>Ga0181579_10000224_pt1 | contig 42991 bp, 35 predicted proteins | sample 071ome_24_FD_132996 | JGI IMG/M metagenome (GOLD analysis project Ga0181579, IMG submission 132996) | Coastal salt marsh microbial communities from the Groves Creek Marsh, Skidaway Island, Georgia - 071402CT metaG (megahit assembly) | ecosystem: Environmental > Aquatic > Marine > Intertidal...
GGTGACGCCAGCCTGAGACATTGCCATCCTTGTCCAGCCCGGCCTCGATATGCTGCGCCACCTGCGGGCGCAGCTTGCCGAACTGAACGTCATCTTCGCGACTCCAGATAACCTTGACGGGCCGTTTGGTGGCCTTGGCCAGCAGAACCGCGTCGGTGATGTACTCGGTCTGCGCCCTGCGGCCGAACCCGCCCCCGAGGAGAAGCTGGTGATAGCGCACCTGCTGCGGCTTGACCTTGGCGGCCTTGAACGCCGCCAGCGTCGCCCGGCTCTGGGTCTGACAGCCGGCCCACACCTCGACGATCCCGTCATGGATCCACGCAGTCGCGTTCATCGGCTCCATCTGGGCGTGATAGGTGTAATCGGCGGCGTATTCCCGGGCTACGGTCTTCGCCGCCGATTTGTTGGCGGCTACCGCATCGCCCTTCTTGACGAACGGAATGCCTGCCTTTGCTCCGTCAGCAGCCTTCTTGCCGAACTCCGCGATGGCCTTTTCGCTGTTGTAGCTGCCGTCCCTGGGCTTGCTCCAGTCGACCTTGAGCGCTTCCTTGCCGGCGCGAGTCGCCTCGACCGTCATGCCAATTACCGCGACGCCATAGGGCAACGACACGACGTCGGTAACGCCCTTGACCTTGCGGGTCGCGACGTCGTCGATCTTCACGGGCTTGTTGCCCTCGGCCGGAGCCCGCAGCACCGCGGCATAGACCATGCCGGGAACCTGCACGTCCATCCCGAACTCGGCCGTACCGTCGACCTTCGACGGTACGTCGACGCGCGGAATGTCCTGCCCCAGTATCCGGAAGTCCCTGGGTTCCTTGAGATCCGCCTCGGTAACCTTTGGCAGGGTCTTCGGCGCTTTCGCAAAAGCGGCGATCTCGCCATAGGTCATCTTGCGGCCCGATTTGGCGTGCATCACGACGCTCGGACCGGTGGTCAATTCGGAAACCGGTACGCCCCACTTGGCGGCGGCAGCGTCGAGCAGAACCCGACGCGCCTGGGCGCCCGCGAGCCGCAGCTTGTCCCAGTAGCCCATGACCGACCGGCTGGCGACTGTGACGAGGAAACCGCCGAAGCCCGGATTGCCGTAGACCTTGTGGTTAGGCGGCGACTGCTCGACCATTACGTTGGCCCAGTCCGCGTCGAGTTCCTCGGCAATAATCATCGGCAGGGTTGTCATGATGCCTTGCCCCATCTCGACCGCCGGCGACATGATCGTAACGGAATTGTCGACGCCGATAGTGACCCAGGCGTTTACCGGCGACTTGCCCGACGCGGCGGCGGCTTCGCCGTTCCGGTCGGACAGCCACGGCGCCACCGTCAGACCGAAAGTCAGCCCGCCCGCGCCTGCCACGAACCCACGACGGCAGATGCCGCCTTCGATAAATTCGGATTTTTTCTGGATGGTCATCTGATCAGCCCTCCTTTGCGGCGCGCTGGATCGCCTTGACGATCCTGGGGTAAGTGCCGCAACGGCAGATATTGGTCTGCATATGCGCGACGATGTCGGCGCGCGACGGGTTTTTGTTGTTTTCCAGCAAAGTCGCCGCCTTCATGATCTGACCGGACTGGCAATACCCGCACTGCGGCACCTGTTCAGCCACCCAGGCCTTCTGCAGCGGGTGATCGCCGTTCTTCGACAGGCCCTCGATGGTCGTAACCTTCCTGCCTTCAACTTCCGAAGCCGCCGTCTGGCAGGAAAACACTGCCTTGCCGTCGACATGCACGGTGCAGGCGCCGCACAGCCCGGACCCGCAGCCGAATTTGGTACCTGTCAGTTTCAGATGTTCCCGAATGACCCACAGCAGGGGCGTATCGCCTTCTGCGTCGGCCGACGCAGGCTGCCCGTTAAGGGTGAATGCAACCATCAAGCCTCTCCTCTCTCATGCAAACGGGGCCTGTTCCGGCCCTTATGGGAGAATGATTGACTCAGGATTACGGCAAAACAAGGCGCAAATGCGCCCGCCCGGTCGATTTTTCGTGATCGAGGTGGAACCGATGCGGCGCGACCAACCATCGAGACACTCGCTAGCGCGCGTTCCTCAGGATGATGTCGCTATTGGAATGAACGCCTCATCCCGAGGAGCCGCTGAAAGCGGCATCTCGAAGGCTGTCCTGTCCGGAATAGCGCCTAATGCGTCCAGTTACCGGTCACGCGGTCGGGGCGGAAATTGTCGGCGTAGGATTTTGGCCGCAGGCCACGCGAAATCTCGGGCTGCACCCGAAACTCGATGCCGCACCGTTCAGCGAACGCGATTGCGTCCTTTTTCTCGGCGAAGCGCAGGCGCACCTGGTCTCCCAGCATGTCCGACGAGCCGACCCAGCCCATCAGCCGATCGGGACGCTTGGCCGCCGATGGCTCGAACTCAAGCACCCAGCTCTTCGTTCTGCCCGTTCCCGACTGCATCGCATTCTTGCGCGGCCGGTAAATCCTTGCTGTGCTCACAGTTACGCCCCTTTCCCATTCAGGCTCAGTATACCCTTCAAGTCTGAACAGTCGGCAAATCCAAACTGGTCGGGGTGGACGGATTCGAACCGCCGACCCTCTGCTCCCAAAGCAGATGCGCTACCAGGCTGCGCTACACCCCGAACGGCGGATTTCTGCGCTTTTACGCCAATTGGGTCAACTCCAAAGTGGAATCATCCGGCAAAATATGGGACGAATCCTGAAACGAGGGAATGGAAGCGACTGATGACCGACAGTACAGACTGGGAACCGCCTGCCACGCTCGACCGGGATGCGCTAGTGGCGCTTTCCAATGAGGTTCTGGGACGTCCCGATATCCCCTTCACCGAGACCGAGCACATCTTCAGGATCCGCGCGCTGGAAATGGACTGGGATGTCGGCGTGATGATCTATGAACCTGGCGATCCCGCCCGGATACCGGTCGGTGCCGACGGCAGGAAAATCGGCATGTTCGTCCTCGCCGGCGGGTCGGGCGACTACCGCGCCATGGAACAGCTCACAAGGCTGATCGCGCGGAAGTTCGGCTATCGCATCGCGACCATGACCTATCCGGGGAGGCTGTACCTTCCCGATGCATCGCGCGACTGGCCTGCCGATACGATCGACGCGGACGGCACGGTTCGGACGCCGATCTGGAAGCAGGACGAGTTCATCACGCCGGATCAGTACGATATGATCGTCGACGAGAGCCTGCGCGCCCGATACGGACGCCGCATGGTCGCCCGCGCGAAACCGGGAACGCTGTTTTACGACCGTATGGCGGCATGGCCGGCCGCGTTCGAAGAGGCCATGAAGACCGTGTGCCGCGACCACCTGCCCGATGGCGAGTTCTCGATCTATGTCCATGGCCATTCGACCGGCGGGCCGTTCGTGCATCTCCTGACCCAGCGGGTCGCCAACATCAGAGGCGTGGTCGGGATAGAGAATTCACCGTTCGGCTACATGTTCCAGGCCCTTGTCGGGTATGAATGGGAGGGACCTTTCAACGACCTTCTGGTGCGCACCTGGCGCGATATCGCGCGCTATCGCGGCGCGGAGATCCGCAGCGCCGAGGGCGAACAGGGGCTGATGCGCCTGCCCTGGATCATCGAAGACGTGATGGAGGACTGGCAGAAAGTTCTGTCCCAGCCGCAATTCAAGGCCGAATACCCGCTGCATTATGCCGCCGATCACGCGCTCGAAGCGGCCGCCCGCGCCGCCGCGGCGCGGCTGAAGATGAACGAGGCCGAAACCGACGCGCTGGTCGCCCGGTATGTCGGTTACGGCTACGAACTAAAGGGACCGGACGTCAAACCGGTCCCGCCGATCCTGCTGTCGATCTGCAAGCACAGCCGCGACCATACGGAAAAGGCCTACGACGAGATCGTGATGCCGATGTTCGCCGCTATGGACCCGGCGCCGAAAGTCCGGCTGACGAAGCTGGGTACTGGCAGTCATCATTACGAATATCCTGAAGAAGGCCTGCCCGAAGGGCTGGTCGGCCCCATCACCGGCATCTGGAATGACGCCATTACGAAGGGTTATTACCTTTCGAACTGAGCCTGCCCTTTGCCCGATACGTTTCTGCGGATAAATTCTCCGCAGCTTCAATCAATCAGCCAGGGAACGTCCCAATGTCCGACGAAATCAACAACAACTATCCCGCCGCGCCCGATTTTGCGTCGGAATCGCCGATCAACCTGCCGGCCAACCAGCCGAAGGCAGAGTATGGCTCCGACCTGATCGCGGAGATCATGGGAAACCTGGGACACGACTACCTGTTCCTGACGCCCGGCTCGTCCTTTCGCGGGGTTCACGACAGCCTTGTAAACCACACCCGAAACCACAAGCCGCAGATCATTCTGGTCGCGCACGAGGAAATGGCGGTCGCCATGGCGCAGGGATATGCCAAGGCTACGGGAAAACCGGCCATGTGTTTCCTGCACGATCTGGTCGGGCTGCAGCACGCGACGATGGCGTTTTACAACGCAATGGCCGACCGGATGCCCATTGTCGTGCTCGGCGGTTCAGGCCCGGCCGACCCCGCCCACCGGCGCAAGACGGACTGGATCCATTCGGCGCAGGCGCAGTGCGACATCGTGCGCGACGTAACCAAATGGACCGACGAACCGATCACCCTGCAGGGCACGCTCGATTCCATCGCCCGGGCGCAGAAAATTGCCACCAGCGCGCCCTGTTCCCCGACCTATGTCTCGGTCGACGTGGTGGTGCAGGAAGACCCGATCCCGGACGGCGTTACGATGCCGGACACCTCTCTCCCCCGCTACCAGGCGCCCGGCCCAATCGCCGCGCCGCAGGACGCGGTGGAGGTCGCCGTCGATATCCTGACCGAATCCGACTGGCCGCTGATCTTCGGCGGGCGGATCGGCTACCGCGAGGAAGCGACCCAGCCAATGATCGAGCTGGTCGAAACGCTCGGCGCAGCCTATCAGGACGGGCACGACATCATCTGCATGCCGTCCAACCATCCGCAGAACCTCAATGCCAGCTTCGGTCGCACCAAGGCCGAGGGCGAATACCGCAGGATGCTGCTGGGGCGCGCCGACACGATCTTCTGCCTCGACTGTCTCGACATCACCAACAATGTCGGCGCCTATGAAGGCGCGCGCGGCGCTGGCGTCGCGGTCGAGGACAAGCCGAAGAAAGTCATCGACCTGTCGCTCAACGATTTCGCCATCCAGCACTGGACCCATCTCGGCGGCCCGTTGCCGCCGGTCGACGTGCAGCTTCAGGCCGATAATCTTTACGGGCTGAACCAGATACTGGAATCGTTGCGCCGCCGCGCCGAGGGCGAACCCGCCTGGGTCAAGCGCGCCGCCGAACGACGCGCCGAGATCGGCGACATGCACGACAAGCTGCGTACGGAACAGCGCGAGGCCATGAAGGCAAAGTGGGATCAGGTACCGATCTACCTGCCCCGCATGACGGCCGAACTCTACGACGCCGTCAAAGGCAAGGACTGGCTGCTGGCGGCGCGTAACTACCGCGCCTGGTACGACGGCATCTGGGAATTCGACCGCGCCGGGCGCTTTATGTCGAATTCCATCGGCGGCGGCATCGGGTACGGCGCCGCCGGCGTGATCGGCTCCGCACTCGCCGGGCGGGACCGGGGCCAGTTCACGGTCGCCATCATCGGCGACGGCGATTTCACTATGGGCCCTGCCGCTCTCTGGACCGCAGTCCATTACAAGATTCCGATCCTGATCGTGCTGCACAACAACACGTCTTTCGGCAATGACGAAGAACACCAGATCAGCCTCGCCGGCCGACGCGGACGCCCGGCCGAGAACGCCTGGATCGGACAGCGCATGGTCGGACCGGAGCCGGATTACTGTACGGTAGCGCGGGGCTACGGCGCCTGGGCCGAAGAACCCGTGCGCGACCCGGCGAACCTGAAGGAAGCCTTCCGCAGGGCGGTTGAAGTGGTCGATGGGGGCGGTGTCGCGCTGGTCGACGTACACACCTCGCTGAATTAGGGGCAGCTTATATGACCCTCATCATCAATAACGACATGGTCAGCGAGCTGCTGACCATGCAGGACACGATCGAAGCGCTCGAAGCCGCTTACAGGGCCCTTGCCGAAGGAGAGGCCGTGTGCCGGCCGCGGATCGACATTCAGATCCCGACGTCCGACCCGAAGAAGGCCTATCAGTGGGGTTCGATGGAAGGCGGTATGGCGGGCGGCTATTTCGCCATTCGCATGAAATCGGATGTGGTCTACGAGACTGAATATAACGGCGTGCGCAGCCAGGAGAAGTACTGTCGCGAACCCGGAACCTTCTGCGGCTTGATCCTGCTGACCAATACCGAGAACGGCGAACCGCTCGCCTTTATTAACGACGGGATCCTGCAGCACATGCGGGTGGGCGCCGACGGCGGCATCGGGGTCAAATACATGAGCCGCGAGGATTCGCAGGTGGTCGGAATGCTCGGCTCGGGCGGCATGGCGCGCAGCCATATCGATGCTTTCATGTGCGTCCGGGACATTACGAAGCTTCAGGTATTCAGCCCGACGCGCGCCAACTGCGAAGCGTTCGCCGCCGAGACCCGCGAAAAGCACGGGATCGAGGTTGTGGTCTGCGACCGGCCCGAGGATATCTACAAGGGCGCTGACATCGTCGCCGGTTGCACGGACAGCGCCATTCCTGTGATTGATGCCGCCTGCCTCGAACCGGGCCAGCATGTGCTGAACGTGGGCGCGCGCGGCATGGTGGCGCAACCGGTGCAGGACCGGGTCGACGTCTATTTCCGGTTCGGCAACGCGCCCGCGCCAGAGGGCATACCCGAGTTCGGCGTGGCGGACGAGTTCATCACCTACGCCGCCCGGCGCGGACAGGATTACGGTTTTACGCTGAAGCCCATGGGCGAACGCGGGCATGGGCTGGTGATGGAAGACCGGATCATCTATTTTCAGGACTTTCTCGACGGCTCCAATCGCGGTCGTACGTCCCGCGAACAGATCACCTATTCCGAGCGTGGCAATCTGCAGGGTAACCAGTTTCACGCCGTTGCGGGACGCGTCTATGAACTTGCGCGTGATGCCGGCGTGGGACACGAAATCCCGACCGACTGGCTTCTGCAGGATATCCGCGACTGACTGGAACGCGTCCTATGTGCGAAATGCTTGAAGCTCAGACCTCGGTTTTTGTCTGGGTGTTTCTGATCGCAACGCTGATGATGGCGCTGTTGTCGCGCAAGCTGAACGAACACCTGCTTGTACCGCCGGAGCCGCCCAAACATATATGGTTTCGTAAGAAGAACCATATCAAGCCCTCCTATCTCATGAAGCCGGATCTCTATTTCGACGAAACCGGCTGTCGCTGGGCCTGGCGTTTTACGGTGTTCGCAGCGATTGCGAGCGGAATTTTCCTTCTCTTGCTTTACAGGATGTTCGCCTGCTCGCCGTAAACGCCTGCCGTAACAGGCAGTTCACCCATTCGTTACTGTTCGAGGCGGCAAAAACCCCTATATCGACATCGTGATTGACGCCGAAACCCGAAGAAAACTGACTTCCCTGCGACGCAAGGCGGAGTCGGAGCAATGGTCTCTGGAGGAAGGGATAGACTGGTCCGTCGCCCCGGTCCCGGCTCCGACCATCACGAGTCGCTTCATCCAGCGATCGGTCGGGGCTCTCTTCGCCGGAGAACAGGCGACAGTTCGGGCCTGCGACAGGCTGATCGAAGTTCTTCCCGCCGGCCCGGTCCGGGACTGTATAGCGGTCCAGTCGAACGACGAATTCCGTCATGTCGAGGCTTACGCGCGCTATATGGAACGCACCGGCCTCGCACCCGAGCCTCACGACGGGATTCGAGAGGTCACCGACCGGCTTGCGCGCTGGTCGGGGCCGACATCCGGCCTGTTTTTCGCCATACATATCGTGCTGGAAGGAGAAGCGCTGGGACTGCAGCTGGATGTCGAAAACGATCTCGACTGCCCGCTGTTCCGCTCGGTGAACCGTCGAATATCCCGTGACGAAGCGCGTCATGTCGCATTCGGCCGCATCATCGCCGCCAGCGCTGCGCGGGAAATGGACGAGCATGACCGCAGACGTACCGTCGATGAAATTCGTGCCGTATGGACCGGTTGCGTCAAGGCACTGGCGGGAGAGAACTTTTTTCTCTGGCGCGCGCTTTCCTTCATGGCCGACCGAAGCTGGAACCGCCATATGGCGGATCTGGCGAGAACCGGCCTGCTGCCCTCGGATTCCCGGTGACAGGCCCCGGCCATGCTTAAGACCGCCATTCTTCTCATATCGTTTGCTCTACCTGTCTCCGCCGCGGGGACGAGCATCGAGCGAATTCCATTGAACGCCGTCAACGACTCCACGCACTGGCAGAAACTCACGCTTCCCAGCGTGCCACCGAGCCGTTTCGTTCCAAATGGCGAAGGAGAAGTCCTTATCGAAAGCGAGGGCGGTTTCGCACTGGTTTACCACCCGCTTGAAAAAGACAAGGCTTTCTCGCGCCTGCGCTGGCGCTGGAAAGTTGACAGATCGGGCATAGCGACAGACGCAAGCATGAAGGGCAGCAACAGACCTGTCGCCCTGCATGTCTGGTTTGCCCCGCCGGATTCCGCCTCGGGCTTCTGGCACTCTCTCAGGTCCGGGATCGCTTCCATGCTGGGAGCCCCGCCGCCGGGCCAGGTCATCAGCTATATGTGGAGCGGCCTCAACGCCGACGGCGAAAATTTCGTCAATCCGCATCTCCCGGAACGAGGCAATATCGTCATTCTCCGTGGCAGGAATTCACCGACAGGAACCTGGCTGTCGGAAGAGATCGACATTCGCGCCGACTTCAGGAGACTTTTCGGTACCGACGCGCCACCTCCCGCCTTCGTCGCGATTTCAGCCGACACCGACGACACCGGCGCAACGACCCGGGCAGCAATCGCCGATATCAAATTCGTGTCGAACCAGATGGCGCGTTAGCGGTGACTTACAAGCCCGTCATGCTTCTTTCGGGCCAGCGCCAGGCGGTCCTCCTGATCGTAGAAGCCGCTGTGAAGGAACTCTGCGGTAATGGTCGCCATATAAAGATCGGCGCGCAGTTCCGCTGTACTGTCTTCGAACCCCAGCGCACGAAACTGCTCGGCAAAGAAATGACGCCGATAATTGTCGGCGCGCGCGATCTTTTCGGCGATCACCTTGTTCTTCTGCGCCCATAGCCGAAGAGCCGCCGCCTGACCGCGCGTTCCCCGCGTGATTCCACGCTCGATCACCTTCCAGAGACGTTCTGCAGGATCGGGCGTACTGGCGATGAAATCCGGCCGATCTTCCTCACGCAGGCCGAACCAGCGGCTCAGCAATGCATCGATCAGCGCCTGCCGGTTCTTGAAATGCCAGTAAAAACTGCCTTTGGTGACGCCGAGGCTGCGCGCCAGTCTTTCAACGCGGACGCCCTCTACGCCATGCTCGCCAAGCGCTTTCCAGGCCGCATCTACCCAGTCTTCGCGACTGACGCTCATTGTCCGCGCCCCGCTGACCTACTTATTGTCGAACGGTCCGCCGGGGACATCGCGGATCGAGGTGTTGGGCGCAACATCGTTGCGCCGGTACTGGGCACTGCGGCGGCCGTTCTCCAGATAGTCGCCTGCGGCTGCGCGTTTCGCCATCTGGTCCCATTCCTCGGTCCAGTCGCCGAGCGAATAGCCATGCCACGGGCTTTCCGGTTTAAGCGGCGGCAGACCGAGGCTTTCCCAGAGTTCCTTGGCGCCTTCCATAAATTCCCGTTTGGGCAAGGCGATCGGCGGCATATCTGCCTTGAGCGTCGCGTCGATCAACATCGTCGCCTCCTCGCGCCCGCCCCGAAGGTCGCTCTTGGGCCCGTGCCCCTTGTCCCGATGCGGCAATATCTGCACATCGAGCGCCGGGTTGGACCGGTAGGCCAGCGCCCAGAACACCGCATCGCCATTGTCCGGGTCGATATCCTCATTCACAGCGATAACGTACTTGCCGACCGACGCGTTGAGCTGTGCGGCGCCGTATAGCCCACGCCAGATTTCAGTTGTCGGTACGCCCCGGTCGAAGACCAGAAACACGACCCGGCGGATATTGGTCAACGGCTCGTGCATCGAGACGCGTTTTATCCCCTTGATGCCGAGGCCGTTATAAAGATGGTCGAACCATATCGGTTCGTAGGCGACCCGCTTGATAACCGACGATTCAGACGGCGTAACCTGCGAGATGATGGAAGCGATCACGGCATTCTTCCGGTAAGTAATCGCCGTGACCTCCATGATGTTGTTGTAGTCCTCAAGCGCGATATGACCGTGGCTCTCGCCGAAGGGCGCTTCGGGCTCCAGGTACTCGGGATCGATATATCCCTCGATGACGATTTCCGATTCAGCCGGAATCAGGAGATCGACCGTCCTGCCTTTCACGACATTGATCGGACAGCCGACAATGCCGCCGGCGACCGCCATCTCCTCGACGCCGATACGCAGTTTCTGGGGCGCGCAATAGGCGACCGACGGCGGACAGCCGAGAATGATCGCCATCGGCATTTTCTCGCCGCGCTCGCGGTACTTGCGCCAGTGAATATGGCCCTCCGCTCCGCCGGCGCGCGCAGACATGCGGACTGCAAGTCGCGTCGACGACTTCAGCCCGGCGCGGTAAGTGCCGACATTCTGCGTACCTGTCTCCGGGTCGCGAGATATGCAGCCGGTCGCCGTGAAATAGGGCGCGGAATCGAATCCCGGGGTCGAAATCGGGATGGGCAATGCGTCGAGGCCCTTCCCTTCCCCTTCGAGATCGCTCCCCTCGATCACGACCTCATGACAGGGCGCATCGGTAATTTCGCGCGGCGCAACAGGGTTGGCGATCGCAGCGCTCCAGGTACGACCGATATCGGCTTCCTCTGCGCCGATCCCGATGGAATAGATCTTCCGGTTGGCGGACAGCGCTCCGACCGCGACCGGCAGGTCGTAGCTGCGCCCGCGCGAGCAGGTGATGTTATCGAAAACGAAGGCCTTGCGGTCGGGTTCCAGAATGCCGCCACGGAACTGCCAACGGACCAGCGGATGCATCTCCGTGTCCTTGTTGACCGGTTCCGAGATATCGTGAACCAGCCCGGCCTCGCGCAAGGACGTCAGGTGATCCTGAAAATCGGGATAACCCTTTCCGCCATACGCCTTTTCTCCCGCTTTCGCGTCTTTCGCCTTCGTCGCCACGAAGCTCTCCCTATTTTTCCCGGTTATTGGTCCGCCGAAAAAATCCGACCGACTATACGCTACCGTATGGTGAGCGGAATCTGGTTTGGGCGCAAGGGGTTGGAGAGCAGTCCAAAAGACAATCCTGACATTTTCCGGCGATCAGCTGCTGCCGACAAAAGAGAGTTCTTCGGCAATCTTGAGTTCGAGAAGGACGTTTTCTTCCGCCGACTCTTCGCACAACATGGAGCGATGGACGATCCCTTTCGGGATCAGGATCATGCTGCCCTCTTTCAGGGTAACGGTACCGATTTCGGTTTCCCAGCGCAGGGCGCCGCGAACGCAGAAAATGATTTCGTGGTAATCGCAGTTGCGATGCCAGAAGCCCATATCCTCCTTGCTGCGCTTGGAAAGGTCTACCTTGACCGACGCGGCGTCGAACATGCGGAGCGGCGAACCATCCTCCTTGTTGTAATTCTCGGGCCTGAAGGCAGGATCGAAAGAGTCGATCATCAGCAGCGAATCGCTCGCGTCGGCGACCTCCCGTTCTGCAAGCGGGGATTTCTGATGGTTCAGGGTAATGTTGCGGCCATCGATGGTGATGACCTCGCGAAAAGAAGATTCTGACAACGATAAGTCTCCTGCACTGCCGAGAACAGGAGAATTATCGTCATATCGACCGGCAGCGCTTTAACCTGAAGCAAAAAATGCCGGCGGTTGGGAAAACACCGGTTAATTTAGCGGCGGCTGGTTCGCGACCTCGCGTCCGGCGATTCGGCCGGTCACGAAGCATTCGGCGATGTTGCCGCCGGCCAGATAGAGATGACCGAAGGACGAGCCGCATTCGCCGGCGGCATACAATCTGGAGATGGGTTCATTGCGCACGTTGATGATGCGCTGTTTTTCGTCATGTTCGGGGCCGCCCTGCGTATTCGACAGGACCGGCCAGATTTCCCCGGCATAATAGGGCGGACGCTGAATCTTCATCATTGTGCCGGCGGGGCGCCCCTGATCGACATCGTTCTTGTCGACGCAGAGCTCGTTCCACCGATCGAACGTCTCCTGCAGCGTGTCGGGATCAAGCCCCAGCTTCTCGGCGAGTTCCGGAATTGAATCCGCCTTGGTGATGATGCCGAGATCGATCTCCGCCAGATTGTCCTGGCTCCACGAATAGGACATGGCGCGGTCGTTATAGGCAGGATTGCCCATCGGAAAACGTCGCCGGCCGAGTTCATCATAGATGAGATAGGCCGGGATACGCGGAAAGCTCTGCGTTACCGGGTCGTACTTCTCGAACGGTCGCCAGCCCGTATCCTGGACGTAGGGCGGAAACTCGTTCATGAAGCGTTTTGCTGTCTGATCGACGATGATCCAGGGCGCCTGCACCACAGCACGCTGTTCCTTGCCCGGAATCCAGTCCGGGAAGCGCTTCACCCGAATACCATAGGGAAATTCTTCCCGGTCGGTGTGCAAAAAGCCGTAGGAGCCGTGGAAATGCCACATATGCCAAAGCTTGGCGCCAAGCGACTGCGCCATACGAATGCCGTCGCCGGTATTGCCGGCGCTGGCCGCCGAATAGACAGGTACGATCTGCCAGAACTGTTCCTGCATTTCCTTGTTCGCCTCGAACCCGCCGCAGGCCAGAACTACCCCCCTGCGTGTACGGATACGAACCGTCTCGCCGTCCGGATTTTCGACAACGATGCCGCGCACCTCACCCTCGGGCGTCGCGATGAGAGATTGTGCGGGCGTTTCTAGCCGAACCTCGATGCCGCGTTCCTCGACATTCCGCTGCAGCATGTAGAACACCATCGGCCCGGCCGGTCGGCCCTTTACCTGCGGATATACCTGGGACGCATCGAAATTCGGAATCTCGGTAATCTGCGTGTAGTAAAAATCGTTCTCGCCGGGCAGCGGGTAATTGCCCCCGCGCTCCCGGATCATGAACTCGGCCCCTGTTACTTCCGCGAGCTTGCGCGCGTGCGCCTCGTTGTCCTTCATGCCGTCGGCCAGCGCCCGCAGAACCGAATCGGGCGTGCGACCGGAATTGGTCGCCTTCAGATATTCGAAGGCGCCATCTGGATTGCGCGTCGAACAGATCGCGCCATGCGAGCAGATGGAAACACCGCCCGGATCCGGCATCTTCTCGACAATCAGCACCTTCGCGCCCGTGTCATGCGCTTCAATCGCCGTGACGCCGCCCGCGAAACCGAACCCGACAACCACCACGTCGAATTCCTCGTCGAAAGTCTCGTAATCGACAGACATCTTCCAACCCTGTTCCAATTTTCGGAGCGCGTATCTTAGGGAATGTCGCCGACCGCGCAACATTGTCCGGCAAGCGTTATCCCAGGCCCAGCAATTCAACGATGCCCATCGCCGCAAACCCGGCAACGACGGGAAGAACGATGCTCGACATCAGGCGCAATGACACGAAATAGCCGCCCATGAGCGGGAGTTCCATGGGCAGCGTTCGATGCAGGGCGAACACGTTCCACGCCACGATGAGCGCAACGAGTTGGGGAAGACCGGCGCCGGCTTTCAGCAGAACCGCGATGACCGGATAGAAGATCACCGGCGGGACCGGCAGGCACCAGCCCGCCAGCATCCCGATGAACAACCCGGCAACTCCCGCCTCGTCCCCCAGCCACCGGCCGACGAGATCGCTTGGCACCAGCGGTGCAAGAAAGCCGGCCGCCAGCAATGCCAGCGGAACGACCCCGACGAAAATCCGGCCGTTCGACCGGAACCTTTTCAGGATTTCGGGAATCAACTCGGGCCGCCTGCGCCACGTTGTGAACAGAATGGCGGCCACGACGCCCCAGAGAATGGAACAGACGACGATCATTTCCTGCCTATCCCTCCCTCCGGCGGGCGGTAGAAACGCGTGATGAACTGGGCGGTCACACCGGCAACCGGCGGCAAAAGAATGCAGGCGAGATAACGCACCATGGGAAGCTCTACCCCGACCAGCGGAACCTCGAATACCAGAGTCCGCACCATCGACAGGATCGACCAGGAGGTGATGTAGGTGACCAGCGGCGCCCATGCCGCGCCCGCCCGGTAGAGCGCCAGCACGAGCGGAAAGGAGACGAATGGCCCGCCCGGCGTGAAGGCGCCGGCGAACGTTGCGACCATAATGCCCCTGAAACCCGACCCTGCCCCCAGCCAACGCTCCACCAGCCCCTTTGGCAGCATGACCTCGATGATCGCCGCCAGCATCAGGACTGCGGGCAGAAACAGCACCAGCAGCGTGAAAACAGGAATATCGTCTTCAAGGGCGGCGTAAACCGCATCAGCCCCCTTCAGCTCATAGAGAAGCGCGCCGCTGGCGGCCGCCGCGATAGCGGCCAGCGCAAAGAAGCGGTCCCACACGATGGCCCTTAGGCCCTTACAAAGCGATGTGATCCAGAACTTCATGAATTGGCGTTTAGCCAGCCCCCAACGAAAAGCGCCGGCTTCGCAAGAAGCCGGCGCCAATCGTTTCCTGAACCGACGAGCCTAGAACAGGTTCGCCCAGTTGATGGTCCGCAGAACCGGGAACATGTCCCCGACAACTGTCTGCGGCCACGGGATAATCAGGATGTGATGGAACAGGAAGTAACAGAACGCCCACAGCGAGCAGGCGATGCTCAGCGTTACTGTCCAGGATGCCTTGCCCCAGAGGCGCATATAGCCAACCAGGAAGAAGAACATCGACGGCAACAGGCCGATCACCGCAGCAGCGATGAAGAAGGCGAAGCACCACCCGAAATAGGCCAGCGCCCGACGGGTGATGGTTTCCTTCGTCAGGTCGCCGAAGTCGACCACGATGTCGAAATGGACATCGGTCTGCTCGGCGTCCTGAACCACCTCGGTACCGGAACCGTCACGCACTTCTGCCTTCCGCGGGCCCTTCTGGTAGAAGAGCTTGGCTAACAGGAAGAGACCGACGATGATCACGGCCAGATAGCCGACAACTTGCGGCACCAGGCGCGCGCCGAACTCCCACTGCGAAGAGATGTAGAGTTCCACAACGAAGAGCGCCAGTACGGCAGCGCCAAACATGAAGTCCATGTCGAACCCGGTCTTGCTGAACCTGAACGACATGACCTGATCGACATGCGTGCCGGCGGCGATGGCCTTCCGCTTCTCCCGGTAATCCCTGATCAGCGGCGACATGATGCCCCAGAAGGTGATGACGAACATGACGACAACGACCGGGAACTCGGCAATGTCGTATGTCCACTGCGCGCCGTACCGTTCGACCGAGATGAACATATAGCGTTCGACAAGGCCGCCGAGCACGAAGCCGAGCACCAGAGGCGGACGCGGCCAGCGAAGGCGCTTCATGATGAAGCCAAGCACGCCGAAGCCAAGCAGCGCCCAGATGTCGCCCCACTGACGCGATCCCTGGAACGCGCCGACAAACACCACCCCGATGACGATCGGCACCAGAATGCCGGGCCGGACAAGGGCCAGCTTGGCAAGCTGCTGGGCGAACGTGAAGCAGATCCCTGCCCCGATGATATTCGCAAGAGCGACCGACCAGACCATCGTGTAGGTGACGTCGAGTTTCTTGGTGACCATGTCCGGTCCCGGGACCAGACCGTGGATCAGGAATGCACCCAGGATCAGGGCCATGGAGGCCGAGCCGGGAACGCCGAACGCGATGGTCGGAACCAGCGCGCCGCCCTCCTTGGCGTTGTTCGACGATTCGGAGGCAATCACGCCGCGAACGTCGCCCTTGCCGAAGGTAAGGCCTGCGTCCTTTTCCGTTCGGGCGGCATGACCGTAGGCGATCCAGTCGACCACCGAGGCGCCGATGCCGGGCACCGCGCCAAGACCGGCGCCGATCGTCGCGCACCGCAGGACGAGCCACCAGTTCTTGAACACATCCTTGACGCCGACCATCTGGCTGTCCTTGACCTCGGTATTCTCGCCCTCAGCAGCGATCGATTTCTGCTGGATAGCAAGATCGGCCAGTTCGGGAATGGCGAACAGTCCGAGCGCCAGCGGCACCACGGGCAGCCCGTCCCAAAGATAAAGGGAATCGAACGTCCATCGAAGGGTACCCGTCTGCGGGTCGTCGCCGGCTGTTGCGATCAGAAGACCGATACAGGCGCCGGCCAGCCCCTTGAGCAGCGAACCGCCCGACAGAACCGATGCCAGAGACAGGCCGAAGATGCAGAATGACAGAAGTTCCGGCGACCCGATCTCAAGCATCAGAGGACGCAGGATCGGAATGCTGACACCGAGCAGCAGCGCGCCCCAGAGCCCGCCAAGCACCGATGCGGAGAAGGCCGCGCCATAGGCTCGACCGGCTTCGCCCTTACGCGACATGGGATAACCGTCAAGGATGGTTGCCGCCGACCCGACGGTTCCCGGCACGCCGAACATGACCGCCGGGATCGTGTCCGACGTCACGGTGACGGCCTGCAGACCCATCAGGAGCGCTAGGGCCGTGTAAGCGTCCATGTCAAAGGTAAACGGAAGAAGGAGCGACAGCCCCACAAGACCGCCAAGGCCCGGTATCACGCCGACGACCAGCCCCAGAAGCACCCCGAGGGCGAGAAAGCCGAGACGTTCAAACGTAAAAAGGATCTTCAGAGCCTGACCGGCTTCCTTCATAAGAGAGATATCTTGCACAGCCTGCTGCGCCTGTTGCGCGAACGCAGGCCCCGCCACAAAAAACACGGCGGCTGCCGCCATCGATGCAAACAGGAGGCCTGGAATCCAGCCCTTGAAACCCGCCGCAAATTTCCCCGTTGTTACATTCATAGTCGTCATCCATTAACCACGAAAATTAAAGCGCCAAACTCACCGGCCTTTTCGATGACTTCATCGGAGAGGCGCGATGCAACCAACAATGTCCGAGCAGACAATATTACGGCTTTTTCGCCTGAGGAGCGAATTCCCCCCTAGCCTCCCGTTGTTGTCGGCCGGGCCTTCCACCCACCGGGTGTATCGGCCCTTCTTTCGGCACAGTTGACCCGGATGGGATATCATCGCGCACGCCCTGTCAAGGGCGAACGATTCCGGTTTCATGCGAAAACGCTGAACAGGGTAGATCTTTTCCTTATGGGCATGAATTCCACGCACCAGCAAGCGCCTTCCGCTACTTAAGCAGATAGCCGAATTTTTCCCGGGCGCGGGCCGCGAGTTCCGGTCGGGCCTTGGTAATCGGTGCGAATGTTTCTTGCCAGTGAAACGGGCGGCAGGCGTCTATCACCATGCGCGAATTCGTGATGTTGCCTTTCGCCCTTTCTTCCGGATCGATCAGCGGATCGGCCGGCGAGTCCCAGGCGTTCCTGATGAAGTCGTAATCCGTCATCGGATCGGAGCGCGTCAGCGTGGCCCAGATCAGCTCTTCAAGGTTGGTAACATCGACATCGTCATCGACCACGATCACCCATTTCCCGCCATAGACACCGTTGTGACACATGCAGGCTACCTGCCCCGCCTGCGTTGCATGGCCCGGATAGCGCTGGGTAATCGCCACCGCGATCAGAAGACGGGAACCGCCGCACTCGTGACACCACACCGCCTTCACGTCCGGCACACCCGCCTCTTCGATGTTTCGATGCACGAGCGCCGACCGGGTAATCGCGCGATAGCGGGAGTATTCGTCGGGCAGGCTCTGCGGCGAGAAGCCGAGAATGATCGGATCGTCGCGATGATAGATGGCCGTAATCTCGCAGAGCGGACGCTTGCGTCCGGCTTCGGTGTAGGTGCCGGTCCAGTCACCGAACGGACCTTCGGGCACCAGCACTTCCGGATCGACGAATCCTTCCAGCACGATCTCCGCGTTCGCCGGGAACGGCAGGCCGGTATGCTTGCCTCTGACCAGTTCGAGCGGCTTTCCTCTCATGCCGCCGGCAATGTCGAATTCGCTGATGCCGTCGCCCGCTTCTGTCCCGCCCATAAAGAAGGTGATCGGATCACCGCCGACCACGCACACGACCGGCATCTTTTCACCGCGCTTAATATAATGTTCGTGATGGATACGACCGTGCTTGCCCGGCGCGGTATTGAAGGTCACGTGCGTTTTATCGTGCAGCATGATCCGGTAGGCGCCCAGATTGTACCAGCCGGAGACAGGGTCCTGCGTCACATTATAGGAGCCGGTGCCGATATATCGGCCGCCGTCGAGCTCGTGCCACACCGGGGTCGGAAATATTTCGACGTCGACGTCGTCGCCTTCGAGAATGTTTTCGAAGATCGGCCCGTCCTCGACGAACACCGGCGGGATCAGACGATCCTCGTGATAGTTATCGGCAAACGCCGAGGACAGCGCGACCTTGTCGAGCTCGACCGGAAAACCAAGCGTCATGTTCTTGCGCTTGCCGGCGAAAACATTCGACAGCAGGCGGAAGCCGGGCTTTATCCCGGGAATGTCCTCGAACAGCAGAGCCGGACCGTTATCGGCGTGGCTGACGAGTTCCGCGGCCATGCCGATCTCTTCCTCCCAGTTCGCGCCCTTGACGATTTCCAGTTCGCCAAGCCGTTCCGCTTCGACCAACCAGCCACGCAGGTCTTCGTAAGGAATTCGCTGTGCGATATTGCCGCCCGCGGCGGCGGCAGTCTGTTCGATATCGGCGTCGGCCATCTTTTCTCTCCCTGTTTCAGTCAGCCTGTGTGGCTTTTCCGTCATCATGCGTCAAAAGCCAGAACGACGCAGCACTGAGAATTGCGCATCCGGCGATCACGGCCGCCATCGGCACCGACGTACCGTCATGCAGAAGCCCGACCAGCGCGCCGACCGATGCGCCAACGCCGAAGCGGATCGCGCCGATCAGCGCCGATGCGGTTCCAGCGACATGAGGAAAATGATCAAGGGTCGCGGCGGATGCGTTCGCATTGGTGATGTTGTGCGGCACCATGAAGATAATAACCGGCACGACGATGCCGGCGAGACCGCCAATGCCGAACCATGCGGTCGCCATCAGCGTCAGTCCGCCGAACAGCGCGATCGACGTTCCGACCACCAGCATGCGCCTCATGCCGAAACGCACGACGAGCCGGCTGTTTACCCAGGAGCCCGCCATGATGCCGAGAATGTTGAGTCCGAACAGAAAGCCGAAATATTCCGGCGGCACGCCGAATAGCGTGATGTAGATAAACGGCGTTCCGGACAGTTGGGCGAACATTGCGGCGAACGAGAACGCACCGCAGAACATGTAGCCCATCGCCTGCCGGTGGCCGAGAATATGACCGCACTCCCTCAACACGCCAGTGACGTTGAGTTGCTTGCGCTTCTCCGGCGGCAGGGTTTCCGGCAGCATGGAAAGGGTCAGCGCCAGGGCGATAATGCCGAAAACAACCAGCAGCCAGAAAATCGACCGCCAGTCGGACCACAGCAGAAGCTGGCCGCCGACAAACGGCCCTGCGAAGGCGGCGATAGAGGGCACCAGCAGCATCAGCGACAGCGCCCGCGCGGATTCATCTCCGGACAGAAGGTCGCGAACGATCGCCCGCGTCAGCACCACGCCCGCGCCGCCGCCGAGCGCCTGAACGAACCGCATGGCGATCAGCTCTTCGACCGAAGTCGCCAGGGCGCAGAACACTGTCGCGACGCAGTAGAGCGCCACGCCCGACACAAGTACGCGCTTGCGGCCGAACCGGTCGGACATCGGACCGTAAAAAAGCTGCCCCGCAGCGAACCCGATGGTGAATCCGCTCAGCGTGAGCTGCGCCCGGCTGGTCGAGGTTGCGAAAAATTCCGCCAGCGCCGGCAGGGTCGGCAGATACATGTCCATCGACGCCGGCCCGAAAGCGGCCAGAAAACCGAGCAGGGCAATCAGCAGCGTTCCCGCCCGGGGTGCGCTCAAGATGGAATTCCTTCTTCCGCCGTCAGGGCCCGAACTCGCGCCCGACTCCATTCGCGACCGCGCGTTCGTAGACGGTTTTTGCAAAGGCCACGTCCTCCAGCGCAAGACCCAGCGACTTGAACAGCGTTATCTGGTCGTCGCCGGTCCTGCCCGGCCGGTCGCCGCGCAGGAGTTCTCCGAGTTCAGCGATATCGTCCCAGGCGAGCCGTCCTTCCCCGGTCAGGTCCATCAGCTCCCTCGCCTCGATCTTCGCCTGCTCCCGCTGGTCGGTTGAAACCAGCGATGCCCGCATCACCGCGTCATCGTCGAGTTCGCGTCGCTCGAAGCCATTCGCGCCGGTCGCGTTGACATGCATGCCGGGCGACAGCCAGTCGCCGAACAGGACAGGTTCTGGCGCGCTGGTCATGGTGGTCGCAATATCGACTCCGCGAATGCAGGCTTCTGCGCTGTCCACCGCGACCACCTCGCAGTCGAGGCGGCCGGCCATATCCTCCGCAAAGGCCGCACGCTTCTCCTCGCTACGGCTGTACACGCGAACCTGATCGAGTTTCCGCACAGCGGCGACTGCCAGAACCTGGGTGCGCGCCTGACGCCCGGTGCCGATGATGCCGAACGTCGACGCATCGGCGCGCGAAAGGATGTCGGTGGCGACGCCGCTCGCTGCGCCGGTGCGAATGGCGCCGAGCCGGTTGGCTTCGATCAGAGCAAGCAGCCGTTTTTCGCTGAAGGAATAAAGAGAGAAATAGAAGCAGCCGCTGAAATAGGATTTATGACCGCAAAGATCGGCTGAATTCCATGACGCGCCCATCAGGTTCATGGCGCGCGACGGGAGCCTGATGCGCTGGCGCGGCTTGTTGTCGACGCCATCCGTGCCCCAGTCGGCAAACGCAGCCCGCAGTGCGGCGATTGCATCCTCGACGCCTGCCAGTTCCTCGACTTCCGCCTCCGTCAGATAGAGCGCCATTTTTTCATGTCTCCAGATCGGTTTCGCCACAGCAATTTACACATGACCGGACGGGACGTCATTGGCGCGCCGCGATATAGGGACTAACCTCAGCATGAAAGACTTTAAGGGAGAGAGACATCATGGCTGAACAGGTGGTTCTGGTAACCGGCGCCGGCGGCGGCATCGGCGCGGCTTGCGCGCGCGAATTGCTGGCCGACGGCAACAAAGTGACGGCGCTCGACGTCAAACCCATCGACGCGGCGGTAATGGCGCTCGGCACCGACGAGAACCTGATCCCGCTCAACGTCGACGTCTCAAAGCTCGATCTGGTCCGCGATGTCGTGCGCCAGACCGTCGACAGGTTCGGTCGGCTCGACGCCGTGTGCCATTTCGCGGCAATCCATTCGACGCTCAACTGGGAAGACGTGTCCTCGGAAGAATTTCTCAGGACGCAGGAGGTCAACGTCCTCGGCTCGTTCCACATCGTCAAGGCGGCCGGCGAATACATGAAGGAGAACGGCGGCGGTGCGATCGTGCTGACCTCTTCCGGATCGGTGCAGGCGAGCGGCGTGGGCGGCGGATCGGGCCGCGGCGGCCCGGCCTATGTCACATCGAAGGCCGCGATCTACGGGCTCAACCGGTCAATGGCGCGCTCGCTCGGGCCCTACAATATCCGCGTCAACACGGTGAGCCCCGGGGCAACCGAAACGCCGATGATCGCCGAATACACCAACGAATCGCGGGCGAATGCAGCATCACGCGCCATGCTGGGCCGGATCGGCACGCCGGAAGATGTCGTCGACGTGGCGCGATTCCTGATATCGGATGCCGCCCGTTACGTAACCGGAGAGGTCATCAGCGTCAGCGGCGGCGGCAGCGTGTAGCGCGCCGGAGGCGAGTCCTGCTATAGTCCGCACAGAAAAGGGACAATTCTGAAGGGGAGATTCCCATGCACAAGGTTCACATCAAGCCTGAACATATTGCACGCGTCGTCCGCCGGTCGGGACGCGAACATACGATCGAGTCGCTGAACGGCCCGTCGACCGCGCTGGTGGTGGTCGACATGCAGCTCTACTTCATGGGCGAAGGCCAGCCGTCGGAATGCCCTGTAGCGCGGGAAATCGTGCCGAATATCAACCGTCTGGCCGAAGCCACGCGGCTCGCCGGCGGCACGGTGGTGTGGATCCAGACCCATTCGGGGCCGGATTCGCTCGATTTCTGGTCGGTCTATTACGAGCGCATGACGGAAGAGAATGGTCAGAAGCGCGTCGACGGGATGAACCCGGGCGGCAGCGGCTTCGACATCTGGCCGGACCTGAACGTGAAGGACGAAGACCTGATCGTACCGAAGACGCGCTATTCCGCCTTCATGCCGGACCCGTCGGTGTTCGACGGCATCCTGAAGGAACGCGGCATCGACACGCTGCTGGTCACCGGAGTGTCGACCTGCACCTGCGTCGAATCCACCGCGCGCGATGCGATGATGCTCAACTACCGGACGATGATGATTACCGACGGCTGCGCCGCGCCGGACGACGAGCTGCACAACGCGACGATCAACCAGTTCTATCTCCAGTTCGGCGACGTCCAGTCGACCGATGAGGCGATAGCCCTGCTCGAGCGGAACCTGGGCGCCGCCGCGGCGGAGTAGTCTCCGTCCAAAAAACGAACGTTTACAGGAGAGCTGTCATGGCCGATGCCGTGTCCGAATCCGTATTGCGTCCCGAGAGTATCGACCGCGTAACACGCCGCGACGGCGCGCCGCATTCCATCATCGAGTTCAACCCGGCCCAGACCGCGCTGGCGGTCATCGACATGCAGAATTTCTACATGGCCGATAACGCCCAGGCTTACTGCGCGCCGGCGCTTGAAATTGTTCCCACGATCAACCGGCTGGTCGGCGAATTCCGGCGCTTCGGCGCGAAGATCATCTGGGTTCGAAACGTCACCGACACAGAATGCTTCAAGAGCTGGAACACCCATTACGGCCGGATGAAGAAAGAGGTGGTCGACGGAAGAAAGCGCGAACTCGCCAAGGACAGCGAGGGCTTCAAATTATGGCCCGCGCTGGACGCCCGCGAAGGCGATTTGCGCGTCAACAAAACACGCTACTCGGCCTTTATCGAAGGCGCGTCCAACATGGAACATGTGCTGGAAACGTACGGCATCGACACGCTGGTGTTCTGCGGCATTGTCACCAATGTGTGCGTCGAATCGACCGCGCGCGACGCGATGATGATGAATTACCGCACCCTAATCGTCGAAGACGCATGCGCCGCGAATTCGCAGTCCGGCCATGTCGAGGCTCTCAATGTGTTCTACACCAATTTCGGCGATGTCCAGCTTGCCGAAGAGGTAATCGGCCACCTGGAAAAACACCGGGCTGCTGCGGCGGAGTAGCGGCTCTTTTCGTCTTACAACCCGGATGACAACGCGGCCTGACCGCCCCATAATTCATATGTACACAAACAATCTCTGAACCGCCCGTCACGGCGGCGAATGGAAGCGCACACATGGGAAAGATCGTCGGAGTCGATGTCGGGGGAACCTTTACCGATCTGATCGCGCTGGACGACGCAACAGGCGCGGTGAAGATCGCCAAGGTGCCGAGTACGCCGGAAAACCAGGCCTTCGGCGTGCTGTCCGCCATCGAGCAGGGCGATGCAAAGCTGCCCGAGATCGATACCATCGTTCACGGCACCACGGTCACCACAAACGCCCTGCTCGAACGCAAGATCGCGTCCTGCGGGCTGATCACGACCAAGGGGTTCCGGGATTCGCTCGAACTCGGGCGGCGGACGCGGCCCAACCCGTACGGGCTGATCGGCAGTTTCGAATGCCTGATCCCGCGCAACCTCCGGCTCGAAGTCACGGAGCGGATGGATTCCGCCGGCGAGGTGGTGACGGCGCTTGACGAACAGAGTGTCCGCGATGCGGTCCGGCGACTGATCGATGCGGGCGTCGAATCCCTCGTCATCCATTTCCTGCACAGCTACATCAACGACGCGCATGAGCGCCGGGCGGAGGAAATCGCCCGCGAGATGTGGCCCAACGACTACGTCACCCGCGGCAGCGCCATCATGGCGGAGTATCGCGAATACGAGCGCGGCACGACGGCGATGATCAACGCCTCGGTACAGCCGGTGCTCGACCGCTATATCCGCCGCCTGCGCGGCGAGCTGCAGGAGCGCGGCTACGGCCACGATCTTCTGGTGATGCAGGGCAATGGCGGCACGGTGTCGTCGCGTATCATCGCCGACGCCGCGGTCAACACGGTGATGTCGGGGCCGGCCTCCGGCGTCATGGCCGCCGCCTTCACCGCGACCAGGGCGGGACAGCCCAACGTGATCACCTGCGACATGGGCGGCACGAGCTGCGACGTGGCTCTGATCAAGGACGGGATTCCGCAGGTCTCGTCTGAACTCGAAATCGAATACGCCATGCCGATCCATGTCCCGATGGTCGATGTGCGCACCATCGGCGCGGGCGGCGGCTCGATTGCCCATATAAGTGCGGCCGGTATACTCGAGGTCGGGCCGGAGAGTGCGGGCTCGGTCCCGGGCCCGATATGCTACGGGCGCGGCGGCACGCAGCCGACCATCACCGACGCCAACCTCGTGCTGGGCCGGCTCAACCCCGATGCCATTCTCGCCGCCGATGCGAAGGTTTCGTTGCAGGACGTGCGCGACGCGATGATGCAGCAGATCGCGAAACCGCTCGGCATGAAAAGCGCGGAAGACGCCGCCGCCGCCATCATTCGCATTGCCAACACCAAGATGGCGGGCGCGCTCCGTATGGTATCGCTGGCGCGCGGACACGACCCGCGCGATTTCTCGCTCTTTCCGTTCGGCGGAGCGGGACCGCTGCATGCCGCCTCGCTGGCGCGCGAGCTTGGCGTACCGAAGGTGCTGGTCCCGGCGCGACCCGGCATCACCAATGCGGTCGGCTGCGTCGTCGCCGATGTGCGGCACGATTACGTCAACACGGTCAACAGCCCCCTGCCCGTCGCCGACATGAAGCAGATCGCGTCCCTGTTCCGCGAACAGGAGCAGCGCGGGCGCGAAACCATTGCGGACGAAGGAATCGAGATCGAGGAAATCGTGGTTCTGCACGATGTCGACATGCAGTTCCAGGGCCAGACCCACATCCTGACCGTCCCGGTGGAGAGCCCGGACGTGACGCGGGAAGAGCTGCACGAGATTTTCGCGAAAGCCTACTGGACCCGCTTCGCGGTCGAGCTCGACGAGATCCGCCCCGTGGTCGTCAATCTGCACAGCGCAGTGATCGGACGGCGCAAGGGAATCGAACTGGATGCTCTGATGAATGCAGATGACCGGGCGGCGTCTCTGGAGGATGCTCAGATCGGCACGCGTGAAATCTGGTTCGGCGGACAAACCTATGAGACGCCGATCTATCGCCGCGAAAAGCTGCCGCTCGGCGCAAAATTCGACGGACCTGCCATTCTCGAACAGCTCGACACCACCATCGTCGTCGGCCCGCCCGACAGCGTGGAGGTCGACGATTTCGCTAACGTGATCCTGAGCGTGGGAGCATTATGATCCTGATGTTGAGATTGCCCGGTCATTCCCCCTCCCCAACCCTCCCCCGTGCCAAGGGAGGGAGTCCGGACGGATCCCGCCGCGACCTGTTTCCTCCCCCCGGCCACAGGGGGAGGTCAGGAGCGGGGCGATCATCGGCCAAGTCGAGGTATTTTCAATGACGCAAACTCCCCTCGACCCCGTCACCCTGGCGGTCATCCAGAGCGGGCTGCAGCAGGTCTGCAACGAGATGGACCTCGCCTTCGTGCGCTCCGCCTTCAGCCCGGTTATTTCCGAGGCGCTCGACCGGTCGGACGGTATCTATCACCCGGAAACCGGCGACCTGATCGCGCAGGGTGAGCTCGGCCTGCCGGTGTTCGTCGGGACTATGCAGTTCGGCACCAAATGCGTGATCGAGCGCGCGAAGAACGTGAAGCCGGGCGACGTCTACATCGTCAACGACCCGTATCTCGGCGGCACGCATCTGATGGATGTGCGGTTCGTGAAGCCGTTCTTCTACAAGGGCGAGCTGTTCGCCTGGCTTGCCAATACCGGCCACTGGCCGGACACCGGCGGATCGGTGCCGGGTGGGTTCTCCGCCAGCGCCACGGAGGTCGAGCAGGAAGGGCTGCGCCTGCCGCCGGTCAAGCTTTACAAGGAAGGCGTGATGGACGAGGAAATCCTCTCCATCGTGCTGTCCAACATTCGCGTCGCCGACCAGCGCATCGGCGATATTAAGGCTCAGGCCGCCGCGCTTTCCGTCGGCGAGAAACAGTTCACCCAGCTGCTCGACCGTTATGGCGCGGACACCGTCAACCAGGCCATCGGCGAGCTGCGCCAACGCGCGGCGCAGCTGATGCGCGCCTGCATCTCGGATATTCCCGACGGCGATTATCACGGCGAGGCCTATGTCGATTCCGACGGCGTGGTAAACGAGCCGCTAAAGGTCGATATGAAAATCCGCAAGGAGAACACCGAGCTCTATTTCGACATGTCGGGTTCCTCCCCGCCCTGCCTTGGCCCGATGAACAGCGTCATCGCGACGACATGCTCATCGGTCTACCTGGCGATGAAGCATATTTTTCCGGAAGTGCCGATTAACGCCGGTACGTTCGACCCGCTGCATATCGACTATCCCAAAGGCACGTTCCTGTATGCCGAGTATCCGCGCCCGGTTTCCGGTTGCGCGGCGGAGGTCAGCCAGCGCATCGCCGAAGCCGTGTTCGCCGCCCTCGTCGAGGCCATCCCCGACAAGCTGTTCGCGGCGCCGGCTGGCACCAGCGGCAATTTCTGCGTCGGCGGCAGCGATCCGGAAAAGGGCCGGTCCTATGTCATGTATGTGATTTCCGGCGGCGGCTACGGCGGAAGCGCAGCGGGAGACGGCATCTCCAACGGCTGCTCGACCATCGGCATCTCCAAGACCACGCCGATCGAGGTGATGGAACAGTACTACCCGATCCTGTTCGAGGAATTTTCGCTGCACGAAGGCTCCGGCGGCGCCGGAAAGACGCGCGGCGGGTTCGGCGTCAACTACAAGATCAATCTGCGCCGCGGCACGGCGCGCGCATCCATGGTGATGGATCACGGTCGCACCGGGCCTCAGGGCGCGCTTGGTGGATCCGACGGCGGCGTCAACCGGGTAGTGGTCGACCGCAAGGGCGAAACCTACACCCCGCCGCATCTGTCCAAGGATCAGGACATTCATATCGAACCGGGCGATACGATCCGCGTATCGACCCCCGGCGGGGGCGGGTTCGGCAACCCGTTCGAGCGCGACCCGGCGCTGGTTGAGCGCGATGTGCTGCGGGGGTATTACACACGCGAACAGGCCGAAGAGATGTTCGGCGTCGTCTTCGACCCGGACGGCATTTCAATCGACCTGCCCGCAACCGAAGCGCGCCGCGCGTAACAGGCATCAGGAGTCGGCAGACATGGCGACGGCATCGCAAGACATCCCTCTCAATTTCGGCATCGGTCAGCCCGTTACGCGTAGCGAAGACCCGCGCCATCTGACCGGCGGAGGCGAATACACGGACGACACCAATGTCGACGGTCAGGTATACGCCCGCTTCGTCCGCAGCCCGGTCGGACACGGCGATATCAACTCCATCGACGCGAGCGCTGCCTCCTCCATGCCGGGCGTACTCGCTGTCTATACCGCTGCCGACCTTGTCGCCGACGGGATCGGCAACATTCCGAGCGGCCTGCCGCTCAAGAACAGGGACGGCAGCGGCTATTACGTGCCGCCGCGCACCGGTCTCTCACAGGGACGCGTACGCCATGTCGGCGAGCCGATCGCCGTGGTGATCGCCGAAACGGCGGCGCAGGCGCAGGACGCGGCGGAAGCCGTCGCGGTCGATATTTCTCCCCTCCCTGCCGTCATCGACGCGGAAGACGCCGCAAAGGTCGGCGCGCCTCTGCTGCATGACGATGCGCCGGGCAATGTCTGCCTCGATTTCTTCGTCGGCGACGACGAGGCGACCGACGCCGCATTTGCGAGCGCCGCGCATGTCTCGACGGTCAAGATCGACTCGACCCGCATCGTGGTGAACGCAATGGAGCCGCGCTGCGTCATCGGCGAATACGACGCATCGACGGAACGGTTCACCGTCCACATGCCAACCCAGGGCGTGATGGGGCCGAAGAACACGCTTGCGAAGGCGATCTTCAAGGTCGATCCAGACCGGTTCCGGATCATCTCCAACGATGTCGGCGGCTCGTTCGGCATGAAAGGTGCTGCGTTCGTCGAGGCGATCTCGGTCCTGTACGCCGCGCGCAAGCTGGGACGCCCGGTCAAGTGGACCGGCGACCGCTCGGAAAGCTTCGTCTCCGACCACCAGGGACGCGACAGCGATATCACCGCCGAGCTTGCGCTCGACGCCGAAGGGCATTTCCTGGGGCTCCGCTGTACGGGCGTCGGCAATGTCGGCGCATATCTGACGGCGATGGGCCCGGCGCCGATGACCAACGTCATCTGCCGCAATATCGTCAGCGTCTACAAAACGCCGGCCTTCTCCTACAACACGCAGGCGATGTTCTCTAACACCGTGCCGACCGGTCCCTATCGCGGCGCGGGACGGCCCGAATCCAAATACATCATGGAGCAGGTGATTGACCGCGCGGCGCGCGAGATGGGCATCGATCGGGTCGAAATCCGTCGCCGCAACCTGATTCCACCGGATGCTTTCCCCTACAAGGCGCCCAACGGCCAGACATACGATTCCGGGGAGTTCGAGGCGATCATGGACTCCGCGCTTGAGCGCGCCGACTGGAACGGGTTCGAATCCCGCCGCAAGGCTTCTGCCGATGCGGGAAAGCTGCGCGGCATTTCCGTCACCATGTATCTGGAAAACACCGGCGCGGCGGGCGAGCTTGCCGACATACGGTTCCGCGAGGATGGCACGGTCGCGCTGATTACGGGCGCAAAGGACATGGGCACCAGCCACCGCACGCCGTTCGCCCAGATCCTTGCCGAGAAACTCGGCATTCCCTATGAAGCCATCGAGGTCATTCAGAACGATTCCGACCTGATGAGCCCTGGCGCGTCAGGCTCCGGCGGGTCGAAGACGCTTGTCGGCGCCGGCAACGCCATCGCCGACTGCGCCGGGGAAATTATAGAGGTCGGCAGGAAGGCCGCCGCTCATGTTCTGGAAGCCGCCGAGGAGGATATCGAATTCTCCGCTGGTACTTTCACCGTCGCCGGCACCGACCGGACCATCGACGTGATGAACCTCGCGAAGAAACTGCGCGAAGCCGGAGACCTGCCGGACGGTGTGCCGTCGAGCCTCGACAACAAGGCGGTGCACGATTCCTCGCCGTCGTCCTTCCCCAACGGCTGCCATGTCTGCGAGGTAGAGATCGAGCCGGAGACCGGTGAAACGAAGATCGTCCGCTACACCGTGGTCGACGATTTCGGCGTGGTCATCAACCCGCTGGTGGTCGAGGGCCAGGTGCAGGGCGGCATCGTCCAGGGCGTCGGGCAGGTGCTGCTGGAGCACACGGTTTACGATTCAGACGGCCAGCTCGTCACCGGCTCCTACATGGATTACGCCATGCCCCGGGCCGACGACATGTGCGAAATCGATTTCTCGACCCGCAACGTGCCCTGCGCCACCAACCCGCTCGGCGTGAAAGGCTGCGGCGAGGCCGGCAACGGCGGCTCGATGGCGGCTGTCATGAACGCGATCCTCGATGCGCTGGCGCCGGAGGGTGTGACGCATCTCGACGCGCCGGCGACGCCGCACCGCGTTTGGGAGGCGATCCGGGCGGCAAAGAGCTAGCGCTCTCCCCTTCCGATCCCTTGCGCGCTACACTCAGGAACAACAAGCGCTAACAGGGAGCCCCTTACATGTTCTACGAACCGCAAAACGACGATCACGGCCTGCCCTTCAACCCGTTCAAGGCGTGCGTCGTGCCGCGCCCGATCGGCTGGATCAGCTCGCTTTCCCATGACGGGATCGTCAATCTCGCCCCGTTTTCGATTTCCAACCAGCTCGCTTACGACCCGCCCTTCGTGTTCTTCTCGGGCTCCGGTGCGATCGACGAGGAAGGCGCGGCGCCGCGGCGCAAGGACTCGGTCGTCAACGCCGAGGACACCGGCGAGTTCGTCTACAACATGGCGACCTACGAGCTGCGCGAGCACGTCAACATGTCGTCCAAACATGTGCCGCCCGATGTCGACGAGATGGCGATGGCCGGGCTGACGCCTGCGCCCTGCAACATCGTCAAATGCCCGCGAGTTGCGGAATCGCCGGTGAACCTCGAATGCAGACACCATGCGACCATCACCCTGCCGGCCAACAACGCGAAGTCGGTGCATCACGTGGTGATCGGCCAGGTCGTCGGCATCCATATCAACGACAACGCGCTGACCGACGGGAAGGTCGACTGGGTCAAGATCCAGCCGCTCGCCCGCATGGGCTATATGGACTACACCCATATCGACCATGTCTTCACGATGCCGGGCCCGAAGGGCGAGGAGTTCCGCCCCGGCCAGATCGGCGAGCATACCGACTCCGACCACTGGAAACGCATCAAGAGCGAGTGGGATATCTACAAGAAGGAAGAGGCGTAGACGCCGTCCGAGCGGAAACCTGTCCGGGGCGGGCTCGAAACCCGCCCCTTCACGAAAAAAGAGCGGGCTGGTCCCGCTCTTTTCATTTCAGGATCAGCGGTTGCCGTCCTCGCCGATCACGTCTTCTTCCTGTAGGCCGCCGGCCCGGTTGTTGATCCGCGGGCCGGTCATCATGGCGAGGATCCAGACGATTTCGTCGGCGCGCGGCGCGTCGGGGATCGAGCATTCGATCGAGTCGAAATAGCTCCGCACATAGGCTGCATTGACGTGGCCGAGCGGAATATCGACAGGTCGACCGGGCCCCGCGACCTTCATGGATGACGGCACGATCGCCTTGGACGGCTGGATAAGTTCGCGCATCGCGTAACCGCCAGGCACATGCCACATAGCCGCGTGCTCGAGTTCTCCGTTCTCGCCAACCAGCGCGGACTTGCCGTAGCCGGTGACCTTGTCCGCCCCGCCCATCGTGGCGATCAGCCGCTCCGACATGGCGGCCCCCAATGGCTTCAACGCGTCCATCATGGGCATCAGGTCTTCCTGGTACCGGCCGGCATAGGGGTTCGCGCAGACCGCAGCGATAAACCCCTTGACCCAGGGACGGTCGGCGGTCGGCCCGAAATCGTGCAGGATTTCCTCGACATGGGTGACGAACTTTCGGACCTTCACGAGCGGCCCGAAATTGCCCGCTGCGTGGGGTTGTATGTCGGTGATTGAGCGTCCGTCGTCCATTTCTCTCTCCGGGTTTCGCTGTTATTAAATTCAGGCCGCAGCGGCGGACAGAAGCCCCGCCGGCGCATCGCCAACCGTCCTGTAACTTCCCTGCAATACCAGCACCGCGGCAACGATGTGTCCAGCCCGCGCCATATCCTCCGCCGACGCCTCTCCCCGCGACAGGGCTTCATCCACAGTCTCCTGACGTAACGGGTCGACATCGACCGTCACCAGCCGGTCGCCAAGATCGCTGTCGGGGTCCAGATCCGACGCGGGCGCGCGCCGCACGGCCGGGTCTTCAGCATCGACCGCGTTGGCGATCAGCGTCGCCGCGACATCGGCAGCAGCGGCATTCTTCGCCAGAACGGTAACGGAGTCGGCAATGCCGAGCGAATGGCTCCTGCCCTTCCAGCCGCTGGTCGCGATGCCCCGAACCGGCATCGAATAGCCGATCTCGCAGGACGCATCGAGCGACGGCAAATGGTAATCGGCGACCAGGCCGGCCGTCAGCGAAGCGCCTTCGGCGAGATAAAGCGCGATGTCGCCGCCGTTATTGACATAGGCCTTTTCCAGATCCCGCCCTTCGATCAGCGCGGCCAGCATATGGTCTGCCACAGACCCCGCGACCGCCGCCATCGGGGTGACGAAGACGCCGTCATGAGGCAGGCAGGCTTCTCTCATCCGACAGGCAACCGGGCCCCTTAGCGGTTCGCCAACCGGACGACGCAGATCGGATAGTTCGGAAACCAGACCGGGCAGGATATCGGGAAAGTTGTCCACGGCCTGACGACAGGCAAGCTCCATCTCCGTCCCTGCCCCGAAGGCCTCGACGATCAGATCGATCGGCCCGTGGTTCAGATGCAGCCGCCTGCCATCCGGCAGCAACGCGATCTGGGCTCCCGGCATCAACCGGTCGTGTCCCTTTCGCCGGTATTGTCGAGCGGCCAGGGGTGCGACGGCCGCCAGGGAACGGAGCGGACCGAGTCGACCTCCGCCAGCACATCGTCCAAAGGCCGGATACGGTCCATATAGCCGCCGAGCGCCTCGTAATCGGCGCGATTCACCGTGAACTCGATGGGCGCGACAAGCGCCGGGGTGGGCACGTAGCCGAAGGAATTGTCCGGCATCTCGTTCACATCCACCAGCAGGGTGATGCCGCCGCCGGGCCAGACGAAAACCGGTGCGCCGCCGCAGGTCACCCACGTCAGCGTATCCCGTACGGATCGCGTGAGCCTGACGGGATTGATCGTCACCCCAGCCCTGAGGCTTCCGCCGGCGCCCCCCATGAACATCACCGAGCACAGCGCCGGTTCGCAGTTCTCGCCAATTCGGTCGACCACGATTTTCACCGGATCCGGCATATCGGCCGGTACCGGCTTCAGCTCGTCGTCCAGCACGAAATAGGCAGAGTCCTGCCCCGTGGTCGACACCATCAGGAGACGAAGGCCGGGCCAGGCGACCTTTTCGTCGATCCGATCGATGATTTCCAGCGGGTCCTGGATGTTCGTTCCTCCCCAGCCGGCGCCATGATCGGCAACCTGGAAGTAGCGGCCGGCGGTCGACCGGCGACCGCGTACCTTAATGCCGCAGACCGGCATATCGAGAAACTGCCCGGCCTGGTGTTCGGAAAGAACGGCGGTGATGTGATCGTCGACGACGATGACCTCGTCCACATGGTTGTGCCATTGCGGTGCGAAAATGCCTACGGCAGCGGATCCGCAACCGACGCGCATGCGTTCCTCCTGCACGCCGTTCACGATGGGCGGCTTGCCCGCCTGCACGATGATATGGGCGCCCCCGTCGACCGTCATTTCGACCGGCTGCTTGTTGCACAGACGCAGCATGGTATCGCAGGTGACCGTGCCTTCCTTTTTGCTGCCTCCCGTCAGGTGCCGTACCCCGCCGATCGCCAGCATCTGGGAACCGTATTCGGCGGTCGTCACATGACCGACCTGTTCGCCATCGACCCGGACTGCAGCCGGCTCGGGACCGATATAGGCGTCTGTGTCGATCTTGACCTTGACGCCGCAGTAGGAAAACACGCCCTCGCTGACAACGGTCACCATGTCGACGCCGTCCTGTTCGGACGAAACGATGAAGGGGGCAGGCTTGTAATCGGGATAGGTCGTGGTGGAGCCGATCCCGGTCAGGAAGGTTGGTGCCTGGCTGACCAGCGAACCGTCCCAGCTTTCGGATGCGGCCACGAACGGCACCATCTCACCGTCTTCATCGAGAACCTTCTGGGCGACGACCAGCGGATCGGTGCGCACCAGCCGGCCTTCGACATTCGCATAACGGTCGCACGCGCCACTGCGGCCTTCGCGAATTCGGCACAGTACCGGACAGGCGTCGCAACGGATCAGCCCGTCATTTTTCGATCCCCCGTTATTTTTAGAATCCTGGGTATCCGGCATAACCGCCCTCCCGCGCTACCTCGCCACGACGCCTGATCGAGGCAAGAAAATGACTGCAAAAAATTGTTTGTGTACATACAAATATCGGCTTGCAGGTTCCGCCCTGTCAAGCCATGCTCCGATCATTCATCCCTAGCGAATAAAAGGATTTTTTAAACCGGACCTGCGAGCGTCATTTACATCGGCTCCGGCTTGACAATTCGTCCTCGGAATTAATACTCAATCTTAAGTAACTGTTCGTACACATATAGTTCACGAATTTGACCAATTCCCGCTAAAATCACGGAAAATCAACCCCTTACCAGGCCAGATACGGAAGGCAGGAGCCAACACATGGCGACACAGATGAAGGAAAACGACGAGAGCGGCCGTCAGGTCATCGATTCCGTCGTGATCCGATTCGCCGGCGACTCGGGCGACGGCATGCAGTTGACCGGAACACAGTTCACGCAATCGACTGCGCTGATGGGCAACGATCTCGCTACATTTCCCGATTTCCCGGCAGAAATTCGGGCCCCTGTCGGAACCACTTACGGCGTTTCCGCCTTCCAGATCAATTTTGCATCGCACGAGATCAAGACGCCGGGCGATGCGCCGGACGTCCTGGTTGCGATGAACCCGGCAGCCCTGAAGGTCCATCTGCGCGATCTTGTGCCAGGCGGCGTCATCATCATTAACGAAGGCGCTTTTACCGACCGTAATATCGAAAAGGCCGGTTACAAATCAAATCCGCTGGAAGACGGCACGACCGAGCCCTTCCGGCTGTTTTCCATCGACATCTCCAAGCTCACCCTCGCCGCAACCGAGGGGATGGACATCACCCAGAAGGAAGCGCTGCGCGCCAAGAACCTCTGGACGCTGGGTCTGCTGTGCTGGATGTACGACCGGGACCGGCAGCCGACCATCGACTGGCTGAACACACGCTTCGCCAAGCTTCCGGAAATCGCCAAGGCCAATATCGCAGCGCTCAACGCCGGCCATGCCTATGGCGAAACGGCCGAACTGCCCAGCGACATCAACACCTATATCGTCCCGAAGGCATCGACCGAACCCGGCGTGTACCGGGCGGTCACCGGCATCGAAACCACTGCCTGGGGACTTCTGGTCGGTGCGCAGAAAGCCGGTCTCGATATCTTTCTGGGCTCGTATCCAATTACGCCAGCCTCGCCGTTGCTGCACACGCTGAGCAATCTGCGCCAGTACGGTGTCGTGACCTTTCAGGCGGAGGACGAGATTTCGGCGGTCTGCTCCGCCATCGGCGCCGCCTACGCGGGGTCCCTTGGCCTCACGTCCAGCTCCGGTCCCGGCGTCGCGCTCAAGGGCGAAGCGCTCGGCCTCGCCGTGGTCACCGAACTGCCACTGATCGTGGTCAATTTCCAGCGCGCCGGACCTTCTACCGGCATGCCGACAAAGACCGAACAGTCGGACCTGTATCAGGCCGTCTACGGGCGCAACGCGGACACCCCGATGCCGGTGATATCGTCGTCCACGCCGGGCGACTGTTACGAATGCGCGATCGAGGCGGTCCGGCTGGCGACCAAATACATGACCCCGGTGATGTTCCTGAATGAGGGCTATCTCGCCAATGCGGCGGAACCCTGGAAGATCCCGAACGTCGACGATGTCGAACCGTTTCCCGTCGAATTTCGCAAGGATGCCGAAGGTTTTCATCCCTATCTGCGCGACGAAAAGACGCTGGCGCGTCCCTGGGCCAAACCAGGAACGCCGGGCCTGGAGCACCGCATCGGCGGAATCGAAAAGGACTACGACAGCGGCAATATTTCCTACGATCCGGACAACCATCACAAGATGACCAAGATCCGGGCCGAGAAGATCCTCAACATCGCCAATGACATTCCCTTGCAGGAAGTATCCACCGGCGAGGAGACGGGCGATCTGGTCGTTGTCGGCTGGGGGTCCACCTACGGCGCTATCGAGCAGGCGGTCAAGCACTGCAATGCGGACGGGCTCAGCGTGTCGCATGTCCATATTCGGCATATCTGGCCCCTGCCCCGAAATCTCGGCGACCTGCTCAGGGGCTTCAGAAATGTCCTTGTGCCCGAAATGAACAATGGCCAGCTGGTTACCCTGCTGCGCGCCGAATATCTCGTGGATGCGGAATCGCTGACCCAGATCAGCGGCCAGCCCTTCAAGGTCGCCGACCTCGAACGCGAGATTCGCTCCCGCCTGGAGAAACAGTCATGAACGTTCAATCACCTCCCGAAAAGCTGAAACCCAACGATTTCGCCTCGGATCAGGAAGTACGCTGGTGCCCGGGTTGCGGCGATTACGCCATCGTCAAATCTGTGCAGCGGGCACTGGCCGACATGGGTTCCGATCCTGCCAAGACGGTTTTCGTCTCCGGTATCGGGTGCGCCGCGCGCTTCCCCTACTACATGTCGACTTACGGGTTCCACACGATCCATGGCCGCGCGCCGGCATTCGCCACAGGCGTGAAGCTCGCCAATCCGGAGCTCGATGTCTGGGTTATCGGCGGCGACGGCGACATGCTGTCGATCGGCGGCAACCATACGCTGCATGCGATCCGGCGGAATGTCGACGTGCAGATATTGCTGTTCAACAACCAGATTTACGGGCTGACCAAGGGCCAGTATTCCCCCACATCGCAGGTCGGCACACGCTCGCCATCGACGCCCGCGGGTTCAGTGGACAGCCCGATTTCGGCCTGCGTGTTCGCGCTTGGCTGCAACGCCCGCTTTGTCGCGCGCTGCGTCGATACCAACCAGAAGGTCCTTCCCGGCCTGCTGGTCGAAGCCAAGCAGAACAAGGGGGCGTCTTTCGTCGAAATCCTGCAGAACTGCATCGTCTACAACGACGGCGTTTATTCGGCCTTTACAGAAAAATCGGTTGCCGCCGACCGGCAGGTCGTATGCGAGCACGGCAAGCCGCTGATTTTCGGCAAGGACAATGAAAAGGGGCTGCGCCTGGTGCCGGGCAAGCTTGAGCTGGAAGTCGTTACCATCGGCGAAAACGGCATCACCGAAGATGACATTCTCATCCATGACGAAACCAACCGGCCGCTGGCCCTGATGCTCGCCGGGATGCTCCCGCCGGAGTTTCCTGTTGCGATGGGCGTGATTTTCCGCGACCCCGGCCCCTCATACGAAACGTCGGTGGTTGAGCAGATCGCCGACATCAAGGAAAAGTCTCCGCCGGAGTCTCTTAACACTATTCTCAACAAGGGCCGTACCTGGACCGTCGTTTGACGCGTTCCGGCGACTGAAAGGCAGATAAACCCGGCGTCGATGGCGCCGGGTTTTCCTTTTAGTCGGGCATAGGGGTTTCATCCGAGGACCCATCCGCTATCATCGCCTCCAATCGTAAATAATAATCGTTGAGACAGATGGCGGGCGACACGGACAACAGAAGCGTTGCAATCGTTGGATCGGGACCAGGCGGCATGTATGTCGCACAAGCCCTTCTGGAAAAGGCACCTGACTGCCGCATAGATATTTTCGACAGGCTTCCGACCCCGTTCGGCTTGATTCGCGGTGGCGTCGCACCCGATCACCAGCACACAAAGCGCGTGGATAAGAAATACGCCACGTCCATCGAGGAAAACAGCCAGGTCCGCTATCTCGGCAATGTCGCACTCGGACGGGATGTTTCGATCGACGACCTGACAGCCATCTACGACGCGGTAGTGCTCGCCTATGGCGCGCCCTATGACAACAGGCTCGGCATTCCGGGCGAAGACAAGAAGAACGTCTACGGCTCAAACGCGCTGGTTGGCTGGTACAACTGTCACCCTGATTTCAAGGATCTGTCCCCCGACCTCGATGTCGACGCCGTCGCCATTATCGGTGTCGGCAATGTCGCTGTCGATGTCGCCCGTGTGCTGTCCAGAACGCCCGGAGAAATGGCATCGACCGACATCGCCGATTACGCGATGGATGCGATCGATGCCTCGCCGCTGAAGGATGTCTGGATGTTCGGACGGCGAGGCCCGGTTGAGGCATCCTTCACGAATACTGAACTGAAGGAACTCGGGGCGCTCGAAGATGCGACCTGCGTGCTTGACGGTTCCGTTGTGCCTGAGGACGTACCGGCCGACTATCCTGAGAAGGAAAAGAAGGCACGGCTCCGCATCCTGCAAACTCTGCAGGGTCTTTCCGAAGGAAAGGCGGGGGGAAAACGCCGCACCGTTCACATCGAATTCTTCGCTTCCCCGGTCGAAATACTCGGCGGCGACCAGGTCGAGGGCATTCGTATGGAGAGAACCCGAGTAGAGGACGGTCGTTGTATTCCCACGGGCGAGACCTTCGATATTCCCTGCCAGATGGTCGTGACCTGCATCGGCTCCCGCGCCGAAGCGATTGAGGACGTCCCCTTCAACGAAGATTGGGGCATCGTTGCCCATGAGGATGGAAAAGTTGCGCCGGGCGTTTACGCGGCCGGCTGGCTGAAGCGAGGCGCAACCGGCACGATCGGCACGAACCGGCTCGATTCCTACGCGGTGACGGACAAGCTGATCTCCGAATTCGATGGGCCGTCAAAGCCCGGCCCGGATGCGTTCGACGCGCTCGCCGCTAGGCGTGGCATCCGGACGGTCAGCTTCGACGACTGGATCGTTATCAAGAGGCTGGAGGAAGGCGCAGCTACCGACCCCGCGCCGCGCCGCAAGTTCGTCACCGTGGAAGAGATGCTGGCGGGACTGGACAAGGCCTGAGACCTTGCATTCGGGACACGGTCCGAAAGCTATTCGGAAATTTTTGCGAGAAGCTGCAGGAACGTTTTTTCCTCCGCTGCGCTGAGCGGCTTGAGCGTTTCGGCGGTGATGCTGTGGGCGTTACCGATCACCCTGTCGATCAGCGACCGCCCTTCCCGGCTCAGATTCAGGATCAGCCGCCGCCGGTCCTCAGGATCCGGACAGCGCTCGATCAACCCCCGCGCGGCAAGCCGCTTGATCACACCCTGCATGGTCGCCGCGTCCATGGCGGTCAGACGACCGAGCTGGTTCTGGGAAATTCCGGAAAGATCGCGCAGCCGGGCGAGCGCCGCGAACTGCAGTGGAGTCAGTTGCGACTCGCCGATCATGCCCTGAAAGATAGCTGTATGGCGCTGATGCGCGCGCCGCAGCAGATGGCCGGCCTGTTCTTCGAGCACGTAATCCTGTCGCTCGCCCGGCTTGTCCTCGTCCGTTATCGCCACGTCGCCTGACCGATTGTTCCATACAAATAATCCGGATGCCCCGTGACGGTGTCAAGAAAACGGCCCGTACCGGCTGGGACGGGCCGTCAACAGAGCGGTTTGAATTTGCGTCAGTTGCGAACCGCCGCAATGTAGCGGTCGACGACCCTTTGCGGTGTCGCTGCAATGCCGTTGATATAGGACTCCACCTCCGCGCCGGTCTGGGGCGAGGTTATGGCGAGATTGCGCTTTTTCATCTCGGCCAGGTAGGCAGGGTCCTTCATCATGTCGTCGAAGGCCTTCCGCATGGCGGCGACGCGCGCCTTGGGCATGCCGGGAGGCCCCGCAACAGCCCGGGCCAGCGTACGCTCGACCAGACTCAACAGCTGCCGCTCCTCGTCATTCTTCGCCAGGTCCTTCAGGAGCGGCACATCCTTGGGAGTCGGCTGCCCTGGATAGAGCTCCGCGACCTTCTCCGCGCCCGACTGCACCAGTAGCCGGATCGGCTGCGGATCCTGCTTGAACAGATGCGGCCGCATATTCGAGGTCCAGCCTCCGGCGCGACCGTCAAGCTCGCCTTTCTCCCATGCAGCGGTGGCGCCCATGATGCCCTTGTAGCCTGTGATGACCTTGAACCTGGTACCAAGCACCGCATTCATCAGCATCGGCATGATGTAGGTTTCCGACCCCTTGCCCGAAGCGCCGAGCCGGATGACATGGCTTTTCGCATCTTCCCAGCTCTTGACCTTGGGATGGTCGGCGCTGATGGAAATGAAGGACTGCATCTTCAGGATATTGCCGATCCAGTTGATTTTGGTGATGTCGAACTTCACCTTCTTCGGATAGAGGAACGGCTGCGCCTCGACGCCGGGCAGAGGCATTAGGAAATAGCTGCCGTCCTTCGGCGCGGCGTTGTAGAGGTAGTTCATCCCCACCATCCCGCCGCCGCCCTGTTTGAACTGGATGACCGCCTTGGGGTTTCCGGGAATGTGATTAACGATGTGCTTCGAGAGGATTCGCGTATACAGCGCGAAACCGCCTGCAGGCCCGCCCGTATGGGTAAAGACGATCTGTTTGCCCTTGTAGAAATCGGCGACCGGATCCGCGCTCGCAAGCGTCGGCGTCAGCAGTGATCCGCCGGCCAGCACTGCCGACATCAGCAACGACTTCGTTTTAGACATTTGCGATTCTCCCTGTTTACGATTTTTTCTGAACCGAGCGGCAACGCCCTACAATTTCATAGCGGTACGCATTCTAGGTTGCCAGATGTCGAGAATAGCGCAAAATCGCTTCTCGCAACGCGTAAAAACACATCCATCCAGGAGGCTTCTATGAAATACGGAATTCTGACCGCAGCATTAACCGCACCCGTTCTGCTCACCGCGCCGGCGATGGCTGACGCGGTCGCCGACTTTTACAAGGGCAAGCAGCTAACGATCCAGGTCGGCTTCGGCGCCGGCGGCGGATATGACACGACGACCCGGATCGTCGCGCGGCATTTCGGCAATCACATCCCCGGCAAGCCGAACGTCATTGTCCAGAACGTACCCGGCGCGGGCAGCATGAAGCTCGCCAATGCGCTGTACAACACAGCCCCCAAGGACGGGCTCGTGCTGGGCGTGTTCTCTTCCTCGGTCGGCATGGTTCCGCTTTACGGAAAGCGCAAGGCCAAGTTCGTCACCAACAAGTTCGAGTGGATCGGATCGATGCACAAGGACATTCAGGGTTGCGGCGTCTGGAAAGGCGCAGGCCAGGGCATCAAGAACCTGAAGGATTTCGTCAACGCCAAGCAGCCGATCATCTTCGGCTCAAACGGCCCGACCTCCCCGCTTACCATCTTTCCTCTTTTCATGAAGAACGTGCTCGGCGCCAACGTGAAAGTGGTACACGGCTACAAGGGCACCAAGGGCGTCAATCTCGCCATGAAGAAAGGCGAGCTTTCGGGCACCTGCGGCATGTACACGTCGTCGGTCCGGGGCGCTTTCTCGAACGACTTCAATAGCGGCGACCTCAACATTTTCGTTCAACTGGGACTTAGCTCGAATGCGCCCCTGTTCAAGGACGCGACCAACATCTTCACGATGCTGAAGAACGACGACGAAAGGAAGATGGCACGTCTGGTGTTCGGCCCCGCCGAAATCACCCGCCCGCTGGCGGCTCCGCCCGGCACGCCGAAAGCACGTGTCGAGGCTCTTCGCAAAGCCCTTCTCGATATGATGAAAGACCCGGCGCTTAAGAAAGACGCCGCGCGGATCAAGGTGGAATTCGAGCCGATGACCGGCGCGGACGTCAGCGGAGCTTTCAACGAGTTCTTCTCGACCCCGCGCGTCCTCGTTGACCGCGCCTATGACATGATTTCGAAGATGTAACCACCTGAATACAGGCAAAGCGGCCCAGAAAAACGAACCGGGCCAAGCGACAGGGGCGGGTTTAAAACCCGCCTCTGTTCGTTTGGGTACTAACCTTCGACGACCCCCGAGTCGCGCAGCGCCGCGATTTCTTCCGGATCCATTTCCAGAACCCGCGTCAGCACGTCTTCCGTATGCTGGCCCAGAGTCGGCGGAGCGTTCTGATATTCGAGTTCCTCGCCGGTGATCCGGATGGGGCTAGAGACCTGCGGCACGGAACCGGCCAGCGGATGCTCCATCTCCATCTGCAGGCCGCGTTCCTGGATTTGCGGATGGGCGAAGACCTGTTCCATATTATTGATCGGTCCACAGGGAACGCCGACTTTTTCCAGCGCCTCGATCCATTCGCCCCCGGTTTTCTCTGCAATGAAATCCCGAATGATGGGAAGCAGCACCTCGCGATTATCGACCCGCCCGGCATTGGTCGAAAAGCGTTCGTCTGCCGCCAGTTCTGGCTTTCCTGCGGCTTCGACAAAGCGCGCGAACTGTCCGTCATTGCCGACCGCGACAATGATGTACTGATCGGAGGCCCTGAAGGCTTCGTAGGGCACGATATTGGGATGCGCATTGCCCATCCGCTGCGGCGCGTTACCGGTGACCAGAAAATTGAGCGCCTGATTGGCCATGGTCACTGCGGTGACATCGAGCAACGCCATGTCGATGTGGCACCCCTCGCCCGTCCTTTCGCGCTGCATGATGCCGGATAGCGCTGCAATGTTCGTGTAGAGCCCGGTGAGCACATCGCATAGCGCGACGCCGATTTTCTGCGGCCCGCCGCCCGGCTGATCGTCTTTTTCGCCGGTGACGCTCATCAGCCCACCCATCGCCTGGATCAGAAAATCGTAGCCGGCGCGCGACGCATACGGCCCTGTCTGGCCGAATCCGGTGATTGAGCAGTAGATAAGTCCCGGATTGACCTTCTTAAGGTCCTCGTAGCCGAGCCCGTACCTGGCAAGGCCGCCTACCTTGTAATTCTCGATCAAGATGTCGGACTTCGCCGCCAGCTTTCGGACGATCTCCTGACCTTCCGGCTTCGAGATATCAAGCGCCAGCGATTTCTTACCGCGATTGGCCGACAGGAAGTAGGCGGACTCGTTCGTCTGGTTGCCGTCAGTATCCTCAATAAAAGGAGGCCCCCAGCTTCGCGTGTCGTCTCCGCTGCCGCAGCGTTCAATCTTGATGACCTCCGCGCCAAGGTCGGCCAGCGTCTGGCCGGCCCAGGGACCGGCCAGAATACGGCTCATGTCGAGCACCCGGAGGTGCGACAAAGGTGCGACCATGCGATCCGCCTTCGGTCAGGCGAATGCCTGAAGACCCGTCTGCGCCCGGCCGAGGATCAGCGCGTGGATATCGTGCGTCCCCTCGTAGGTGATGACGGTCTCCAGATTCATCACATGGCGGATGATGTGATATTCATCGACGATACCGTTGCCGCCATGCATGTCACGCGCGACGCGGGCGATCTCCAGCGCCTTGCCGGTGCAGTGGCGCTTCATTAGCGAGATTGCTTCCGGCGCACAGTCATTGCTGTCCATCAGCCGACCGAGCTGAAGGCAGCTCTGCAGCGCAACCGTGATTTCGGTCTGCATGTCTGCAAGCTTCTTCTGGACCAACTGGTTTGCAGCGATCGGCTTGCCGAACTGGGTGCGCTCCATCGTGTAATTCCGAGCCCCGTGCCAGCAGAACTCGGCCGCGCCGAGCACGCCCCAGGCGATGCCGAAGCGGGCGTTGTTCAGGCAACCGAACGGACCGCCAAGGCCGCGCGCGCCGGGCAACCGGTTTTCCTCGGGGACGAAGACATCATCCATCACAACCTCGCCCGTCAGCGA
>Ga0181579_10000227_pt1 | contig 42664 bp, 41 predicted proteins | sample 071ome_24_FD_132996 | JGI IMG/M metagenome (GOLD analysis project Ga0181579, IMG submission 132996) | Coastal salt marsh microbial communities from the Groves Creek Marsh, Skidaway Island, Georgia - 071402CT metaG (megahit assembly) | ecosystem: Environmental > Aquatic > Marine > Intertidal...
AAAACGTACTATTAATGGACTCGGCTCGGGCTGAGCATCATCTGAGGGGAGAACTATGAGCTATCGAATTTTGTGGCCTGCAATGCGTTGGCCTGACGGTCGGCATATCGAAGAGTCCAGTGTGGTCGGACACAGAGCTGAATTTTGCGAACGCTACACCGATGTTACCGATGATCAGTGGGCAAATTGCGACGCCGTGGTCAGCGTCAACGATATTCCTGAAGAATATCGGCAAAAAATGACCAAGTGCCGAATCTTTGTCACGCCGAAAGTAGGTTTTGACAACATCGACGGTAAGGCTTGGGCGGAAATGGGTATACCCCTGTGTAATGTGCCCGACTATGGCACTCAAGAGGTGGCCGATCACGCTATGGCTCTGATGCTGTCGCTAATGAAGGGGATTACCTTCCACACCCGAGAATTAAAACAGGACCCTCGCGGCCTGTGGCGCCCGGCGTTAAACCCTTTTGGTAAAAGACTGTCTGCCTGTACCTTCGGTATTGTCGGTCTTGGCCGCATTGGAACTGCCGCCGCGTTGCGAGCCAAAGCCTTCGGCATGGATGTGGTCATGTACGACCCCTATCGAGAAAACGGCGCAGAGCTGGCGGTAGGGATACGGCGAGTCCATTCGCTCGAGGAGCTTTTTGGTCAGTGTGATGTGGTCAGTCTGCATCTGCCGCTGTCTGCGGCGACCGAAAAACTGATCAATGCCGAGGTCTTATCCCACTGCAAACCCGGTTTGATTCTGGTGAATACTGCCCGAGGCCCCATCATTGACCTAGACGGGCTATACGAAGCTCTGCGGGCCGATCATGTGCAGGCCGTGGGCTTGGATGTGTTGCCGGAAGAGCCGGCAAATCCAGATCACCCGTTAATCAAGGCTTGGGCCGCCGACGAAGAATGGATAGATCATCGCCTGTTGATCACCCCGCACTCGGCCTTCTACACCCCAGAGAGCGTGCACGACATGCGCTTTAAGGGCGGTGAGGTTATCGTTAAATATCTGGACACCGGTGGGCTAGACAACTGCGTAAACCAACAATGGCTCAGTAATCCACGTTAGTAACTGTGAGCAGAAACGGGCAGAGGTAAATCAGCTCGTGCAAGGAAACCCACCATGACAGTCACCGCAGCAGTTTATGAAAAGCGGCGTCAGCGGCTATTCCTGATCCTGTCCGGGATGTTTCTCGGCACCTTGGCCATGCTCAATATTCTGGGCATCAGCCGGTTCCTTGATCTTTCCTTTGACGTATTCGGGGTCACCATTCCCATGGTGGTAGCTATCGGCGTTCTGCCCTATCCCGTGACCTTTATTTGCACTGACTTGATCAGCGAGTTGTACGGCGAAAAAAAAGCAAGGGACATGGTTTGGATGGGTGTGCTCCTTAATGCGTGGGTCATCTTCTTGCTCTGGCTTGGCGGAGTGCTGCCGGGTTTTGATTTGGATACCAACGGTCAGCCGCTGCTGGATGCCGCCGGGCGCGAGCCCGTGTTCTTCGAAATCCGTGAACTGGCATTTGGTGCGGTAGCCGCGTCCATGGTGGCCTATCTCGCCGCTCAACTATGCGACGTGCGCCTTTTTCACTTCTGGAAGCGTCTGACTAACGGTAAACATCTGTGGCTGCGGAACAACGCGTCAACCATGGTCAGTCAAATCGTCGATACCACAGCGGTTATATTGGTCACACACTTTTACGCTGCCGCTTTGCCGGTGAACGCCGACGAACCCATCTGGCCACAGCTGATGGTGTTTATCGCATCGGGCTACGTGTTCAAATTGGTCGTAGCGGCGCTGGACACTGGCCCAATTTATCTGGCGGTGCACTATCTCAGGCCTTGGCTGGGGCTGACGGAAAATCAAGAGGCGACGGAGTAGCGGCGTAGAGCGCTGCTTCCCATTGCCAGCATGCCGTGGCTCGAGGGTAGATTTTCAAAAGGTCTGGATCCTGGACCCAAGCGCCTAGTCCCTGTTCGGTGCGCGCTGGTTCACGTGCATGCCGCGAGTAGACTTCAACCGTTATTGTGATTTGATCCAGATGAGATCGGCGCTTTCGATGTTGCGTAGCTGGTTTAGGCTCAGGCGCTGCAATTCATCACGGCAAATCAGATGCGGGCTGAACGAGAAATTCATCATCAGCGCAATCAAATCCTCGGGCTGCAAACCACCCTTTATCATGTACTTAGGCATAAACTCGCAGATGACACAGGGGACCTGCCGCAAAACTCTTGTGGCGCCACTTAGAGCGACGTACTCGTACCCCTCGACGTCAATCTTAACCAAATCTATCTTGCTGAAGCTGATGCTCATGGAGTCCAGCAGGTCGTCAAGCACGGCAGTTTCAACCTCGATAGCGTCTCCCTCGACGTTGATGTCGAGTAATGAATGATGGCCCAGATTTTTGTTGGGATAACGATGGAGCGTTTTTGTCTCCCGGGTGTTGGATAACGCCAGCTGCAGGGGCTCTATGTTGTCTGCCGCATTGCCTGCGATGTTGTCGCAAAGCAGCCGGTAGTTAAGCGGGTCGGCCTACTTTGGCCGTAAGAAAGTCTTTTCTCAGAAGATGTCGGTAGAAAAGATAGCTCAGAGATCTTGGAATCATGGTGTTCGGTCTTAAGCGTAGCGTGTTGGCCTCAAATCGTTGGCTGATCGTTGCTGGCCCTGATTCTTTAGTCGCTGCAGCGCGGTAAAGCCCAAAATGGGCAGCAAACCTTGCTGCTGAAAAAGGGTGAGGTTTTTCGACTCTCTAACAATTAATTTATGCCGTTCACATAAAAACGAATAGAAACAATTAGTTTCAGGGAGCGTATCAAGACCCCTCTTGCATCAAAGCAAAGGGTTTCCAAAGAAGGCGTAGTTGTGAGTGGTTTCGCAAAAAGGAAGTCGACGAAGGGTCAAGCACAGTAGTTTGAAACGCTTTTCTCAGATGACCGTTTGTCGTCCGCTGTCGACCGTTGGTCGGCAACCTATGGTTTCACCCAAACTGCCGGGTAAGTTATGCGCCCCTACGGGGACTGAGACGAGCCTCCGTGCGAAAACCATCGAGTTTTATCCCAGCAAGAGAAGCAGATGAACCACCACCCAACGTCAATTTCCGCAAGCGATAAGCCGCTGAGTATGGCTGGACGGTGGTGTGCGCCTGCATCCGCAGACCGCATTAACAAGATGGTTTTTTATGCGGTTGCTGTCTGTGTGCCAACGCATATTGACGTCATGACCGACACGGGATGCTCGGATGGTTGAAGCATTGATTTAATTAACTAATGCAAGACCCGAAGAGCGAAAGCCTTCGGGTTTTTTGTTTTTTGGGTCCCAGCTTGCCTGTAAGGGCGAAGTAACAAGGATCCACAATGAATAATGTTCCTTTAACGGACCGTAGCGAAAACAGTTTTCCGATGAGCGCACTGCGACGCAATCTGCGCGTGGTCCTTTGTTTGCGAGCCGCCCAACGCTACATGTTGATCGCGCCGATTATGGTGCCGTTCTTTGCATTTTACGGCCAAGACTTACAAGAGATTTTCCTGCTGGAGTCCGTCTTTGCCATCGTCATGGTGGCGATGGAACTGCCGTCTGGATATCTGGCGGACCGTTTTGGTCGAGTCACCGTGCTTCGCGCTGGCGGTTTGTTCTGGTCTGCTAGCTGGCTTTTACTGCTCGGCGTTGACGACTTTACGGGCCTTTTGGTGTTTGAGGTATTTGGGGGCCTCGGAATGTCCTTGCTGACCGGGGCGGATCTGGCTCTGCTTTACGATTCGGAAGAGGCCTTGCACAAAGATCAGCTCCAGCGCGCCAATCCTGCGGTTCGGAATTTATTTGTGATTAGCATGGCCGCCGAGGGATTGGCATCGCTGTCCGCCACAGCGTTGTTGTTCTTTGACGGTATAGCCTTGGTTGTCGCGGTTCAAACCGGCTGCGGATTGCTGGTGCCGCTCGCTTCCTTGCTGTTACGTGAACCGCCGCGTGCGAGAAGCGGCCTGACCAATATCGCCGCAGAGTGGATAAACATGCGCTCGGTGCTGTTGTCCTTGTGGCATCAGTCGGTCTTTATGCGGCGCTTGTTGGGTGCTCTGTGTCTTTGGCCTGCGGCGAGTGTTGGGTTGATAATTTGGTTGATGCAGCGAGTCTGGGTGGAGCTGGAACTAACTCTCCTGCACTTTGGTTGGATTTGGTGCCTGCTTCAGCTTGTCGCTGCGGCAACAGGTCAACTGGCTCAGGGTGCGGAGCGTTGGTTTGGCGCCAAGCCGGTGATCCTCGCCATTGTTGTTCTGGTTTTGGGTGGCTTGTGCTTATTGGGCGCTGCGAGCCTACCTTGGGCCATGGCTGGCAGCGTGTTGCTGTTTGCTGCTCGCGGACTGTTCAGCGTGTTGTTTATCGACGCTTTGAATCGGCGGATCGAAGATGACTACTGCGCCACGATAAATTCGTTGATCGGCTTTGGTTTTCGCTGCGCCTTCATTCTGACGGCGCCAGTTTTGGGTATTGTTTTTGAAGGCCTTGGGTTGTGGGTAACGATTTATGTTCTCGTCAGCATGGCCGCGCTAATCGCTTGTTTTTTGTTGCTGCCTCTCACCCGGAGCATCAATGCCTAACGCTCGATTTGCCCTAAATTGGCGTTGATCACTGAGCCGTTGATTACCGGGCTTTGGGCGGCGAATAGGACGGTTTTGCCGATTTCTGCCGGGTCAATGAGCCGTCCGAAAGTACTCATCCCCGCAATGTCTGGCATGACGTCTTCGGTTATGTGGTCCCGCAGCATTTCCGTATCTGTAAAGCCCGGATTGATGCAGGCCGTGTGAATCCCAGTGCCCGCTAAGTCTTGGCAGGTAGAGCGCATCATGCCGATGCTGGCGTGTTTGGAGGTGACATAACTAAAGCTGCCGGGTACGGCCTTTTCGCCCAAGGTTGAGCCGATATACACAATGCTTGATCCCGGCCCCATACTTGGCAGCACTGCGCGATTCAAAATGGTCGGGGCGACTAAGTTGATCTCGTAAGTGCGACGTAGGTCGGCTGGCAGAGCGTCTTGAACTGTGTCGTGCGCCAGATGGGCGGCATTGTGTACTAAGCACAGTTCTGTCGCACCGCTAATTTCGGCCACCAGCGATTGTGTTAGGCAATCCCAATTGTCAGGGTCAGCTAGGTCACAGCTGATGTTGACAACGCCGCTAACGCCGCAGGGTCTACGTGATAAGTTGATGACCTTGTAGCCCGCCTCCATAAAGGTGGCAGCCGTGGCAAGGCCGATGCCTGAGCTGGCGCCGGTGATAACCAAACATTGCATAAGTGATCCCCCGGGTGTGTAGCGCGTTGCGTGAAACTAATCCTGACTGGACCAACTGGCGCTGGCCCATTGGCCTTCGCCGGAGGCACATTTGAGCACCATCTGCTGAATGTCTAGGGCCTTAATCTCCTCGCGCTGGAGCAGGGTGTCTAGCAGGTAGTGTGCCAGTTCCTCAACGGTGACGTTGCGGATTGGCAGCAATGTCAGGTCCCGATCCAAAAAGGGGATACGTTCGCCATTAAATACCGCATAAGTGTATTGATCGTCGGATTCGATGGTCAGATGGGGCGACTGGGTTGGCATGATGACCTGCTCGTCCAGCTCGTCGCACATCTGCTTCAGCGCTTTTTTGAGAATGTTGTAGTCGAAGGTCAGACCGTCCTCGGCGATAGCGGCTTCGGCATCCAGCGTTACCTGAAAGTTGTGTCCATGCAGGTTTTCCCGCTCCGTGTCGCTGAACAAGGTGAAGTGCGCGGCGGCAAAGTGCAGATACTCTTTGCTGATTTCGATGGTTGTTGTTTGCATTGCGTCAGACTACCACCGAGGTGGGTCAAAACCCTGTGAAGATGTGGTCAGGACTTTGCTCGGTCGTGTAGGGTGCTCCAAGGTGAAAAACGAGGGAAGGCTATGAGCGATCTTTTATACGAGGTTACTGACCATGTGGGTGTGATGACCCTAAACCGGCCAGAGGCGATGAATTCTTTGAGCTATCAGCTGTATGCCGATATCGAAGATACCGTGCGCAGCTCGGCGGCCCGAGTACTGGTGATAACCGGTAACGGGCGAGCTTTTTGCGCCGGTGATGATATGAAGCAGATTTTAGGCAGCGGGGAGCCTGCGCCGAAGGAGTTTCGTGATCGAGCGAAAGCCACCGGCGGTCTTACGCCTGCGGCAGATGCGTTGCTGCACACAGACATACCGGTAATCGCTGCCGTGAACGGACCAGCGGTGGGGTGGGGCATGGAACTCGCCCTCATGGCAGATATTCGCGTGGCCTCTCAGCGGGCTAAGTTTGGTGAGCTGTTTGTTGTTCGAGGCTTGTGCTGTGACGCGCCGGGTCTTGGATGGCTAGCCCACTTGATTGGCCGAGAGCGCGCTGCCGAAATGCTTTTTACCGGGGATGTCATCGATGCGGATCAGGCGCTGGCGATTGGCTTAGTTGGTCGCAGCGTGCCCCACGATGAGCTGATGCCAACGGCGATGGAGATCGCGGCGAAAATTGCTCGGAATCCGCCCCTAGCAGTGCAGGCACTAAAGGCGGGCCTGCGTCGCACCACGGAACCGGATTGGCGCGACACCGGGCGCTGGGCCATTGAGCAAATTACTCGCCTGCGGGGTACCGAAGACTCCAAGGAGGGCGTGGCCGCGTTTTTGGAGAAACGAGAACCAGTTTATCAGGGTCGTTAAGTGGAGCCGGGTACACCGTGTTTGCTTGCCATGATTGTTGGACAGGCCCGATACTTAGGGGTGGCCTGACCGCGGAAGGCGGCAAAGCTGTGGGCCGAATTATTGATAAAACTTGAGGGGAGTTTTCATGCGTTTTGATCTGACCACGGAACAACAGGCATTTCAGCAAGAGGTAGAGGTGTTCTTGGCTGAGCATCTGCCAGCTGACGTGGCTGCTAAGGTAAAGCGGGGTGCTGGTGTATCCAAAGAGGAACTGACCCAATGGACTCGCATTCTTAACGCCAAGGGCTGGGCGGCGCCCGCATGGCCTGTGGAACACGGTGGCACAGGTTGGAATCTTGTGCAGCGTCATATCTTTGATGTGGCCTGTCGTGCGGCCCATGCGCCGCCGCTGTCCGGCTTCGGTTTTAACATGGTCGGGCCGGCCATTATCAAGTTCGGCACTGCCGAGCAGCAGGCCCAATGGCTGCCCAAAATCTTGAACGCGGATCTATGGTTTTGTCAGGGTTATTCTGAGCCCCAAGCGGGATCGGATTTGGCCAGTGTGCGGACCCGGGCGGATAAAGAGGGCGATGAGTACGTGGTCAACGGTTCGAAAATCTGGACCTCCGGGGCCGAGATGGCGGATTGGATTTTCTGCTTGGTACGCACCAATCACGACGTTCAGCAGCAAAAGGGCATCAGTTTTTTGTTGTTTGATATCACTTCCCCGGGGGTATCGGTCAAACCGCTCTATGCATTCAACGGCAAGCGTCTCTGGAATCAGGTGTTTTTTGAGGATGTACGAGTCCCTGTGGCCCAGCGTTTAGGTGATGAAGACAGGGGCTGGACCGTGGCCAAAAGCCTCTTGGGCGACGAGCGCTTGATGGTGTCTAGGGTATCCGAAAACAAACGCGTGCTAGGGTTGCTAAAAGAGGCGTTAGGCGAGCAGAAGCAGCGTGGCGTAGTGCTCCCCGACAGTGTTCGCCAAGAGATCAGCGCTTTGGAGATTAGGCTGCAAGCGTTGGAAGCCACCAGTTTGCGTATTCTGACTCAGGCAGATTCCGGTGCTCAGATTGGCGCCGAACCCAGCATGCTAAAGCTCAAGGGTAGCGAACTGGTGCAGGCACAGGATGAACTGCTGTTTCGTATGGTAGACCACCTGACCCTGCCACAAGACTCTACCAATACCGGTGAAGCGGCAATTGCGCCCGCTTGGGCTGAATTTGTGGCCTCAGGACGCTACCACCATCGAGGCTACACCATCGCGGGCGGCACCTCTGAGGTGCAGCACAACATCATCGCCAAGCAGGTTCTGGGTCTGTAGCGCGATAGAGCCTAGAGACCGAAATTAGGTGCTAGGCCAATAGGGCTTTTAGGTCGGCTTCCGGATCTGCGAGCATGGCAGGGTCTGCGACCTTGCCCACCAGTTGCTTGCACAGCATAAATTCCTTCGGGCTGTTGACCGCGTCCGCTGCGACAACTTTGCCATCTTTCAAATAAAACACGGCAAATTGGTTGGCCGCCATATCGCCGCGCAGCACTTGGGTATCGCCGTCAGCAGAGAATCCCACCATTTGCAGTTTCAGCTCGTATTGATCGGACCAAAACCATGGAATGGCTGCATAAGTCTTGTCATCGCCCAGCATGTTTGCGGTGCTGACCCGGGCTTGGTCCATGGCGTTGGGAACCGACTCCAAGCGCAGGCGTCGATCCAGCAGCGGGTTCGGGTGGTTGGTGCAATCGCCCGCCGCGTAGACATCGGGGACCGAGGTGCGGCAGTGATCGTCGACGACGATGCCGTTGTCACAATGTATGCCCGCAGCCTCGGCTAGCTCTGTGTTCGGAATGATGCCGATGCCGACGATCACGATGTCTGCGGGAAAACGCTGATCCCCGCAAATAACTTCTTGCACCTTGCCGTCACCGGCAAAGCCGGTAACACCGGTGTTGGTGTGAATGTTCACGCCGCGGCCTTCGTGAAGCTGGTGGTAGTAGGCAGACATTTCTGGCGTGGTAACACGCTGCAAAATACGCTCTTCCATCTCCAAGACGTGGACGTTCAGTCCAAGCTCGCGCCCCACGGCGGCTACCTCGAGGCCAATATAGCCACCACCCACGATGACGAGGTTGGCGCCTTCGCGCATGCCGTCGCGCAATCCGTCGACGTCGTCCATCGTTCGAAGGTAGTGGATGCCGGGAAGATCAGAGCCCTCGATGGTCAGTTTTCGCGGCCGTGATCCGGTACTGATCAACAGGTGTTCGTAAGCTAAGGTCTCGCCATTATCCAGGCCTACGGTTTTTGCTGCGGTATCGATGGCGGTGACCTGAGTGCTGAGCTTCAGCTCAATATTCCGGTCGTCATAAAAGGCGGCGGCTCGAAGATAGACCTTGTCGGCGCCCTGTTCGCCCTTGAGGTAAGCCTTAGACAGTGGCGGGCGCTGATAGGGAATGTGGGCCTCGTCACCGATAATGGTGATATCTCCTTCGAACTTCGCCTGACGCAGACTGGCGGCAGCTTGACCGGCAGCATGGCCCGCTCCAATGATTACGACACCCGACATGGCATTTTCCTCAACAAACCAAAGCGCAGGAGTTTACCTTGTCCGCGGGCGCTGGGGCAGATAACTTTGTCAGCAAAGGGGAGAAGTAAACATGTCTGTAGAAGAAAAAATGGATTTCCGCAGTCTGACGGAGATGGTTCAGTTGGCGCGCAAAAATTTAGCGCCGGGTGAATGGGACTACTTGGTTGGTGCTGCCGACACCGAGAGTAGCCTGCGCCGCAACCGCGCTGCGGTGGATTCGTGGGTTTTCAAGCCGCGCATCCTCAACGATGTCAGCGCGGTGGACGTGGCCTCAGAATTGTTGGGCAGCCCTATGAGCATACCCGTTGTTCTGCCGCCCATCGGCTCGGTGCAGGCGTTTGACGCCGGCGGCGGCATCAGCGTGGCGAGGGCGGCGAAAGATTTTGGCATTCTGCAAATTTTGAGCTCAGCCTGCGCGCCGGACTACGAAGCCGTTGCCCAAGGTGTGCCGGGCCCGAGAATTTACCAGCTTTATCTCGTCGGGGATGACGCTTGGATGGACGATCATATTGAACGCGCCGTGGCTGCAGGCTATACCGGCTTTTGTCTTACCGCAGATACCCAAGTCTATTCCCGGCGCGAGCGGGATGTGATGAAAGGCTATGTGCCCCAATCTGGCCGCACTGCCACAGCCGGGGGCGACTTTATCCATCAGGCCACTATGACTTGGGACACCATCGCCCACGTCAAAGAAAAACACGACATTCCGCTAGTGGTTAAAGGCGTCATGCATGGCGATGATGCCAAGCGTTGCGTGGAAGCCGGGGTGGATGTGATCTACGTTTCCAATCACGGTGGCCGTCAGTTGGACCATACCAAGGCCTGTGTGGATGCCTTACCCGAGGTCGCCGAGGCGGTAGCCGGCAGGGTGCCGGTAGTTGTTGACGGCGGCTTTATGCGCGGCGCCGATGTGGTGAAAGGGCTTTGCTTGGGCGCAGACTTTGTCGGCATGGGGCGGTTTGAGGGATTGGCCATGGCGGCTGGCGGCTACGCTGGCCTGATGCGCGGTTTAAAAATCTTGGAACAGGAGATTCGCATCAGCATGGCGTTGCTGGGGGCAGCGGATCTGGCCGCGCTGAATTCGTCGTTAGTCGAGCGGTCGGTACCCTTGGCAGAGCCCAGCGTGCTTAGCGCGTTTCCGCTGATCGACGACTACTAGTGTCTATTGGCGCGCTCGTGAATTAGCGGTCGGTCGGCACGGGCATTGGGAAAGGGGTTACCGAGCTGCCGTCGGAGGATGTGATCTTAGCCACCCCCTCTTTTTCTACCTCGTCGATGCGAACCACTGCGTGCATGGGAATAAAGGAGCGTTGGACACCCTCGAATTCGTTGCGCAGCTTTTCCTCGCTGGGGTCGATTACGACCGAGGATTTATTGCCGAAGGTGTAGTCCTCGATCTCGACGAAGCCGTATAGGTCGCTCTGATAGATGTTGCGGGCATATACCTCGTAGATCTGCCCCTGATTTTGGAACAGTACTCGGTACATGTGTTGCGCTTCGTCTTTGCTGGCCATAACTCGTTGTCTGCGGTATTGGAATGGGATAGTTGGGGATAAGCCCAGAGATTTCAAGGCGCTTGGCAAGGGTTTAGAGGGCTTTAGAGCTCTGGGTATTGTCTAAGGATCGCGTATACTTGCGCTCCTTTTTTACAGCCCACGAAAGTCGTATGGCGAAGAAACTCTTTGTAAAAACACACGGTTGCCAGATGAACGAGTATGACTCGGCACGGATGTATGACGTGCTCAAAGATGCTCAAGGCTATGAAATTGCGGCCAGCGAGGAAGAGGCCGATGTGCTGCTGCTTAATACCTGCTCCATTCGGGAAAAAGCTCAAGAAAAGGTATTTCATCAGCTGGGTCGCTGGCAAAAATTAAAGCAGGACCGGCCCGATTTGGTCATTGGCGTTGGCGGCTGTGTAGCCAGCCAAGAGGGTGATGCCATCATTCGTCGGGCGCCCAGTGTGGATATGGTCTTTGGTCCCCAAACCATACACCGTCTGCCTGAAATGGTGACCTCACGTCAGCAGCAGTTGCTACCGGTGGTTGATATCACCTTTCCCGAAGTTGAGAAATTTGATCGATTACCAGAACCCAGCGTCGATGGCCCTGCGGCCTTCGTGTCCATTATGGAGGGATGCAGCAAGTACTGTAGCTTCTGCGTTGTTCCCTACACCCGAGGAGAAGAAGTCAGCCGCTCTGTGGCCTCGGTTTTAGCAGAGGTGAACAGTCTAGCTGCCCGGGGTGTTAAGGAGATGCACCTGCTTGGGCAAAACGTGAACTCCTATCTTGGTGAAATTGATGGCGACACGGCGGATTTGGCGGAGTTGATCTACTACGTGGCCGACGTGCCCGGGGTGGAACGCATACGCTTCACAACGTCTCATCCTATGGATTTTTCGGACAACCTGATTCAGGCCTACGCTGACATACCGGCCCTCGTCGATCATTTGCACCTGCCGGTGCAGTCCGGCTCGGATCGAATTTTGGAGGCCATGAAGCGAGGTCATACCGCCGACGAATATCGCGAGCGGATTGCCAAGTTGCGGAAAGTGAGACCGAACATCAGTCTGTCTTCGGACTTTATCGTGGGCTTTCCCGGCGAGACCGAGGCCGAGTTCAACGACACCATGGCCTTGATCGACGAAATAGGCTTCGATACGTCGTTCAGCTTTATCTACAGCGCCAGACCGGGGACACCGGCCGCGGGGCTGGTTGATGAGGTACCACAGGACACAAAGAAAGCCTGGCTGCAGCGTCTGCAGGCAAAAATCCGTGATCAGGCCGACGCGATATCCGCCGCCATGGTAGGCACCCAGCAACGGGTGCTGGTTATGGGCGAAGCGAAGAAGGGAGAGGGGCAGCTTGCGGCTCGGACGGAAAACAATCGGGTTGTGAACTTCAGCGGTGGCCGGCAGTTGGTCGGGCAGTTTGCTGATGTCCATATTACCCAGGCGCTTCCAAACTCGTTGCGTGGTAGCTTGGTCCAATAATCGGCCCATCACCGTTAAAATTAAAACCGTGATTAAGACTGCAGAAAAATAGTAACCTAAGATCGTACCCAACCTATTTGGTGAACCTTGCAAGAAACGTCAGATTCCGCTGCTACCCTCGCGAAAAAAATCAGTCTTGAACCCAACGACCCAAGGCGCTTGGCCGCCTTAGTCGGGCCTGTAGACCAGAACATCAAACATCTCGAAAGCCGACTGGGTGTGCGCATTCGCAGCCGCGGCAATGAATTTCAGATCAGCGGTATTCCCAAGGCGGTTCAGTCGGCTGAAGCCCTGCTGCATCAGCTGTATCGGGAAACGGTAGATCGAGAAGAAATAGAACCGGATTTCGTGCATCTTTTTTTGCAGCAGGCAGGCTTGGATGAACTGATGGGTGAGCGCGGTGATCACGAGGTTCCCGTGGTAGTGGAGAGTGATGCGGATCGCAGCGCTGAAGCAAAGAACGGCGGCGATGCAGGCGTCGTCATTCGTACCCCGAAAAAGTCCATCAAACCCCGGGGCAAAAACCAGCAAAGCTACTGCCAAGCAATTCGCAAAAACGACATTAATTTCGGCATCGGCCCAGCGGGCACCGGTAAAACCTATCTGGCTGTTGCTTGTGCGGTTGAGGCTTTGGAGTCTCAGCAGGTCTCCCGCATTTTGCTGGTGCGGCCGGCAGTGGAAGCAGGCGAAAAACTTGGTTTTTTGCCCGGTGATTTGGCTCAGAAAATCGATCCTTACCTAAGGCCTTTGTATGACGCGCTTTACGAAATGCTGGGTGTAGAGCGGGTCAACAAGTATATCGAGCGCAACATAATCGAGGTCGCGCCCTTGGCTTACATGCGCGGCCGCACCCTAAACAATGCCTTTATCATTTTGGACGAGTCGCAAAATACCACCGTGGCCCAGATGAAAATGTTTTTGACCCGAATTGGCTTTGGTTCCACTGCGGTTGTTACCGGAGACATCACGCAAATCGACTTGCCGCGAGGTGAGCAGTCCGGGTTGATTAACGTGCGTGATGTTTTGGCTCAGATTACGGGCATCCAGTTCACCCACTTTGGATCCAAGGACGTGGTCCGCCACCCGCTGGTGCAAAAGATTGTGGACGCCTACGAGGCCTTTCAAGAGGACCGGATCGGTCAACGCAACGATGACCGTCGCGGACAGGGGCGTGCTCAGTAGAAGGGCCAAACCGGCGGCTTCCCTGAGAGCCGCCGCGACCGCCCGAAAACGCTAATGGAAACTGCACTGGACATTCAGATAGCGTCAGACCTGTTGGACCCGCCGGCAGCGCAATCCCTTGAGGATTCACTGGAACGCTGCCTTGGCGCCTTGGCCTTGGTAATCCCGCAGGCTTCTAGGCCAAAGCTGTCTCAACAGATTTGTCTGCGGCTGTGCACAGAGGCAGAGTCTCGGGAGCTGAACCATACCTATCGAGGCAAGGGAAAGCCCACGAATGTACTCAGCTTCGGATTACTGCCGGAGGACGCTTCGGCACTGGCTATGGCCGAACAGGACCTGCCGTTAGGGGATTTAGCGCTTTGCTGGCCGGTGGCGGTGCAAGAAGCCCAAATCCAAGGCAAAGACGTGACTCATCATGTGAGCCATTTGTTTCTTCATGGCGTGCTTCATCTGCTTGGATTTGATCACGAAGACGCAGATGAGGCCGAGACCATGGAACAGATCGAAATTCAGGCTTTAGCGTCGTTGGGCATTGCCGATCCCTACATTGAGCAGAATGCGCATGACTGATGCTGGCGCCCCAAGGCAAGTAAACGCTGTCTTGCAATTCATCCCGGTCCGCCCTAAAACGGACGAAGAATATGGAGCCACATGTTGGCAATAAAACATTATGAGTGATCAACAGGAGTCTGGACGAGATTCGGCGGACAGGCCGCAGCGTAGAACCATGCGCGAATGGATAGGGGACTTGTTCTCTGGCGAGCCAGATAACGTCTCCGAGCTTCTGGAAATTTTGCAGGATGCCGCGCAGCGGCAGCTCATTGAGGTGGATGCCCTGAACATGATTTTTGGGGCGCTGCACGTCAGCGACATGCACGCGCGAGATATCATGATTCCGCGCTCAGCCCTCGTGGTGGTAGAAGAAGACCAGCAGCCCTCGGAATTTTTACCAACGGTGATTGAATCTCGGCATTCGCGCTTTCCCGTTGTCGGCGACGATTTGGATGACATTAAAGGTGTTCTGCATGCCAAGGATCTGTTGCCCTTGGTGCTGCAGGAGGGTAGCCAGCGCTTCAACATGAAGGACAGTATTCGCCCCGCTGCCGTTGTGCCTGAAAGTAAACGCCTGAACGTGCTGTTGCAGGAGTTTCGCACCAACCGCAATCACATGGCGTTGGTGGTGGACGAGTACGGTCAAATCTCCGGTGCGGTCACGATCGAGGATGTGCTCGAACAGATAGTTGGCGAGATCGAAGATGAGCACGATGTCGATGACGATAGCTTTGTGAAGCAGCTAGAGCCATGCTCCTTTCACGTGAAAGCCACCACCACTATCGAGGACTTCAACGAGTATTTTGGTGAAGAGTTTTCCGATGAGGAATTCGACACCATTGGCGGCATTGTATTGCAGGCCTTCGGCCATGTGCCTGAGCTGGGTGAGACCGTGCAACTCGGGGCCCTGCGTTTCGAGGTTCTCAACGCTGATTCAAGACGTCTGCGTTTGCTGCGCGTGGACACGCCGGATCCGATAGAACCACAGCCCCAAAACTAACTTGGACGCAGCCATGACCGGGATCCAAGGAGAAGACGCTGCTCGATCCCGTTCGGTACCGCCGCTACTGGCTTTAGTTGCCGGCGCCTGTTACCCACTGGCCTTTGCGCCATTTCATCTTTATCCGTTGCTGTTCCTTTCCGTTGCCGCGCTGTTCTGGCTCGTCTGTCGCCATCCCAAGCGAGGCGCGTCGCTGGCCTGGTGCTACGGTGTGGGCAAGTATGCGGTAGGCGTTTCGTGGATCTATGTCAGCATTCACGATCACGGTGGTGCATCGCCGCTGCTGGCTGCGGCAATGGTGGCTGGGTTTGTGGCTTTTATGGCCCTGTTTTGCTGGCCTATTGGCTGGTTCGTTGGGTTGATCCGTCAGCGTCAATCAGGCTGGGGAAAGCTCGCTCCGGGACTGGCCTTTGTGGCGGTTTGGGTGCTGATGGAGTGGATGCTCACTTGGTTTTTGACTGGCTTTCCCTGGCTCTTCGCCGGTTATGGGGTGCTGGGTTTGCCGCTGCAGGGTTATGTCCCGGTAGTCGGCGCTCTTGGGGTAAGCCTAGTGGTCGTTTTGTGCGCCGTAGCCTTGGTTTGGGTTGCGGATCGCCGTCTAACGAACAGCGCTCGGGTGCTGGCGTTACTGGGGCCGGGATTTGCCCTCGGACTTGGTGTCGTGCTGGACCAACGCGCTTGGACTGCTCCCCAAGGGCGCTTTGAAGCGGCCTTGGTTCAGGGCAATCTTGATCAAGGAGAAAAATGGGACACCGACAAGCGCATGGCCCACGTGGGTAAACACTTAGCGCTATCCAACGATCATTGGGACGCCGATCTTGTTATGTGGCCCGAGTTCGCCCTGACGCTGTACGGCGATGAAGCACAGCAGGTGACGAACATGCTGCACTGGCGAGGTCAGCAAACCCAGACCAATACGATTATCGGGATGCCAGATCTGCGTTGGCAAGAGGATGGGACCTACCAGATTTTCAACTCAGCCCAAGGCTTTGGTTTGGCTTCTGGGCGCTTTGCCAAACATCACTTGGTACCATTTGGCGACTACGTTCCTCTGCAGTCTTATCTGCGAGGCTTGATCGAGTTTTTTGATCTGCCCATGTCCGCCGCGACGAGCGGAAATCGCAAACAAGCAGGCATAACCGTCCGGCTTGGAAGCTCAGGCCTTGAGATGAAGGCGGCGACCGGCATCTGTTACGAGATCGCCTATGCAGACTCCCTGCGACGCAACGCCGTCGACAGCGCCGTGCTGCTGACCATGTCCAACGATACTTGGTTCGGCGCGTCTATCGGCCCCCATCAGCATATGCAAATCGCCCAAGTGCGTGCGCTGGAAAATGGCCGTTGGCTGCTGCGTGCCACCAATAACGGCATAACCGCCATCGTCGATGCCCGCGGTCAGGTGCAGGCCCAGTTACCTCAATTTGAAGCAGCGGTGCTGCGCGGGGAATTTAACGTTATGACCGGCCGAACGCCGTATAGTCATCTGGGAGACCTGCCGGTCCTTGTTGTGCTTTTACTGCTGCTGATCGCTTCGATTACGCGGAGCGCTAACCTTCCCAAAACCGCGGCTGCACCGGCTAATTTCTCCTAACAGATTCGCCCGGGCATCGCCTTGAGATGCTATCCTTTCGCGCGTCCACGTCGGCCCATTAGAAGTAACAAGATGAATCCAGTCTACGACCCCCAATCCGTCGAGAAAAACGCCCAGGCGGCATGGGATGCCAGCGCCTGCTTTGTTGGCGATGAAAACAAACCGGGTGAGAAATATTATTGCTTGGCCATGTTTCCCTATCCCAGCGGAAGGCTGCATATGGGCCATGTGCGCTGCTACACCTTGGGCGACGTGATTGCCCGTTATCGCCGCCTCAAGGGTTACAACGTCCTGCACCCGATGGGCTGGGATGCTTTCGGCCTGCCTGCAGAAAATGCCGCGATTAAAAACAACATTCCCCCGGCTCAGTGGACCCGAGACAACATCGACTACATGCGCGGGCAGATGCAGCGGCTGGGTTTCGGTATGGATTGGTCCCGGGAGTTTGCGACTTGCGACAGCGACTACTACCGCTGGGAGCAGTGGCTGTTCCTGCGCCTTTATGAGAAGGGCATGGTTTATCGCAAAAAAGCGGTGGTGAATTGGGACCCTGAAGATCAAACCGTACTGGCCAATGAACAAGTTGTGGACGGCCGTGGTTGGCGTTCCGGGGCGGTGGTGGAACGCCGGGAAATGGCTCAGTGGTTTTTGAAAATAACTGACTACGCTAAGGAACTGCTGGAGGATTTAGACAATCTGCCCGGCTGGCCGGAGTCGGTGAAGAGCATGCAGCGCAATTGGATCGGCCGTTCCGAGGGGGCCGAGATCGACTTTGTCACCGAGCATGATCCTGCGCAAAAGCTTACGGTGTTCACCACACGGCCAGATACGCTAGTTGGCGCTACCTATGTGGCCGTTGCTGCCGAGCACCCGTTGGCGGCCCTGGCGGCTGAGAGCGATCAAGGGGTAGCGGACTTTATCGAGCAGTGTAAGAAAAACACCACCGCTGAAGCGGATATGGCCACCATGGAAAAGGCCGGTGTACCGACTCAACTGCAGGTGCGGCACCCGCTCACGGGCAAGCTGCTGCCAGTTTGGGTAGCCAATTTTGTACTTATGGAGTACGGATCAGGGGCGGTGATGTCTGTGCCCGCCCACGATCAAAGAGATTGGGAGTTCGCGCAAAAATACGGCATCGACATTGTTCAGGTGATCGAACCGCTGGGCGACGAGCACTGTGACCTAGATCAGGCGGCCTTCACTGAAAAAGGCCGATTGGTGAATTCCGGCGAATTTGACGGCTTAACCTTTGATGAAGCCTTCGCTGCCATTGTGGCGGCGCTGGAAAGCAAAAACGCTGGTCGCTCGGTAACCAATTACCGCCTGCGGGACTGGGGCGTGTCGCGCCAGCGTTATTGGGGCTGTCCCATTCCGGTGATCCACTGTGATAGCTGCGGCGTGCAACCGGTACCTGAGGCAGATTTGCCCGTGGAGCTGCCGACGGATGTGACCTTCGAGGGCGTGGCTTCGCCCTTGCACAAAATGGCAGACTTTCTCAACGTGCCATGCCCTAAGTGTTCGGCCCCGGCGCGTCGAGAGACCGATACCTTTGATACGTTTATGGAGTCCTCTTGGTACTTCGCGCGTTTCGCCGCACCGGATGCCTCTGCCATGGTAGACGAGCGGGCGGACTTTTGGGCGCCCGTTGATCACTACGTTGGCGGTATCGAGCATGCAATCTTGCACCTGCTGTACGCCCGGTTTTACTTCAAACTCATGCGCGACGAAGGTTTGGTCAACGCTGATGAACCTTTCACAAAACTGCTGATGCTGGGCATGGTGTTGCAAGACGGCAAGAAAATGTCGAAGTCTGCCGGTGATGCGGGCGATCCGCAAAAACTGCTGGATCGTTACGGCGCAGATACGGTGCGCACGGCCATGATGTTTGCGGCACCGCCAGACCAGTCTTTTGAGTGGAGCGAAGCGGGCTTGGAGGGTGCTGCGCGCTTTTTGAAACGCCTGTGGAGCTTGGTTCACGAACATGCCGCTAGTGGCCCGGTCCCGACACTGGACACCGCACAATTATCCGGTGCCGGCAAAGCCCTGCGCCGGAAAACGCATGAAACCCTGCAAAAGGCAGACGACGACTACGGTCGCCGGCAACAGTTTAATACGGTGGTATCTGCGGTAATGGAGCTACTCAATGCCGTGAGTAAAACCGAGATAAGCGCAGATGCCGATCGGGCTGCGGTACGGGAGGCTTGGGTAAGCGCAGTGCTGATCATTTCGCCCATCGCGCCGCATATCGCTCACGAGCTTTGGGGCGTTCTGGGCGTTGAGACACCCTTGGTAGGCTACCCTTGGCCTCAGGTGGACGCCCAAGCCATGCAGCAGGACTCCCTGACTCTGGTGGTGCAGGTGAACGGCAAGGTGCGCGGTCAAATCGATGTTAGTGCCGATGCGGACAACGACACCATTCTGGCGCTGGCTCGAGCCGATGCCAATGTACAGCGACACGTGGAAGGCAAGATCGTGCGTAAGGAAATCGTCGTGCCGAAAAAATTAGTCAATATCGTGGTGGGTTAGCGGTGGCGTGGCGATACACGATCGTTTTGGTTACGGCGCTGTTGGCCGGCTGCGGCTTCCAACTGCGCGGTGCCAGCCTAGCTGAGACCGAGCTGAATATTGCCGTGGTTAGCGGAATTTCCACACCGTCCACCGCCTACGCCGACTTTTTGCGTACGGTAAAAAATGAAGTAGCACGCGCCGGAGGCGTTCAAGACGGGGCTGCAGATGTAACGCTACAGATTCAGGGCTTTGCCTTTGAAGTTGAAGACGGGGCCGTGGATGCGCAGGTTCGCGTGGTTGAGAAAATTGCCCGAGTAATTGTGGAGGTTGCGGTGCTGGACGCCGCTGGCGCTGCGCTAGCAGAGCCATGGATCATCGAGCTCAGTCAATCCTTCCGCACCGACCGGACCCAATTGCTGGGCAGTTTTGGGCAGCAAGCTCAGGTGCAGCAAGCTCTGTATCAAATCGCTGCCAAGCGGGTGCTGCGCAGCTTAGATGTGCTGATTCGAATGCAGGCGGTTGATGATCGCAATGGTGCCGCTATCGCCGGCAGCGGACCGGATGCAGGTTAAGCATCAACAGCTTCAGGCGACCCTGCAGCGTGGTCTGCAAAACGTCTATCTCATCAGCGGCGATGAAACGCTTTTGGTTTCTGAAGCCTGCGACAGCATATTGCAGCATGCCCGAGCGCAGGGTTTCACCGAGCGCTCACTGCATCATGTGGAGAGTGGCTTCAAGTGGCATGATCTCACCAATGATGCCGCCAGCATGTCCTTGTTTGCCGAGCGCAAAGTCATCGATTTACGCATACCCCCGGGCAAATTCGACAAAGAAGCGAGCCAGATCCTGCGCGACTGGTGCGCGGAGCCAAATGCCAATCCAGATACTTTACTGCTGATCCGCACCGAGCGGCTTCAGCCTCGGCAGCGCAACAGCGCATGGTTCAAGGCGATAGAGGCATCCGGAGTGGTCGTGCTGATTTGGCCCCTAGGCCCCAGAGAGTTACCGGGATGGCTAGACGAGCGCTTGCGCTTGCGCGGGCTTGAGCTGCAACGGGATGCGTTGATGGCTCTGTGTGAGCGGGTAGAAGGGAACTTACTGGCCGCTGCCCAAGAAGTCGAAAAATTGGCGCTGCAGGACCTGGCACAGCCAATCAGCGAGCAGGCGCTGCTGCAATGCCTTGAAGACACTGCGCGCTTCAATAGCTTCGATTTGATTGACGCCGCAATGGCCGGGCAAGGTGTCAGGGTGACAAAAATTATGGCCTCACTGCGCGAGGACCGGGGCAGTCTGTTTGCCATCTTAGGTGCATTGACCAGTCAGCTGCGCAGGCTGGGCCAGACCAAGGGCCTGCCGCCGGCCCGGGCCCGCACCATGGAGACTTTTGCCCAGCGCGGCCCGTCGGCGAGGGCGTTGTTGGCAGAGTGCGCGTTATTGGATGAGCAGGGGAAGGGCCAAAGGCTGGGGGATGCCTGGCTGGGTCTTGAGCAACTGCTGCTGAGTATGGCTGGACACCCCGGCCAGCGGCCGCCTTCTTTTTACCAGCGCAAGCTGAAGGGGCGTTAGCCGTTAATTGATGTGGGTATCTGCGACCCGTCCTAGCTCTATTACGCTCAGTTTGCCGCCGGTGTTATCAAGGGTTGTTACTGAGCAATTGTCCGGCCCGAAAATGCGCATCCGGTCGTCGCCGGTAGCAGCACCAACGGCGGCATTAATGGCGACATAGTGGCTGAAAATAATGCAGTCCTCCTTGCAGCCTAGTAGAAAAGTCCCGATCTCCTGTTGCCACTTTTGAACGTCGGCGTCTAGGTCCGACCAGTTACCTGCCATGGCTTGACGGAGCCAAGCTGCTCGCGCTTCTAGGTCCGGTGTGGGCGAGGGGATTTCGGCAACCTTACTTTCAATGGTGATATCCGCCTGCCAAAGCGTGGCAAGGGCCTGAGCCGTTTCATAGGCCCGAGCCAACGGACTTGAAAGCAGAATTGGCCGGATCTGATGTTGCTGGTCCAGCATTGCCGCGACGGCTGCCGCTTGGCTGCGCCCTAAGTCATCTAAGCCGGGATCGGGATGGGTGCCAAATCCCGCTGCTGCTTTACCGTGTCTGACAAGTTGGACGATAGCCATTTTCTACTGCTCTTTTGGTATGGGTTCTCTACAATGATGGTTTGCAAATCAGAAGATAGGAAGAGTAGTGACGGATCACAAAGCTTCAGGATTAAATCCTTCAATGACTCCTGATACACAGGTGAGTGTGCGTGAGGTCTTCGCAATTGATCAAGACCTAATGGTGCCTGCCTTCAGTGAGGCGTCGGAATATGTGCCTGATGCCGATCCGGATTATCGTTTTGACCGCGATACGACCTTGGCCATATTGGCGGGTTTTGCGCATAACCGGCGGGTCATGGTGCAGGGTTATCACGGTACGGGTAAATCCACCCACATTGAGCAGGTGGCCGCTCGGTTGAACTGGCCCTGCATTCGCGTGAATCTGGACAGCCACATCTCGCGAATCGATCTGATCGGCAAGGACGCCATTGTGCTGCAAGACGGTAAGCAAATTACCGAGTTCCGCGAAGGCATTTTGCCTTGGGCACTGCAAAACCCCGTGGCCTTAGTGTTTGACGAATACGACGCCGGCCGCCCGGATGTGATGTTCGTCATTCAAAGAATTTTGGAAGTGGAGGGCAAACTGACCCTGCTGGACCAAAATAAGGTCATCACTCCCCATTCGCACTTCCGGTTGTTTGCCACCACCAACACCGTTGGCTTGGGTGATACCACGGGCCTTTATCACGGCACTCAGCAAATTAACCAAGGCCAAATGGACCGCTGGAGCATCGTGTCTACCCTGAACTATCTCGAGCACGAAGCGGAAAGCAACATCGTGCTGGGCAAGGTGCCCTCTTATCAGGTCAGTGAAGACGGTGAGCGCGTCATCGGTAACATGGTCAGCGTCGCTGATTTGACACGCAAAGGCTTCGTCAACGGCGACGTTTCTACCGTGATGTCGCCGCGAACGGTACTGACTTGGGCGCAAAACGCGGAGATTTTTGGCGATGTTGGCTTTGCCTTCAGAGTTACTTTCCTGAACAAGTGCGATGAGCTGGAACGAGCGATCGTTGCCGAGTACTACCAGCGTTGTATGGGTGAGGATCTGGGTGATGCCACTGCCGGTATCACGCTGAAGTCCGCCTAAGCAACGCGATGTCTGATGCTGAAAACCCACTAGATCCGTTTAAGCGGGCGACCACGGCGACTATTCGCGCCATCGCCGGCGACGACGAACTGGATGTTACCTTCGGCGCCGGGCCACCGGTTGTCCGGGGTGGAACCCTGCGTCTGCCGCTACCGGCGGTGGGGGCCAATCAAAGCGAGATCGACGCGGTGCGCGGCGTGGGTGACGAATTTGCCCTGCGGTTTCGGCACCACGATGCCCGGCTGCACGCCCGATACAGTCCCGATGGAGGGCCGGCCCAAGAAATGTTCGAGTGGATCGAGTCTGCTCGGATTGCCTCCATTGGGGCCATGCGCATGCAGGGGGTGGCGCAAAATCTTGACGCCCACTTGGAAGTCCAGTGCAAGCAGGCAGCCTTTGACACCATCACGGCGGAAACCGATGCGCCGCTGTCGGTGGCGGTGGGCCTGTTGGTGCGCCAGCAGCTGACCGGACGCGAGCTACCGCCCAGCGCCGAGCACGTGGTGCAGTATTGGCGTGAGCATGTGATGGAAAATGCTGGTGAGCATATCGAAGCCCTGCGCGAGCATGTGGGCGACCAAGACGCTTTTGCCAGTTTATGCCGAAACATCATTGCAGATTTGGGTCTGCCCATTGACCTGACGGATCCCAATGAAGGGGAAAGCAACCCCGAAGACATGGACACCATGGATCAGTCCGAGGACGCAGAATCTGACTTTAGCCCGGAAGACGTGGTGCTGGACGAGGATTCCGCCGGTGAAGAGAACAGTGACGGCGACGCCACCACGGTGGAGATGGATGCTCACGCCGACATGGACGAAGCCGGGTCCGAGTCCGACCCCGATGAAGCCCCGCTGCCCATGCCTGACGACGCGGGCCGGATACCTGTCGACAACAACTACAAGGCCTACAGCGAGCGTTTTGACGAGATCATTCGAGCAGAAGAGCTCTGTGACCCGGATGAGCTTATTCGACTGCGCCAGTTGCTGGATCAGCAATTGGTGTCGTTGCAGCACGCGACCTCCAAGCTTGCCAACCGGCTGCAGCGCCGTTTGATGGCCAAGCAGAATCGCACTTGGGAATTTGACTTGGAGGAAGGCATTTTGGATGCCGCGCGCCTGACTCAAGTGGTGGTGGATCCAATGAATCCGCTGGCCTACAAGCAAGAAAAAGAGACCAAGTTCCGTGACACCGTGGTTACTCTGCTCATCGACAGTTCGGGTTCCATGCGGGGTCGCTCCATCACGATCGCAGCCATGTGCGCCGATATTATGGGCCGTACCCTAGAGCGCTGCTCGGTACGCGTGGAGATCCTAGGCTTCACGACCCGGGCCTGGCGGGGCGGCGAATCACGCGAGGCATGGATCAACGACAACAAGCCGTCCAATCCCGGTCGACTGAACGATCTGCGGCATATCATTTACAAGTCGGCTGACGATTCCTGGTCTCGGACACGGCGGAACTTGGGCCTGATGATGCGGGAAGAGCTGCTGAAGGAGAACATCGACGGCGAAGCGTTGATCTGGGCGCACAATCGGGTGGTGACTCGTCCTGAACAGCGCAAGGTCATGATGGTGATTTCAGACGGCCTGCCGGTAGATAACTCCACCTTGCTGGTGAACCCCAGCAACTTTTTGGAGCAGCATTTGAAATATGCGATCAGCATGATCGAAGACCACTCGCCGGTGGAACTGGTGGCTATCGGTATTGGGCACGACGTTACCCACCACTATCAGCGGGCGGTAACCATTACCGACGCCGAGCAGCTCGGTGGGGCTATGACTGACCAGTTGGCGGAGTTGTTCGACGTAAAGGGCTAGGGCTTTTGCAGATCGTGTGACCAATCGGAGTCTGGCGTTGAGCCACGTGATCGTGGTGTGCGGTGAGCACAGGGCAGGCAGAAAGCCTCGAATCTGCGGACCGAGGCTTTGCCAGCGGGTATAACTAGCCCACAACTTCCATACGGATAATTTCCGGGGCCCCACCCATCAGGCCTTTGAAGCCAGCGCCGGCTGCTTTGAAGTGCTCTGAAGCGCCGTGAGCGGCCATGGCGTCGGCATCTTCGTATAGTTCCATAACCGTGTAGCCGCCTTCAGCGTCCTTGCACAGCTTGTACAGATGACAGCCCGGCTCGTTGGCGTTTACCTTGGCCGCCAAGTCCAGCATGACCGCTTCGAAGTCTGCTTCTTTTCCTGCCAGCACGTTCAGCTTCGCGATTACTGCAAGCATGTTTCTCTCCCTCTTTTCGTCGGATATTTGTTTGATCCGGTATGTGTTTAATCGATTCGTATGAAGTCGATACCTTTCGAACCTTTGGAACCTTTGCCCGAGTGCGAGCGCACCAAGCCTTTCGTTGATCTGATGATCAAGAGTTGCCAACAACGCGCACATCTTATGCCGACATGCGCTAAGGTTTCGACGTGATTGAGAATAAGGACTCTGATGCACCGACGCAAATTGCTTCAGGCACTTCAAGGTTATTTAAACCGCTACCCAGAGGAACAGGCGACTGTGGAGCGTTTTAACGAACTGCTTAATAACCACTCGACCTGTTTTGAGAGAGATTGTTGGGCCGGCCACATTACCGGCTCGGCGTGGCTGCTTAATCCAAATCACTCAAGCCTGCTGATGACCCACCATCGCAAACTCAATATGTGGTTGCAGCTAGGAGGCCACAGCGATGGTGACCCGGATACCGCCAGGGTAGCGCTGCGTGAGGCGGAAGAAGAATCGGGTTTGCCGGTCGCTTTGCTGAGTGAGGAAATTTTCGATATCGATGTTCATGCGATCCCGGCTCGAAAAGATGACCCGGCTCACTATCACTTTGATGTGCGCTATCAACTGCAAACCCAAGGCGACGACTTTGTTGTTAGCAGTGAATCCATCGACTTAGCCTGGGTGCCGCTGGTGACGTTACGCAATTACACAGAGGAAGAATCAATTTTGCGCATGTATCGAAAATGGCAGGCTTTATCAGGGGATTAATCTCTTCCCGATGTCCGGATTCGTAACATTCTCTAACAAATATCGCTGAATTATGTCTTGTGACTGGACACTGCATACCCTAGGCTAGAGGCTCTCGCCCGATTTTACTTTTTTGGTCAATGGGGTTTCGTACAAGTTGCGCCGGTCTTAGGGCTTGTTCACAACGGTCGAAAAACATTAGATCAAAGAAAGGATAAGAAAACTTCGGTATTTCTGCGTCTATGTTTGATTGGTCGAATTCTCCAAAGAGAGAAAAATTTGGTACTTATCAATCAAGGAGCTATAGAAAGCTGTGAAAAAACTATATGTAGGTAACCTCGCATGGGCGGTCACCGATGAAGATCTGCAGTCATTGTTCTCAGAACATGGCGGTGTAGCGTCAGCGTCTGTTATTACGGATCGCGAAACAGGGCGTTCAAGAGGATTTGGGTTCGTAGAGATGGAAGACGGCGCCGATGCAGCCATTGAGGCGCTAAACGGCGTTGATTACAAAGGCCGCGCGCTTCGCGTCAACGAAGCACAGAGCAAGCAACGCCCGGGCGGTGGCGGCCGCTTCTAAATCAGTCGTTAGACTGGTACCCGCAAGACCCGAGAGTGATCTCGGGTTTTTTTTGCCCGAGATTTGTGCCCGATACCCGTTGCATCGGCTCAATCGTAGAGATGGCAAGCAACCAACCGCTGCTCTCCGGCGCCGGCAAGAGGCTTGAGCAACGGCGTGTGGCTGGCGCAATGGTCCATGGCCTTGGGGCAGCGGTTGGCAAAGCGACAGCCTGCGGGCACGTTGATGGGCGAAGGGATTTCGCCCTGAATGGTTGTGGAGGGACGCTGACGCTCGTGTTCCGGGTCGGCCTCGGGGTTGGAGGCAATGAGGGTTTCTGTGTACGGGTGTTTAGGATTAAAGAAGACTTGGTTCGAGGCGCCTACCTCCACCAAGCTACCCAGATACATGACGGCCATGCGGTCGCTGATGTAACGAACCATGGAAAGATCGTGTGCTATGAATAGCAGGGTAAGCCCAAGTTCCTTGGTGAGATCGCCTAACAGATTCACGACCTGTGCTTGGACGGAAACGTCCAAGGCGGAGATAGGCTCATCGCATACCACGAACTCAGGTTCCAGAATCAGCGCTCTGGCGATACCAATACGCTGGCGCTGTCCGCCAGAAAATTCGTGGGGATATCGCGATTGATGATCCGGGCTCAGGCCGACCATGCGTAACCAATCAGCAACCTTTTGCTGAACTGCCGCGGGCTTTAGCGCCTTACGCAGCCGTAGGCCCTCGCTGATGATCTCACCTACGGTCATCCTAGGGTTGAGGGAGGAATATGGATCTTGAAAGATCATCTGCATTTTCGAGGCCATGGCACGAAAATCTTCACCGCGGTAACGGGCAGGTAGTTCGGTGTCGTTAAACATCACGCGCCCGGCGGTTTTGTCGTGTAAACCAACGACGGTTTTTCCCAGCGTCGATTTGCCCGAGCCGCTTTCTCCTACTAGGCCAACCACTTCGTTTGGATAAATTGACAGACTGACATCATCCACCGCATGCACGCGCTGACCGCCGCCTAAATCAAAATGTTTTACCAAGTGGCTGATTTCTACCAAGGGTTTGGTGACCGCCGTGGACTCATTTGTTGAAGCGCTCATGACCGGCCTCCTTGAGGAGTGCATAGCTCGTGATGGAGCCAGCAGGCGGCCTGATGGCCATGGCCCTGTGTCGAAGAGGCCGTTGGCTTTAAGGCGTATTGCTCCGGCGATTGCTGGGCGCATACGTTCATGGCGTGCGGGCATCGGGGGTGATAAGCGCAGCCCTTGGGCGGATTAAACAGGTCCGGCGGTGAGCCGTCGATGGCGATAAGCGTTTGCTCCGGCAGACCGTCTTCGTTGTGTTTATTGGTGGGCATGGCCAGACGCAGCCCTTGGGTATAGGGGTGGCCAGAGCGATAAAAAATATCGTCTACGCTGCCTCGCTCCACCACCTCGCCGGCGTACATAACCATGACGTCGTCGGCCATACGCGCAACCACCCCAAGATCGTGTGTGATCAGGATGATCGCCATGCCGGTCTCCTGCTGCAGGTCGGCGAGCAAGTCCAAAATCTGTGCTTGGATGGTGACGTCCAAGGCCGTGGTGGGTTCGTCGGCCACTAAAATGGCGGGTTCGCAGGCGATAGCCATGGCGATCATGGCGCGCTGCAGCATACCGCCGGAAAATTCAAAGGGGTATTGCTTGGCGCGCTTTGCGGCTTCCGGAATTTTGCTCATCTCCAGCAGTTCTACAGCGCGACTGAAGGCTTGGCTTTGGCCGTAGCCCCGATGTACCTCCAAGGTTTCGGCAATCTGACGGCCAATGGTCATGGTGGGATTCAATGACGTCATGGGATCCTGAAAAATCATACTGATTTCCCGTCCACGGACGTCCCGACCCTCGATGAACTTAGAGGCTAGGATATCGTGACCCCGCAGGGTCGCCGTGCCCTTATGTATGCGGCCCGGCGGCATGGGAATCAGCCCCATCAGACTTTGTACGGTAACGGACTTACCGCACCCGGATTCCCCCACGATGGCCAGAGTTTGCCCCGCTGCCACGTCAAAGCTCACGCCGCGCACGGCCTGCACAACACCGCCATAGGTTTGAAAGTCCACATGCAGATTGTCCACTTGCAGCAGCGGCTCGCGAGTTGCCGACGGCTGAGCGCTGATGGACTCCGCCGGCTCGGTGCTGGCGCTGTTCTGGGTGGTGGATCTCGGCATGATCTTATTCCGCTCCTCGCATACGGGCATCTAGGGCATCACGGAGGCCATCACCCAAAAGGTTAAAAGCCAGCACCGTGGCACTGATCATTATGGCCGGGAACAGCAGTTCGTGGGGGCGGGTTAACATGGATTTGATGCCCTCATTGCACATCGCGCCCCAAGACGGGGTAGGTGGCGCAACGCCCATGCCGATAAAGGACAAAAACGCCTCGGTAAAAATAGCGCTGGGCACCTGAAAGGTAATGGTGACTAAAATTACCCCGAGGGTGTTGGGCAGCATATGCCGGCCAACCACATAGGGTGTGGTGGCGCCCAGCAGCTTCGAGGCGCTGACATATCCTTCCTCACGAATCTGTAAAATTTGGCCGCGTACCAGTCGCGCTGGTGCCGGCCAAAGCAAGATAATCATGGCCGCCAGCATCGGCAGAATGCCGCTTTCACCGGGGCCGATCCCGAACACGACTTTGAATAAGATCATGAACAGCAAAAACGGCAAGGCCACGACAAAGTCCGCAAAACGCATCATCGCCTGATCTACGGCGCCGCCGAGAAATCCTGCCACGCTGCCGTAAACGACACCCAACAGGACGAACGCCAACGGGGCTAGCAGGCCAATAAACAGCGATACCTGCCCGCCGTACATGAGTCGCGCCAGCATGTCCCGACCCAAGTAGTCGGTACCCAGCGGGTGCCAAGCAAGCTCCAGAGTCTGGCCTATCTCGGCTTTTTCATCTGGGCCAATCAGGCCACGCTCGCGGGCTTCGGCGAAAGAAATTACCCGGGTGACATCAATGGTTAGGGTTACTCCCGTATCGGTTTCTTCGCCTGCGGCATCCAAGGCAACTAAGGTGTAGTAATAGGTTTCAGGCTGAAGGTCCAAACGGTCTTCAAAGTATGGGGTGTCCAGGTCCGCCAAGGGCAGGCCATAGCTGCCGGTATCGGCAGGTGCGAATAAATTTCGATAGAGACGATGGGGGCTGTCGTGATCTACCCATGTCAAACGCACGGCCTGAGTCGTCGCCGGCTCGGCTAGGGTAAAGCCCAGCGGGTTATCGGTACTGGCCTTGGGTGGGGCCATGGTTTGCGGTTCCCAGGGCGTTAGGGGTGCCGTGAGAGTGACGTGGCGATCAGCGCCGGGGCCAATGCCAATTTGATCCACGTCTTGGGCTGATGGGTCCACGGTCCACACGGCGGGGCCCACGGTGACAAAGGCCAGTAGAAACAGAATCAGACCTAGGGAAGCCATAGCTCTGGGATTTCCACGCAGCCGCCGCCAAGCATCTGCCCAATAAGACAGAGAAGGGCGGGTCAGCTGATCGGCATCGTGCTGGCGGGGCAGCTTGGCAAAGTCTGCTGGGGTTAAATCGGTGCTGCTCATTGGTCAACCCTCACGCGCGGGTCGATAAAGCTGTAGATCAGATCCACCAAAATCACCATGAAGACCAGAAACGCCCCGTAGAACACCGTGGTGCCCATGATGACCGTATAATCCAACTGTTGGATCGCCTGCACGAAATAACGTCCCAATCCTGGGATTGCGAAAACGATCTCCACCACGAAGCCGCCGGTAGTAATTCCGGCGATGGCGGGACCCAAGACGGTAATGACCGGTAATATGGCGTTTCGCAGTTGATGACGGCTGAAGATCTGGGTGGCGGGAATCCCCTTTGCTTTCGCCGTGCGCACGTAGTCCGTGTTGACGACCTCTAACATCGATGAGCGCATGAGGCGGGTGAGATAGGCCATGGTGGACAGTCCCAGAACAAGGGCCGGGGCCACCATATGCCAGACGCTACCCCAGCCGCCGATGGGTAAGACAGTGCCGCCGGCTATCTGATTGAGATTTACCAGTGACCATTGGCTGATGGCAGCCATCACGAAGCTGGGTACTGATATGCCCAAAATCACCAAAAACATGATGACCACATCCGGCCAGCGATTGCGGTAGAGGGCGGTGAGTGCGCCCCAGAGCACACCGCCGACACCGGCGAATACGATGGCCAGAATGCCCAAGGTGGCGGATACGGGAAAATGCTCCCGGATAATGTCGTTTACCCGGCGGTTTTCCTGAGTATACGAGATACCGAAATCCCCCTGAGCGATGTTGCCCAGATAAATCCAGTATTGGGTGGCCAAGGGTTTATCTAGGCCGTATTTGGCCTCTAAATTGGCGCGGATTTGCGGGGTTAATGCCTTCTCGCCGCTAAGGGGGTCGCCGGGCACCGCATGCATGCCGAAAAACGTGGCGCTGGCGATAAACCAGACCGTGAGCAGGCCTAGCATCACGCGCTTCGCAGCGTACTCCATCATGAGTCTGCGGCCTGCCGGCTCCTTGGCCGCGCGTATTGGTTAAAGACTATCCTCACGGCTATTGACCACCGGCGTCGATGTAGGCTCGGCTCAGATCCGGGTCGGGACCGATGACACGCCGCTTGAGTTGCCTTAGTCGCGGGTCCACCACGTAGGTAACGCCCCGTTCGTACATGGGCAGAATAACCGCATTGTTGTGCAGGTGTTGTTGGATGTCGCCAAAGGCACGCATTCTAATCCCAGGCTCCAGTCGACTCTGAGCCGTGTAGATCAAGGCATCCAGCTCCGGGCTGTTGTACTGACCGCGGTTGTTTTTATTCCAAGACGCAAATAAATCACCAAAGGTCAGGGGATCGGCGTAATCAGGCCCCCAACCAGCCAGCACGAAATCGAAGTCTCCGGAGGTCATCTTGGCTAGACGTTGCTTAAAAATCTGTTTGTCGATTTTCACCTCGATACCCAGTTCAGCCTTCAAGGTTTGCTGTACCCATTCGGACTGAATGTTGGAGATCGGGTTGTCACCCGCCAACAGCACTAGGGTTGGTGGCCGTTGCAGGCCCAGTTCCTGCAATGCTTGCTGGAGGTAGGCCTTTGCCTGTGCCCTATTCGGCCGCACTTTTTCCGGGGGGTATTCCTTGCGCAGAAGGTCGCTCTCACCCATGAGCCAACCCGGGAATAACGACACGCCAGGTTCATAGCCCGGTAGTTTGGTGACCTTATAAACCAACTCATCCATGTCCAGCACGAGCTGCATGGCCCGACGCAAGCTGAGATTGGCGGTTACCCGTTGCGGCCGATGATTGAACTCCATATAAAAGATAACCCCGTCCCGGTGTTGGCGGATCTGCCAGCCAAGGCGCATGGCCTCCGTCAGATTTTCTGCCTGCAGACCGGTTGTGGCAATTTTCGAGTCTTTGAAAAAGTTCAGTGAGGCGGTGGCATCGGAGGTAATGTAGGGCACATGAATGGTGTCCAAGTGAATTTCATCCTGATTCCAAAAATGCGGGTTACGCTCGAAGGTCATGCTGGCGCCGTGTACCCAGCGGGTGATTTGGAATGGGCCGTTGTACAGCAGTTGGTCAGCGTCGGCGCCAAAGCGGCCCTGGGTGGCATTGTAGAAATCTTCACGAATCGGCAAAAATGTTGGGAACACCAGCATCTTGTCAAAGAATGGTACGGGGCGCTCTAGCTCAACGATTAAGGTGTAGGGATCTGGGGCTGTTACGCCCAGTTCGCTCGGGCTAAGCTCACCGTTGTTGACGGCTTGAGCATTTTTGATGGCAAACAGCAAAAAGGCATACTGAGATGCGGTTTCGGGCTTCAGGGCCGTTTGCCAAGCAAAAATGAAATCCGCCGCGGTTACCGGCTCACCATCACTCCACTTAGCATTGTCACGCAACCAGAACGTGGCATGGGTTGGAGTCACTTCCCAGCGCTGAGCTACCGCACCCTCCAAGCGGTCATCCAGTCCCATGCGCACCAGTCCCTCCATCACATGGCCCAGCACCATGCCCGAAATAGAGTCGGTGGCCCGGCTGCTGTTCAGTTGCGGCGGTTCTTCGCGGATGATGATAGAAACGCTGTTGTTTTCCTCATCGATGGCATTGATATCCACGTTGTCGCCGCTCAAGGCGCTGCCGGCGTAATGCAGGGCGACCATCAACAGCCCAACGCCGGCGAATGCAAGGGCAAAGAGTTTAGCCAGTTGGCTGTTGGGAGAAGAGGTACTAATACGAACGTTCCTGCTAAATGTGCCGCAAATAGTGGCGCAAAACGTCAGGCTTTCCAATCCGGGTTCGCCCCAGAAAATCGCTTAGCTTGTCTGCCTCAGCAAATTACTTACCACCCGCTCTAGGTGCATAAGCGAGTTGCACTCTTCAACTTGGTGCGAGTACGCGCCGTATTTACGCATTTCTGAATCACCGGTATTCCAAGCCAGCTTGGCCTCAGGATTCAGCCAGATAACCCGCTTGGAGCGGTCGTAAAGTTCTTTCAGCACTTCGGCGTGGGCCTCACCGTGATTGTTACGGGCATCGCCTAAAATGATGATGGTGGTGCGATTGTCTACGTCGTCGAGGCAGAGCTTCTTGAAGTCCAGCAGCGCTTGCCCGTAGTCCGTTGAACCGCCGCTGTAGTCGTGAAGTGTTTTCGCGATGGCGTCTTCGATCTTGTTGCGGTTGAACAATTCCGTGACCTCGGCCAAATCCGAGGAGAAGGCGAAGCTGCGAACCTTGGGCATCACCTCGTCGAGGCTATACAGGAACATGAGCATAAAACGGGCGTAGTTGGCCACCGAGCCGGAAACGTCGCAAATGGCGAAAACCTTGGGCCGATCCACTTTCACCGACTTCCAGTACAGATCAAAAATCGCACCGTCGTATGACATGTTGTTTCGCAGGGTCTTGGGCACGTTAAGCTGGCCCCGCTTGAAGACTTTGCGACGGCGGCTGTGCAGGGTGCTCAGCTTTTTTGCCATCTTGTAGACCATTTCTTGGATTAGGCGGAAGTTGCGATGTTCGACGTTTGAGAGTTTCACCGAACGCAGCATTTCCTCTCGCAGGCGCTTGCCGGATACGTCGGCATTGAGCATGAACTGTTGCTCGACGTAGTCTCGCACCTGCTCGCGCAGAAAGTCTCTGCGTTGCTTGAGCTGCTGTCCTAAACGGCGGGCGGGTACTCGGGAATCCACGCGCAGGTCGCTGATTTCGCGGTTCAAGTCCGGCAGGCCCATGTGATCCATGATGCGTCGGGCGTACAGTCCTTTTTGGGTAAAGATCTGAATTTCCCGAACGTTAGTGGCCTCGCCAGCCTCGGCCATGGACTGAGCCAGCTCTACTCGTGAGTCGGACATCAGCAGTTTGCCCAAGTGTGAACTGGCTTCGGTGATCTCGCCCGGGCCTAGGTCCGCCTCTTCTTCTTCTTCGTACAGATTGTTCCGTTTGGCCTTAGACTTGGATTTCTTCTTGCCCTTGTTCTGCATCTGGGGGTCGCCGCCCGCGCCGCCGCCTTCGCCGTCACCGCCCTCGCCACTTTCCTCGCCTTTTTGGTCGCCTTGCTCGGCACTGCCGTCGGCGGAACTGTCACCGCGCACGTCCTGAAAACGGAAAAAGTTATCGAAGCATGCGTCGAAGGTTTCTTTCTCGTCAGCGGTCTTGGGCAGCACCATAGACAAAGAGCGCTTGAGATGGGCCTTATCGCTGTAGCCCACCAACTCCACTGCACTGATGGCATCGAGGGTTTCCGCGGTTGACACCCGAACCTCGGCATTTCGCAGGGCGCGAATGAAGTTGCTGATGGTGCGATCCATACCCATATCGGCTTCCTATCCGCTAACCTTGGCGGTCAGCGCCGGAACTTCGCTTCTGACGTTATCGATGTCTTCCTGAAACTTCAGAATGACGTTGAGCGTGTCTTTCACCATGTTGGGGTCCAGCGCTTCGGCGTGGAGAAGTACCAAAGTGCGCGCCCAGTCGATGGTTTCGGAGATGGCCGGCATCTTCTTTAAATCTAGGTTGCGCAGCTCGTGGATGAACGCCACCAGTTGCTTTTGCAGGGCAGGTGGAATTTCCGGTACTCGGGCCCCAATGATGCGCTGTTCGATTTCCACGTCGGGAAACGGAATGTACAGATGCAGACAGCGGCGTTTCAGCGCGTCGGAAATTTCACGTGTGTTGTTGGAAGTCAGAAATACCAGCGGTGGCTCCGAGGCCGCCTTGATGGTGCCGATCTCAGGAATAGACAGCTGGAAGTCGGACAAGATCTCCAGCAGCAGAGATTCGAATTCGTGGTCGGCTTTGTCGATCTCATCGATGAGCAGAATGCAGCCGTCCTCTTCTTTCAACGCCTTCATCAGAGGCCGCGGCTCCAAAAACTCCTCGGAAAAGAAGATGTCGCCAAAGTTATGTAGCTGCTGCACCGACTCTCTGAAACCCTTGGCGTCGCCCAACACCTCATTAAGGGCCTCTTTCAACACTTGGGTGTACAGCAACTGCTTGCCGTATTTCCATTCGTAGATTGCCTTGGACTCGTCCAAACCCTCGTAACACTGCAATCGGATCAATGGCAGGGCAAACATTTCGGCAGCCGTCTTCGCCAGTTCTGTCTTACCTACGCCGGGAGGCCCTTCAATCAAAATAGGCTTGCGTAGTTGGTAGGCCAAAAAAACTGCCGTGGCGATTTCGTCGCTGCAGATATATCGGTGTGCTTCAAAGGACGCCTGCAGCGATGCCACAGATTCCGCCATTTTTTCGATATCCCCCATGATGATCCTTATTTTGGTGCTAATTTCTGATGCTGGTTCAAATTGTCCCGGACCCCTGAAGCGGTCTCTGGGCGAACGTGATGCCCTTGGCGCAAAGCCATCGATTATCCATTTGCAGCGTCCTGTTGTATAGCGACACAGAGCTTGTACAGCGGCGAGCCTTGTGCTCGGGTCTGTGCTCGCGTCTATATGCACGGCTCGGTTGGTTAGGGCTTATATGACCTGAATCAGGGCTTCAAGCGCGTGGCGGCTATCCAGGCCTTGTAGATCTAAAGTGATATCAGCGAACCTTTCATAGAGCGGCACGCGTTCGGCTTCAATCTCTTCCAAGCTCTGGTCCGCCGGCGCAGCGATACCCTGTTGGGCGAGATTGGCGATACGTGGAGCCAAGGCTTGCATGGGGCAGTGCAGATAGACGATGACACCTGAGCGGCCGAGGTGTGCCATTGCTTCAGCGCTGTACACGGCGCTGCCGCCAGTGGCTATGACGGTTTTGCGGACGTCGAGTTCGCGGATGACCAAAGCCTCTAGGTTGCGCAGGGCTTGATAGCCTTGCGCTTGCATGTAGGTTGCCAACGTCGCTCCTGCACGGCGCTGGATCAGTATGTCGGTGTCCACAAAGTCAAGGCCCAAGGTCTTGGCCAGCAGTACCCCTAGGGTGCTTTTGCCTGCGCCGGGCATGCCAATAAGAACGATGTTTTCAGCTTCGCGGCTCGGGGTCGAATCCACGCTCATTGCCGCTTCATCTCACGGGCAGCGAAATTATGGCTAGCTAAAGTAGCCATACAGCAAAATCTGAAAGGCGATCAAGGCAGTGGCCCACCAGCGCAGATCCCGCCATGTCTGCCCGGAATATTTCTCAGGCACAACCGCAGACTTCGGGATGGACCAGACGCCCAAGCCGAGGATCACAAACAGAGCGACGGAAATGTAGTTGGCCCAGACAACGGGTAGTTCCATATCAGCGTCTCCTTAGTGTTACAGCACAGCCGGTGTTCATCGGCCCCGCCAAGGTGAGTAGGTTAAGTTTTCTAGGTGCTCATCGCTGTGCCGTTCGGTAAAACCACTGACGATCCACAGGGCGGGAAGGGCGTAGCAAAAACTGAAAAAAGCAACGTAAAGCAGATTCATGTCCCATATCACCGAGAGCAGGCCGGCAAGGACGACGCCGCTCACCAAGGTGAAGATGCCTGCCGCAGGGGTCGCTCGGCGCGTTAGCGCGCCCAACAGCAGCAAGGCAAGCATGGGGCCTTGGAAAAGGGACAGCAGAAACTGCAGGAAGTTAAAAATTCCGCCAAGGTCGCCGATGTAGGGAGCAATAGACATGGCCGTTAGCAGGAGGGCCAGAGTCAGGAAGCGGCCTATCTTTAAGTCTGATTCCGGATCGTGGTTTTTGATCAGCACATGACGAATGTCTCGGGTAATCATCAGGGCCGTGGAGTTAATGCTGGAGTCAATTGATGACTGCAGGGCGGCGATGATCGCAACAAACATCAGGCCGGAGACGCCAACGGGCAGGACGTTTTTTATGACCCAGGGTAAGGCCATATCCGGGTAGTCGATTTCAGCCATCATCACTAAGGCCAGCAGGCCGGGAAAGACGATGAGCAGCGGCACAAAGGTCTTGGCGAGAGCTGCGAACATCATGCCGGCGCTAGCATCCCACTGACTTTTGGCCCCCAGAGTGCGCTGCAAAATTGCCTGTCCACCCACCCAGTAAGCCGGCGACAGAACCAACCCCAAACCCAAAATCACGCCGTGCCACGGGTAGCTTTCGTGATCGGCGGGTAAATAGGCGCTCAAGTGCGTCGGGTTGGCCGCCGTAAGTTTGCTGACAAAGCTTTCGGTACCCCCGGCATCGCTGATACCGATGGCTACGATGATTAAACCGCAGACGAACATGATGCAGACCTGAATGCTGTCCGTGATAGCCACAGCACCGAGACCGCCGGCAATACTGTACAGGCCTACCACGGTTCCCGACGCCAAAATGCCAAGCCAAATCGGCCAGCCCATGAAGGTTTCCAGCGTTATGGCCAAGGCCCACATGGCGACCCCCATGGCAAATACGGAAACTGTTGTGACGATCAGGGCGGCAACAACGCGCACCGCTTGGTTGTAGCGCAGGCCCAGATACTCGGCAATGGAATAAACGCCCGCGCGCCAATACAGAGGAATGAAAATTAACGAAGCGATAATCATGGCGGGAATGGCGCCAATCCATTCGAAATTAGCCTGTGCGATGCCAATGCTATAGGCATTGCCGGACGCGCCAATGTAGCCATTCGTATCCACATTGGTGCCGATAATTGAGAGGCCAATGACCCACCAAGCAAGAGATCGGCCAGCGAGAAAATAATCTTTGGCGGTTTTTATCTGCTGGCTAATACGAATGCCAACGAAGGTGATGAGGGCGGCATAGGCTAAGACCACTGCTAGGTCGATTGGGTGCAAGAAACTCTCCTGATGTGGTGGTTGTGTGGATCCAGAGCTCAGAAACGTAAACCCTGCATCCTAAACCGTGATCTTAGGTCCCAGATTTCGGACCTGAGATCCCGGGTTTCGGCCGTCCGGCAGATTAGCCGGTTGCTTTCAAAAAGCGGGCGTTCATGTGTAAATAGCCTTTCTCGTTTGGGTGTTCGGCCCAAATGGATTTCCACTCGGGAGAGCCCATGATTCGGGTAAAGTTCTCGCGCCGATCTTCGATGCTGTCCCAGCGAATAATCCATGTGATGTTGGGTTGACCATTGGACGACAGTTGCGGATTGGTGCCGCTGACCTCGGCTTCAATTCCGCAGTCGACCCAGAAGTCGATGACGTTAAGGTTTGCCTTGAGCCAGGGAACCGCTTTTTCCTCGGCCCAAATTTTGTACGCGTCGAAGGTTTCGGCTTCAAAGGTGTAATCGCGTATCTCTACGATGGCATCTGACATGGGTTCCTCTCCTAACCTGCTGATAACATTTTGCGTTGACCTGACTCTAATCAGGGTGTGTCTGCAGACGCAAGCACTAGCAGATCAATAGCCAAGCAAAAACCCCAGATAAGACTCGGTTTGTGAATTCGTCTGCTTGATCAGAAACGCATTCCGTTCTGGATTGGCTGGCTGTTTGCTTGAGTATCCGGCCCCGTCATCGGCGGGGCGGCCTGCGCCTGTGCATCAAGCCGCCTCGCCAATCTCAGACTTTGACGTTTTGCTACCGCATAGCCCCGGGCATGCCGCCATCGATGACAATGGTTTGACCGGTAACGGAAGTGGAATGCACGAAGGCAAGGACTTGATTGGCGATATCCTCTGCCTGACCGACACGTCCCAAGACTGCTGTCTGACGGGCACCCTCGGCTACGTTTTCAGGCAGGCGTTTGGCCATCCGAGTGTTTTCTACCAGTCCCGGGGCTATGCAGTTAACAGCCACCTCCGGCGACATAGCAACGGCTAAGCAACGGGTTAGATGATTAAGACCAGCCTTGCTGGAGGAATAGGCAATACTGCTGCTGCCGGGGCTGATGCCGCCGGCGGAACTGATATTGATGATGTGGCCGCCGTCCCCGGCTTTGAGCAGCTTGGCGCCGGCTCGAGCGAGCAAAAACGGTGCCCGAAGATTCGTCTCTAGCACCCGATCCCAAATGTCGGAGCTAAGGTCGTCCAGGCGTCGAAATGGTATGCCGATGTTCCAAGCGGCGTTGTTCACCAAGACATCCAAGCGCCCGTGTTGTTCAGCGATGCTGGCGATAAGCGCCTCGATGGCTTCCGGATCTCTTTGATCCAGCTGCACTGCCTGTGCGCTACCGCCAGCCTCGACAATGGTGTTTACGGTATGCGCGGCTGCGTCTGCTGCACCCACGTAAGTGCCAATAACGTGATGGCCGCCAGCGCCAAGGGCTCGGGCGATGGCGCTGCCGATGTCGCCAGAGGCGCCAGTGACCAGCGCTACAGGTTGTGTCGTATTCATGGATTTTTCTCCCAACTGTTTGTGTTACTGCCGCCATCTGCGGATTAAGGAACGATCCCTTGGTCCTCACCGCCCCAGAGTGTGGGCGAAATCCTGCCATTGAGCCATTGCTGCTGCCTGAGGAATTTTTGTTTTGTGATTGGCGCTGGGCTAGGGTGCTGATGCAATCCCCGCATGGAGCCTCTATGTCCTCACAGCTACCGTTAACCGATATTCGGGTGCTTGACCTTACCCAAGTATTTGCTGGTCCCTACTGCACTTATCAACTCGCCTTACTCGGCGCCCAGGTCATCAAAATTGAACCGCCCGGGGGCGAAATGACACGTCTGGGGGGTGCCTTACCTGACCTTTCAAGACAGGGACTTGGCCTGAGTTTTTGTACGCAAAATGCGCAAAAAGATTGTTTGGAAATGGATCTGAAGGATCCTGCCCAGATCAGTAAGGTGCTGGAGCTTGCGGCGACAGCCGACGTCTTTGTGCAGAATTTTCGCCCCGGAGTTGCTCGGCGACTGGGGCTTGGTGAGGCTGTTCTGGAGAAAGTGAATCCGCGTATGGTGTATTGCTCTATTTCGGCTTACGGCGATGTGGGACCGATCGGTCACCGGCCTGCCTATGACCATGTGGTTCAGGCGATGAGCGGTATCATGGCGACAACAGGCACCCAAGAAATGGGGCCGGTGAAAGTTGGCGCGCCTTACATCGACTATGCCACCGGTCTCAACGCAGCCTTTGCGGTAATGGCCGGTTTGCGACAGCGGGATTTGACCGGAGTGTTCCAGCATGTGGATGTCAGTATGCTGGATACGGCCCTCACCATGATGGCCAACAACACTGTGACGGTAGCAACGACGGGTAAGGACCTGCCAAAGCTCGGAAACGAAGCGGCCAGTCGTGCGCCGTCCTCGGGCTGCTTTGAGGCAGGCTGTGGCGGTTTGCTGATGTTGGCGGCTAATAACGAACGCCAATTTGCAGATCTGTGCACGGTGCTGGGGCATCCTGAATGGGTGGACGATCCGCGTTGGGCGACCCCGTCGATTCGCAGTCAGCATCAGGATGAGTTGCGGACGCTTTTCGGTGCGCTGTTTGTGACCAAGAGCGCTGCCGAATGGGAAGCCTTGTTGGATGATGCGGGTGTACCTGCCAGTCGGGTGCGCACGCTGAGTGAAACATTGGCCGAGGGGCAGCCTCAAGCGCGCGAGCTGCTGCACACCTTGGCGGTAGGCGAACAGGGCACGCCGGTATCGTTGCCCAGCGTCGGGTTCAAGCTGAACGGTGAAAGCCCCAAGCCGAGCAAGCCGCCACGAACTGTCGGGGCGGACAATGCAACTTGGTTGGGAAGCTAGCGCTCGCTCGGGCTTTTGCCCCGTTGGTCCAGAGACCAGTGTCCCGAAGCGGATCCCGCAGCAAGGGTCAATAACCCTGCCATGATGGCGAGGTTTTTGACAAAATTTTGCGCTTCGTGCTGTTGGCTCAGGCCCTCGTAGACGTTCCAAAAATCATGCATGAAGAGGTTGATGGCCAAGGTCATGCCCGCGAGCATCAGCGCAGTTGCGCGAATCTGCCAGCCAGCTATTAAAGCAACGCCACCGCCGATCTGCAGCACAATGGTAATGGGTAGCAGGACCATGACGGCAGGCACGCCATGCACTTCCATGTATTGGACAGTGCCTTCAAACCCGGTGACTTTTGAAATGCCGGGAAGCAAGAAATACAGACCGAGTAAGAAGCGTCCCAAGACGCCAATCAGCGGTTGTATCGGTGTAATTCGATTATCCATGACTCGTTTCCTTGCTGATCGAAGCGCTTACTGCCAGCCGGCGCGATCATAAACACGCACGGCTTCCGCTTGGCGCTGCCCCAGCACCACAGCATTGATGGGATCTTCTGAGAATTCTCCCAAGGTGGCGACCGGGCCAGAGGCGGGGCCGACAATCGGGTACTCGTTGTTGCCTTCGGCAAAGAGCCGTTGCGCGAAGTCACTGGTGAGATATTCCAAGAATCGGACCGCATTATCTTTATTTGGGGCGTATCGGGTGATGCCGGCACCGCTGATATTGACGTGAGCGCCTCGATCTTGCTGATTGGGGAAGATCACGGTGAGGGCATCGGTGATGGCATTGTTTGCTGGATCGTCAGAGCCGATCAGCCGGCCGAGATAGTAGGTGTTTGCGACAGTTACCGCGCACTCCCCGGATGCCACCGCCTTTAGCTGGGCAGTATCGTTACCCTGCGGGTTGCGCGCGAAGTTCGCGACCACGCCCTGTGCCCAAGTTTTGGCATTTTCGTCGCCGCTGGCTTCAATGATTGCGCTCATCAAAGACAGATTGTAAATGTTGGACGAGCTGCGCATGCATACTGAGCCGGTCAGCGCGGGGTGGGCAAGGTCCTCATATCGGGTGACCGGTATTGGTAGCCCTGCGGCTTTGTTGACGGCGATCACGCGCACGCGCTTTGATAGCCCAAACCACAGGTCGTTCGGATCCCGCAAGTTCGCTGGCACCCGGTTCGCTAGAACGTCGCTTTGAGTCGCTTGAAAAATGCCGCGTTGGCTGGCCCGCCACAGCCGCCCGGCGTCTACAGTAATAAGCATGTCCGCGGGGCTGAATTCCCCTTCGTTGGCAATGCGTTCAATCAGCGCGTCACTTTTGCCTTCGATCAGATTGACCTTGATGCCCGTTTGGCGGGTGAATTCCTCGTAGAGCGCCATGTCGGTGTCGTAGTGACGGGCGGAATAAACATTAACCACCCCTTCGGCCAATGCGTTGTTGGGCAAGATAAAACTGATCAACAGGCAGAGGCACAGAGCTGAGTGGCAGGCTAACGGGTAACGTGACCGTCGCTGGGATATACGCATGGCAGATCTCAAATGAGAATGATTATCAATTATAGACAATTGCCTTGGTGCGGGTAAAGCTAAGATTGACCGGCGTGCCGGTCGCAAGATTCTGCTCTTGGTCTGACGGCAGACTCACTCGCAACTGCGCGTTGCCTTCCCGGATAAGACCGGACCAGTGTTGGCCATCGAATCGAACATCCTCTATTAGATGCTGACCTTGGCCATAGCGGACGCCGATATCGGCACTGCGCACCCCAAAAACGATTTCCGCACCGTCTTGTTGCGCCGGAGGATTAAGCAGGTTGGCCCGGGGCAGGTCGCCAAAAGCGGTGATGATCCGCTCACCATCGATGACCCCGTGTATCGTTTGCAAACCTGCAATGGTCTCGGCCACAAAAGGGTGGGCGGGGTTTTGCCATAGCTCATGGGGCGTGCCTATTTGCACCGCAGAACCGTGACTAAGCACTAAAATGTGATCTGCCATAGCCATAGCTTCTTCAGGATCATGGGTGACCATAATTGTCGTCGTTGCGGAGCTTCGCAGGCGCTGTCTGGCGTCCTCGCGCAGCTGACGTCGAAGCGGTGTGTCTACGCTGGCAAAGGGTTCGTCCAGCAGCATAACTCGTGGCTTGGTTGCCAATGCTCTGACGAGGGCAATACGCTGTTGCTGTCCTCCGGACAACGTGTGCGGATAGCGCGGCGCTAAGTCTGCCAAGCCAACGCTGGTCAACTGAGCCGTGACCTCTTGTTTTCGCGATATCGGGTCTAAGGCGTGGAGTCCGAAGCCGACGTTTTCCGCAACGGTTAAATGCGGGAAAAGCGCATGATCTTGAAAGACTAACCCGACGGGGCGTTGCTCGGGTGGTGGGCAGTAGTTGGGAGCTGCCATCAGCTCTGAGTCGAACAACAGCTCGCCCTGCTGCAGTGGCTCGAGACCGGCGATAATTCTGAGCAAGGTGCTCTTACCGCTGCCAGAGGCGCCAATAATGCAAAGGATTTCTCCTGCCTCGAGAGACAACGAAATGTCATTTAATACTCGGTTCTGACCAAAGCGGTGGCTGATCGCCTTAAGCTGGATGCTCATACAAGAAGTGCCGTTCGTTTAAACCAGATAGTGCCCGATCGCTTCGCTCAAGCCCAATGCTCATTATTGTTGATGGGCAGGTCCGCCAGCGGGCGTGCTTTTCTTAACGCTGTGTCTGTCTGCGGACACGATGGGCCGGTATAGTGCCGCGATGTTGTCTAAGCGCTTTAATTCTATCGTTTGGCCCCTGGGAGCACTACTGATTGCTGTGCCA
>Ga0181579_10000228_pt1 | contig 42619 bp, 41 predicted proteins | sample 071ome_24_FD_132996 | JGI IMG/M metagenome (GOLD analysis project Ga0181579, IMG submission 132996) | Coastal salt marsh microbial communities from the Groves Creek Marsh, Skidaway Island, Georgia - 071402CT metaG (megahit assembly) | ecosystem: Environmental > Aquatic > Marine > Intertidal...
CATTCCAGCCTCAACCGCGCCCATCATCAAAAGGAATTTTGACCAGCTTCCCCCCATCGGCGGAATACCGATGATCGAAAGCGCACCGAGGAAGAAAGCAACGAAAACCAGAGGCATCCGCGGGCCAAGGCCATCAAGTTCAGAAATTTTGGTCAGGTGAGCGCCCACATAGATCGCGCCAGCACAGAAAAACAGCGTGATCTTTGCGCTGGCATGCATGACAATGTGAATAACCCCGCCTTCAACCGCTGAAGATGTCGCCAACGCGGCACCCAGAACAATATAAGAGAGCTGACTGACCGTGGAATAAGCGAGCCTTGCCTTAAGGTCATCCTTGGTTATGGCAATTACGGATGAAGCCAGAATAGTGAAACCTGCAAGCCAGACCAGCCATTGCGAAGCCTTTGTTACCTGCAGGAAATCGATCCCGAAAATATACACCATCACCATAAGGATCGTGAACACCCCGGCCTTGACCACGGCAACCGCATGAAGAAGCGCCGAAACAGGGGTTGGCGCAACCATGGCGGCAGGAAGCCAGCGATGGATTGGCATCAGCGCGGCCTTCCCCACACCAAAGGCAAATAGCGCAACCATCCAAGGGGCGTATTCAGGAGCAAGCTTGCCGGCAAGCACCCCGCCATGGGTGAAATCAAGTGTTCCCGCCACCATCCAGACCCAAATCACCGCCGGGAGCAACAAGATGACTGATGTACCCACCAGTATGCCCATGTAAAGGCGCCCTGCCCTGATGGCTTCCTGGCTTTCCTTATGGGTGACCAGCGGATAGGTTGAAAAGGTGAGTATTTCATAGAAAATGAACAGCACCATAAGATTACCAGACCAGGCAATCGCCATCGCCGCGTGCACGGCAACGGCATAACACACCGCAAAACGTGTCTGATGCTTTTCGTGATTGCCGCGCATGTATCCGGTGGAATAGAGCGCCGCCGCAATCCACAAGCCTGACGCAACACAGCCGAAAACCGCGCCAAGAGGTGTCACACGGAAACTGAGATCAAGTCCTTCGGCGATGGTAACAAGAACAAGTTCAGGGGTGTTTCCGGCAAGGACATCCTGCGCCACCGTCAGGGCCGCAATAAAACTGATAATCGCCCCTAAAGGTCCGGCGCTGTCACGCCAGTTCGAGCGAACAGCAAGGGCCGGAATCAGTACCGCCACAACCAGAGGGGCAAAAAGCCCGACCCACATTGCCGTTGACACTTCCATCATGATCCGGCTCCTGTCATCAGGGCGAGGGCTGCGGCATCAGCCGAAGTCGTAACAAAGCTCGCATCGATACCGAGCCAGATATTCAGCAAAGTGATTACCCATAAAGGCAGATATACGGCTGGATTTTCGGTTATCTTCAGGCCATGTGGGGCAGGTTTCATCCAGATGGCTTCCATGATCTTCCAGAGATAGATGACCGACAGTGCGCTCGACAACAAGACCAGCGCCGCAATCATCCAGTATTCGGATGCGATGATCGCAAGAACCAGATAGACTTTGGAAATAAATCCGGCGGTCAGAGGCAGACCGATCAGCGATAAACCGCAGACTGTCAGGGCTGAGGCTGTAATCGGCATAACCCGTCCCAGGCCTTCGATATTGCTGATATTTGCTCTTTTCCCCAAGGCAAGCGCGAGCCCCCCTACCGCCATGAACATCCCGCCCTTAATAAGGGCATGATTGGCTATATGAATGAACCCTGCGCTTATGCCTTGAGTGGTGCCAAGACCTAACCCGAGCGTGATATACCCGATCTGGGCGATGGAGGATTGGGCCAGAAGTTTCTTAAGATCTTTTTCCCAGATAGCCAGAATTGTTCCGGCAAATATCGCCATCAATGATACCGGAAGCACAACCCAGTTGAGCAACAGGCCGGTAACATCGCCCAAGCCTTCAAAAACCGTAAAGAGAAGTCGTCCCAGAACGTAAATCGAAGCTTTTGTGGCAACCGCCGCAAGCAGAGCTGTGACGGCAGTCGGAGCATATCCGTAAGCCGCCGGCAACCACATATGAACGGGAAATACCGCGGCTTTCACAAAGATACCTGCCACCATGAACGCCATACCCACCAAGACAGGAGCTTTGGCTGTAACCCCTGGCAGACGTTCGGCAAGATCGGCCATATTGAGGGTTCCTGTCATGGCATAGAGAAACCCTACTCCCATGACGTAGAAGGTCGCCCCGACAGCGCCGATAACGAGATAGTTGTAGGCGGCGACAAGAGCCTGCCGGTTCCTGCCAGCCCCCATGGCAATCATTGTCACCGATGAAAGCGCCGAAATCTCCAGAAATACGAAGAGGTTGAACGCATCCGCGGTCATGACCAGACCGAGAAGCGCCCCAACGGTCAGTTGCCATGCCGCATAAACACGCGGCACATCACCCCTTGAAATTTCATTATATATTAAAGGCTTGGAGTAAATAGTTGAAGCAAAAGCCAAGCCAGAAACAACCACCGTCACCAGTGCAGACGCCCCGTCGGTGACAAATTCGATTCCCCATGGTGGGGGCCAGCCTCCCAGGGCATAGGATATGCTCCCCCCTTCGGCGGCAGATTTGTTCAACCAGGCGGCTGAAAAGCTCGTGCCGGTGCTCAAAAGGGCCATGAGCCAGGCCAGATTGGACAATCGGGACGGGACAAGGGCTGTTACCGCCGCCATCAGAAGCGGGATCACTACGATCAGGGCCGGAAGATTATCGACAAACATACGCATCCGACCTACTTCTCCCCGCCGTCTTTAGTGTTCATGGCAAGGATATCATCTTCCTCAATACTGCCAAAAGCATCCCGGATGCGGAGCACCAGCGCAAGCCCGAGAGCTGTTGTTGCCACCCCGACCACAATCGCCGTCAGGATCAGCACATGGGGAAGAGGATTGGAATAAAGAACACTCCCCTCGACCGCGCCATGGACAATGATGGGCGCCGTGCCCCCGGCAACCTTGCCCACCGAAATGTAGAAGAGAAACAGGGCTGTCTGGAAAATCGTCAACCCGATGAGTTTCTTGACCAGATTGCGGCGTGAAATCACCATGAAGAGCCCGATCATCATCAGCATGATGAAGACAAGGTAGTTCCATTGCAGCAGAAGGGTTTCAAGCATCACTCGCCCTCTCCCTTTCCGGCACCGTCAAACCCAGCAAAAGCATAATACAGCCCCAGCATAACACTGGTAACCGTCACGCCCACGCCCAGTTCCACCAGCAGAATTCCGTAATGCTGTCCATGCGCCATGTCATGGGCAAGAACGCTGTAATTGAGATATTCACCACCCAGAATAAGGCTCGCCACACCGACCCCGCCGTAAATCATCACCCCGGCCGCCATGAGCATGGCCACAAAACGTGGCGGCGCCACTTTCCGGACGTCTTTGAGGCCAAAAACAATCCCGTAGAGAATGAACGCCGCAGCAATGATAACCCCGGCCTGAAAACCGCCACCGGGGCCGAAATCACCATGGAACTGAACATAGAGGCCATAGACGATAATAGGCGCGAAAAGGATCTTGGTGGTTGTGCGGAAAACGGGGTTATTCTTCATTTTTACCCCCTTTATCACGGCTTGCGGCATCTTTTGTCTTACCTGCCAGAAGCAGGAGAACCCCGAGCCCGGCGGCAAAAATCACGATGGTTTCACCCAGTGTATCGAAACCGCGATAACTGGCCAGCACCGTTGTGACAACATTGGGGATGTGAAGAACCGCTTCGCTTTCCGACAGATATCGCGGCGCGACATGCAGATGGGCCACCGCATCCGGCGTGCCAAAAGGCGGCAGGGACAGGACGGCTAAAACAAGCATAAATCCGGCAATGAGGCAGATGATCAACGGGGCTATGAAATATCCCGTTCCCGGCTTTTCTTCGGCAGGCAACCGGGCCATGGCGGCCAACAGAAGAACCGTTGAAATTCCCGCGCCAACCGCCGCTTCGGTAAAGGCAACATCAACCGCATCAAGATTTACGAACATTGCCGCTGAAATGAGGGAATACCCACCCGCCATAACGATGGCCGCAAACAACTTACGCGTCCGCAGAACAAGAACCGCAATGACCACCATCATGGAAACCAGAAAGATATTGGTGAGCAGGGAAATCATGAAGACTTCTCCTTTTTGGCAGACGTCTTCTCTTTACCGGAAGTCGAGGCCAGATCACGGCCCAGGGGGCTGATCCCGCATTCTCTCGCCACAAGCGCGATGGCATGCCCGGAAACAGGGCTGGTGAAAAAGAGAAAAATACCAATCAGGATAAGTTTTACCGTGATCAGCCATGATGGCGACAGAAGAACCATCCCCAAAATCATGAAGGCAACACCTGCCGTATCCACCATGCCGGCGGCATGAATGCGCGAGAAGACATCCGGCATACGGACAAGACCAATGGCACCAATAAGGATAGCAATGCTGCCAACAGCAAAACACAGCCCAGCCAGAATATATATCACGCTATCCATCATTTATCACCAAGGGTGCCGGTGCTGAACAGTTTGAGCACAGCAAAAGTACCGATAAAGTTCAGGATGGCGTAAAGAACGGAGATATCGACAAATTCGGGCCGTCCCATGGCAAACCCATGAAGCGATATCCCAAGAATTATCATCGTTCCGATACTGTTGACCGCAAGAACCCGGTCAAACGCCGTTGGACCAAGAGCAACCCGCGCCAATGCTATCAATATAGCCGCCGCAATGGCGGCAAGGGCAGCAACAGCTATCATCCCTCGCCCCCTTCTGTTGCGGCCATGCGGCGATCCATTTCACCTGAACGGACATCATCTCCGAAACTTGCGTCAAGCGCGTGCACAAGAAACCCTTCATCGTCAATGTCGATGGTAACGGTGCCAGGGGTCAGGGTTATCGAGTTGGCATAGGCCGCCACACCTGCCGGTGTTTTCTGGCTGTAGGGAACATGGAAGACTTCCGGGTCAGGCGTATTGCCCAGAATAACCTTTGCGGTCGCGATATTTGACATCAGAATTTCACGGAAAAGCCAGACCGAATATCCGGGAAGGCTTTTCATCATATGAAGCGGCAAACCTTCACTATCGGCTGCATTGATGCGTGAAGCCATCCCCACGGCAAAGGCCACACTCAAAACACCAAGCCCTGTTACCAGCACCGTGTAATGACCTGACATGAGAAGCCAGAGCGCCATCAGAATTAAGAAAAGAAGACTTGTCCTCAACATTATAAAAACCGATGACCCCCAAATTCTGGAAACATTCTAAGGGTAAAATTATTCATTTCAATACCAATCGCCACGCAAAACGTCTTTTTTGGAAGAAAATGAAGATTTGACTTCGTTGAACATAGGCCGGGAATTGTATATAATCAGGTAATGATTGAATTTATGGGGGATAACACCATGGCGAAAAAAACCGATCCACGTCCTGCCGGCGTGCCTGAGGAAAACGTTTATAACGGCCTGCACTGGACACTTCCCATTGCTTTTGCCGCGGTCATAGGCACGCTTTACGTGATCGTGAGCGTGGGATAACCCAAAAGAAATCTTATTCGGGTGAAACGGAAAATCTGGCAAAAGCCATCAAGGCCAGAACCAGCGATAACGGGAACCCAATAACAAGAAATAAACCGATTGTCGGATCCATAATCAATACTCTCCCTCATTCGTTTTTTATTTTTTAATATACCGTTGATATCTTGGCTAGACCAAATATCGATTTAGTCACTCCATGGGGAAGTTGATTGATGTCCACGCTGATCATGGCCGCACCCAATGGTGCCCGAAAGACAAAGTCCGACCACCCCAATCTGCCGATAAGCATTGATGAAGTTGTCGCGGAAGCCCGTGCCTGTCGTTTGGCTGGTGCCGCCATGTTGCACAGCCATGTGCGGGATAAGAATGGCGCGCATGTCCTTGACCACGGTCTTTACAGGGAATTGCTTGCGGCAATGAAGCAGGAAGTTCCGGACATGCTATGCCAGATCACCACGGAATCGGTTGGTATATTCTCACCAAAGGAACAGGCTGAATGCCTTAAAGAGGTGCAACCAGATTTTGCTTCCGTCGCCATAAGGGAAATAACCGGAGACCAGTCCGGGACAGCGATTGATTTTGCGAAAGGCGCGCTTGCCGATGCCGACGCCGCAGGAACACGCATACAATATATTCTCTATGATATCCGTGATCTCGGGCTTCTGCGCCAGCTTCATGAACGTGGAATGCTGCCAGATCGCCCGCTTGATATTCTCTATGTTCTCGGCAAATACAATCCCGGTTTTATTTCGAGCCCTGATGAGCTGGACCCGTTTCTTCAGTCCGATCTGGGCTTTATCCGCTCATGGATGATCTGCGCATTTGGCCCGGAGGAATACACATCCATGATCAAGGCTGCAAAGGCCGGTGGTCATGCCCGCGTCGGTTTTGAAAACAATCTCATGCTCAAGGATGGCACTATCGCCCCGTCAACCTCTGCCCTTGTTGAGCAGCTTGCGCAGACCGTCACGCCGTATACACCAACTCAAGCCGCAGAACTTTTCGGCCGGTAAGACCTAGAAATCTTTTTCTTTCAGACGAACGAGTGCCGCAAGGGTGCGGTTGACAGGGGCATCCATCCCGATTTCCTCAGCAAGAACCGGCACCATCCCGTTGATGATATCGATTTCGGAAGGTTTACGGGCCAGATGATCAAGGGCCATGGATGGCCTCGCCTCACCCAGTTTTTCCGCGAAAGCCGTCACATACTTAACGGGATCATCATAGGAAAAAGCCACCCCTTTTGCTTTACCCACGGCATAAGCCTCTTTCCCGCAAGCAAGGGCCATCTGCCAAAGGTCAGGGCTTGCGCGCAACCCGGCGATATTAAGCCCTGTTACGGTGCATGGCGCGCTTAACGTGACATTGCAGACAAACTTCTCCCATATCAGCTGATCAATATCATCGTAGGAATCAGCGGGAAAACCTGCCTTTTTCCATAAATCGGCAATCGATGCAAGCCGCCCGGTCATCCCCCCGCCATATTCCCCCAGCCGTATTCTGGTCATGCCGGTATGATGCGCGTGCCCGGGTTCTTTGATTGAGGCACCGAACCCTTCTGCCACCCCCAACAGAAGACGATCCGGCGATAGCTCAGCCGCCGCGATGGAACCACTGCCAAAGCCATTCTGGATCGTCAACACCGGTGCTTCGGGCGTGCCTTCTGCGGCAATCCTCCGGGCGGCATCTTTGACGCCGGAAGCCTTGGTTGCGATGATATAGAGGTTGGCATCGGGAAGTTTATCCTGAGGTGTCAGGGCGGTGATATCCTTGGCTGTGTGATCCCCGGAAAACCCGGTGACACGAAGCCCGTTCTTCCTGATAGCCTTAATATGATCCTGCCAGATATCGACAACCGAAACCGCCTTTCCGGCTTTGGCGAAAAGGCCGGCATAAACGGAGCCCATGGCCCCTGCCCCAATAATTACAATCATGATAAACCATCCTCTTTTATGCGAAGGTTGGCTTAGGCTTTTCGTTTACGCAAGAAAAAAACCGGCCCAGATTAACGGGCCGGTTTCATTGATATATTGTTGATGGTCAGGACTGGCGGGTGAAATCCGGATAGGATTCAAGCCCGCATTCAGACAGATCAAGACCGCTGACTTCATCTTCTTCGGAAGGACGGAGCCCCATGATCGCTTTGAGGACATACCATACGACAGCTGAGGTTACGCTGACGAAAACGCCGATCGCGATAATGCCGGTGAGCTGAACACCAAAGCTGGCCCCGCCTGAAATGCACACGGCAAGCGTGCCCCAGATACCGGCTACAAGGTGAACCGGTATGGCGCCGACCACATCGTCAATCCGGAACTTGTCGAGAAGAGGAACAGTGATCACAACCAGCAATGCCCCGACACCGCCAATGAACGCGGCAAGCAATGGCGTTGGTGCAAGAGGTTCTGCGGTGATCGCAACAAGGCCGCCCAGCGCACCGTTCAACGCCATGGTCAGATCAATCTTACCGTAAAGGATCTGGGTTGCAAAAATGGCGACCACAACACCTGCCGCGGCGGCAATATTCGTGTTCACGAAAATATTTGCAATGGCCGCAACATCAGCGGCGGACCCCATGGCAAGCTGGGAGCCACCATTGAACCCGAACCAGCCGAACCAGAGAACGAATGTGCCGATAGTAGCCAGCGGCAGGTTGGATCCTGGCATGGGGCGGATACCCCCGTCAGCTGTGTACTTGCCTTTACGCGCACCGATGATGATCGCACCGGTAAGCGCGGCCCAGCCACCCACTGAGTGAACGATGGTCGATCCGGCAAAGTCACTGAAGCCCATTTCACTGAGCCAGCCGCCGCCCCATGTCCAGGAACCCTGAATAGGATAGATGATGCCGGTCAGTATCCCGGAGAAAACGAGAAATGTGGTGAGTTTGACACGTTCAGCCACGGCACCGGAAACGATGGACGCCGCAGCGGCGACAAAGACCATCTGAAAAAACCAGTCCGATGACGCTGCGTAATCGGTTCCGTCACCTGTGTAGCCTGCCTCGGTGATGGACGCATCCGCGGGTGACCATGGCATTAACGTGCCGATATAACCTGATACGTCCATGTACATCAGGTTATAGCCACACAGCCAGTACATCAGCCCTGCGATGGAATAGAGACCGATATTCTTGGTGGACTGAACGGTTGCATTCTTGGAGCGCACCAGTCCGACCTCAAGCATGCAGAAACCTGCCGCCATGAGCATGACGATAAAGCCATGCACAAGAAATGACAGGCTGTTGAAAATAAACGCTGTTTCCGCATCCGGAGCAGCAAGCGCAGGAAGCGGGGCCAGCATAAGCCCAAAAGAGGCAAGGCTGGCAAATTTAGCAAAACGAAAACGAAACATTGGGGGTACTCCTTACTAATGCGTGCTTTACAAAGCGGCCTGGCCAACTTCACCGGTGCGGATCCGCATGGCTTCGCTCAGATCAAGGGTGAAGATCTTGCCGTCACCGATCCGGCCTGTATTGCAGACATCCTTGATCGCATCGGTGACCTTGGTGGCAAGTTTGCCTTCGACGGCCAGCTCAACCTTTATTTTCGGCATGAAATCTATGGTGTACTCAGCGCCGCGGTAAATCTCGGTTTTGCCTTTCTGGCGGCCATAACCCTGGACTTCAGAAACCGTCATGCCTGAAATCCCAATTTCACTGAGTGCCCGCTGGATATCTTCCATCCGGCCGGGCTGAACAATTGCGATGATATACTTCATCATGAGTTTCCTTTCATGTGTTTAACCTGACGGGGGCCAGGAACTATTTTTCTAATAACAGCTTGAAGTGACATGTAATCCTGCTTATTTTGCAGAAAGGTGATGCGTTTTTTGCATCACTAAGCATTTTAACCGGAGCCCCTGTCATGCGAGCGCTGATTAATCTGAAATATGTTGAGACCATCGGACGTGAGGGATCCATCCGCAAGGCGGCTGAAAAACTGGCGATCACGTCAACCGCCTTAAATCGTCGTATTCTCGCGCTTGAGGAAGAACTCGGATATCCGCTTTTTGAAAGGTTACCTTCCGGGGTCAGACTGAACACGGCCGGGGAAATCTTCGTGGATTTTGTCCGGAGACAGTTTTCCGATCTGGAACGTGTCAAATCGCAGATGGCGGATCTGGCTGGTATGAGACGTGGTCATATCACCATCATCAGCACACCAGAAGCGCTGAAAACGTTCCTGCCGGAACAGCTTTCGATCTATCGCCGTCAATACCCGCAGGTCACGTTTGAGATCCGGCGGGCCTTCGGCACGGAGTCTGAAGAGGCGCTCGCCAATCTTGAAGCGGATATCGCCCTGACCATGGAGCCGGTCAAATCACCGCAATTCAAGGTTATGGCAACCGCCCTTCAGAAAATACATGTGCTGATGGCCGCAGATCACCCGCTTGCCGGAAAAAGCGAGATGCGGCTCAGGGACTGCATCGGGTATCCTGTTATCCTGCCTTCGTCCAAGAATGGTCTGCGTCAGCTTATTGATCTCAGCCTGCTTATCACCCCTCTTCCACTTGGGGTTGTTGGCGAAAGCGACAGCCTTGATTTTCTCCATACCTACCTGCAGAAAGAACAGGCCCTGTCTTTTCAGGTTCCGATAGCCCATGCCCCCTCCAGCGAAGGCAAATTAAAGGCGCTTCCCTTAAGTGAGCGTGATATCAAACGGGGCGTGTTGCATGTCGGGCATCTGAAGGACCGGGTTCTTTCTGTCGCCGCCGCCAAATTCCTTGAACAGATCATGACCGCGCTTGCCGAAAACTTTCCTGAAACGTCCTGAGGAAATGTCAAACCGGGAACGCGGAGTATCAGGCTTCATCTTCTGAGATGATATTGCCGGGTTTCACCAAAAGCAGAAAGAGGAAGACAAGACCGGCAATGCCGGAAAAAAGGATCATTGCCTTGAAATAGATGCCGCTTCCCATCAGGAACAGCATGCCCCCGACACTCGGGCCGATAGCATTACCCAGCGCGCGCGGTGTTGTAATCCAGCCCTTGGCCCGGCCATAGACCTCAGCACGGAAATACATATTGGTCACGTAACCAAAAGAGACCGTCAGAATACCGTGCCCCATGCCGAACATCATCATGGCTATGATGACGTGATGCAGCTCTGCGCTCTGGGCAAGAAAAACAGATAGCGGTATCATGGCAAAGGCAATAACCCCTGTATATCTGGCATCGAAACGATGGCCGAATTTCATCTCAATCAATCTTCCGACAACCTGAAACGGGCCATAGAGACTGGCAAGCAGGACCCCTGTTTCTGCTCCGAATTGCTGACTGAACCAGTTGATCCACAGCAATGTCGTTCCTGCAAAAACCAGATATTCAAAAGCGCTGGATGACGCGAGGGTGATGAGCGCGATTTTTTCTCCGCGTGACATGGCCGACCAGCGGAAAGGCATGACTTCATCCTTTTTACGGCGTGCCCTGAAGTCGATGGAGCGATCAAGTCTCAGGGCCCAGAGCCCCATAGTCAAAAGGATGGACGCAATCACAACGCATGTCAGCACTAACCCGAAACCAGCCAGAAGCGGCGCAACAGAAATCCAGGTGATGGAACTGGCTACCCCGCCATAGAACGTGATGTAGGATATGTTCCTTCTGGCCCGGGGTTCATTCATCTGCACCGCCGCCCCGAAGGCGATTTCATAGGTGGTCATGGCAAAGGCAATGCCAATGGGGATCATGCAGAAGACAATCCACGTGAAAGAATGCACCAAAGGCAGAAGACACATGCCCATCGCACCAAGGAAAAACCCGCGTGCCATAACCCAGAGCGCCCCAAGCCTGTCAACAAGCCCCCCCACCGCCGGTGCCACCATGGCCTGCATCAGGAGACACCCGGTCAGCGCCGCAAGGATCTGACTTTCTTCAACCCCGGCATTGACCGCAAGAGGTGTTTTCAAAAGGGCAAAGACATAAAACATCAGGCCGTAGGCGATGATCTGGCTTATTCCCAGTGAATGAACAGGCACCCGGAGTTTTAGCCGGGAAGATGTTTCGTTTCGGGTCAATGTGATAAAACAATCTGTATGCTATTAATGTGGTCTTGACTATGCCCTGCCTGAATTCCAAAAAAAAGAAAAAAACCGGTCTTTTTCTCCTGTTTCCCCTGTCCATATTCCTAAAAGATACTTATCCTGCAACTAGCGTGATTTTCAGGGTGAAATAATGTCAACCATACTCGTAACCGGCGGCGCAGGTTTTATCGGCAGCAACGCCGCGCATCATCTGGCTTCGGCCGGTCACGATATCATTATTGCCGACCTTTTCGAAGACGACGATAAATGGCAGAACCTCCATCATCTGGCGCCGAAAGATATCATCACGGCAAAACAGCTTCCCGAATGGCTTTCGTCATCATCCGGCGATATTGACGGGATTGTGCATATGGGCGCTGTCTCCGCGACGACCGAGCGCGATACCAACCTGATTGTTGAGAGCAATTTTCAGCTCTCAAAACTGGTCTGGCTTACCGCCACCCGACTGAAAATCCCGCTAGTCTACGCCTCGTCCGCCGCGGTTTATGGTGATGGAAAAGAAGGGTTCAGCGATGATCCGTCGCTTATGCCCCGGTTGCGTCCTCTCAACCCATATGGCTGGTCCAAACTTGTCTTTGACCGCTGGGCATCAGCCGAAGCGGTGAGAGGAAATGCACCCCCGAATTGGGCTGGCCTCAGGTTCTTTAACGTTTACGGAACCGGTGAAGGCCATAAGGGGAGCATGAGGAGCCTTGTTCATAAATCCTTCTTTGATATCCGCGATGGCAACCCTATCCGGCTTTTCCGTGACCATGGCGGCAAATACGGTCATGGCGAGCAGATGCGTGACTTTATCTATGTTCAGGATTGCGCCGAAATCATCGGCTGGCTTTTGACGGCAAACAGGGAAAGCGGCATTTTCAATGTCGGAACAGGTCAGGCCCGAAGCTGGAATGATCTGGCAAGGGCCGTCCAGGCATCCATGCCAAAACCGACCTCAATTGAATATATCGATATGCCGCAAAGCATAAGGGATCAGTATCAGGATTACACCTCTGCTGACCCGTCCCGGCTGAGATCCGCTGGATGGAACAGGGAATTCACAAATCTGGAAGATGGCATCGCGGACTATGTTTCGAATTATCTTTTGCCGGGAAAGGTGAACTGAAACCGGAAACTTCCCGGAGATAACAATCAGGTGCAGAAATTTCTTTCCTGCCGTCATTATCCGCTCCATATTTATCCATGAACGTATTAATGCAAGGTCACGAACATTATGAATTTACGATTTGGTATCGGACAGTCTGTCCGTCGTCTTGAAGACGCCTCACTTCTTACCGGCCAGGGACAATACACGGATGATCATTTTCCGGGCGAAGGTCTGGCGGTTGCGTTTTTGAGGGCGCCTTTTGCCCATGCCAGATTGACGGAACTCGATCTTTCTGCGGCGCGCAAGGCCGAGGGGGTGCATCTCGTTGCCGGTCAGGCAGATCTCGATACAGATCAGGTTGGCGAAATACACTGCCAGCACTATGTTCCGTGGTTTGATGGTCGTGAGATGACCGAAACGACAAAGACACCAATGGTGCGCGATATCAATCGATATGCCGGTGATATAGTTGCCATGGTGGTTGCCGATACCCGCCAGCAGGCGAAAGACGCCGTTGAGCTCATAGCGATGGATTTCGAGCCGATGGCGGCTGTAACCGATGTCTATGCGGCCCTTGCTGATGATGCGCCGCAGATTCATCCGGAATATCCGGGCAATCTGGCTTTTGAATGGCATGTGGGCCGTGTCGAAGAAGCCCGGGACGCAATATTGAAAACAGAACAGGCAAAAAAAGACGGCTATCACGTCATGTCCATTGATGTGATCAATAACCGGATACTTACCAATGCCATGGAAACACGCCCGATGGTGGCCATGCCGCTGGATGACGGGGAAGACGGGCTGAAAATCTGGACAGGATCACAAGGTGTTGTTGGGCTTGGTGAACAGATTGCCACAGCGCTCAACCTGGATCGTGATCAGGTTCATCTTCTGACAGATGATGTTGGCGGCGGTTTTGGCTTTAAGATTTTTCTTCACCCGGAACAGGTCTGTATTGCCTGGGCGGCCCGCAAACTGGGAAAGATGGTCCGGTGGCAGCAAGACCGGAGCGAAGCGTTCATATCAGACCTTCATGGCAGGGATAACCGGTCTGTTGCAAGGGCCGTCGTCACGGATCAGGGTCGCATCGAGGCGCTTGAGGTGACGGTTCATGCTAATATGGGCGCATGGCTTTCCAATTTTGGTGTCTATATCCCTACCCTTTCCGGAAGCCGCACGCCGACAGGGGTATATGATATCCAGAATGCAGGCCTGATCGTCAAAGGGGTGATGACAAACACACCTGCAGTTGATGCGTATCGTGGGGCAGGCAGGCCTGAGGCGAATTACCTGCTGGAACGCCTGATGGACCATATCGCCCACACTCTTGGACTTGACCGTTTCGATGTGCGCCGCAGGAATTTGATCAGAGCGGAACAGATCCCCTATCCCATGGTTCTTGGCGGCACTATCGACAGCGGTGACATGCCCGGCCTGATGGAAGATGCGCTTGAAAAGGCAGACTGGAAAGATTTTGCTGAACGAAAGCAGGAAGCGGCCTCCCGCGGCAAAAAACTCGGTTTTGGGCTGTCCATGTATCTTGAGCAATGTGGCGGTGGTGAGGAAAACAATATCGAGTTTGAATTCACCCATGACGGGAACCTGACGGTCTATGCCTCACAGCATGATAACGGCCAGGGGCATCGCACCACACTTACCCAGATTGTCTCGCACACGCTGGGATATGACGCAGATAAAATTCATATTATTCAGGGAGATTCGCGCCGGACACCGAGGGGCACAACAGGTGGCGCAAGAATGACCGCTGTTCTCGGATCCACCGTCGCCGAGGGGGCTAAGGCTGTCATTGCCCGGGCTAAAGAAGATGCGGCGGCTTTACTCGAGGCGGACAAGGCTGATCTGGGTTTCGAAGATGGTGTTTTTTCAGCCCACGGCACCAACAGATCTGTGTCCATCATGGAACTTGTCACCAATGCCGGCACGGATAGCGAAACACATCCCTACAGCCTGAAGCAGAGTTACGCCACCAAAGGGGCGTCTTATCCCTATGGATGTCATATTGCCGAAATTGAGGTTGACGCTGTGACGCTTGTGCCTCAAATCGTCAGATACACGGTCGTTGATGATTTTGGTGTTGTTCTTAACCCCTTGACCCTTGAAGGCCAAATTCACGGCGGCATAGCGCAGGGTATCGGTCAGGCGCTTTATGAATATCTGCCCTATGATGAAGACGGCCAGTTACTTGCCGGATCTCTGATGGATTACACCCTTCCCCGGGCGGATCATCTGCCAAATTTTAGCATCTTCACCCGGAACACCCCTTGTCTGAACAATACCCTGGGGGTAAAGGGATCTGGTGAGGCAGGGGCTATTGGCGCCCCGCCTGCGGTTATATCAGCGCTCTGTCATGCGCTTGAAATCGATCACATTGATATGCCGGCAACACCTGAGGCCATCTGGCAAAGAATGCAGCGCGAGAGCAGGTCTTAGAGGAACAGTCTCAATTCTCTATTTCAACAATTTCAGGAAGACCGAAGATTGACGCGGTGTCCTCCCCTTTTTCAAGTCGGTCGAGAACATCGGCTTCGAAGGCCAGTCTCTCTTTTGCTGTTTTCAGCACAGTTTCATGGCGGGCGAGCGGCACGACCGCAACACCATCATCATCGCCGATGATAAGATCACCGGGATGAACCGATACACCGCCACAGGAAATAGCCCCGTCGATGATCCCGCCCCAGCCTTTTGACGGTCCCGCAGGGCTTGCCGCAACAGCAAAGATGGGAAAATCATCTTCCTTCAGTTCTGCAAGATCACGCACAGCTCCATCCAGAACAACACCGGCGACTTTCCTCCGCCGGGCAAGGCTTGTCAGGATACCGCCCCATACGGCCCTGTTTTCAAGACCACCGCCATTAATCACCAGCACGTCACCGGGCTCCAGAAACGAGATGGCGGCATGAATGGCCGCATTGTCACCTTCCACGGCATCAACGCATCTGGCCTGACCAACAAGCACCGTTCCCGGCGATAGAGGCTTGATACGTGCCGCCATGACCTGTTGTCTGTTCATGCTGTCACCAGCTATGGCAGAGGGAATTTTCTTCCATTCGGTTATTTCTTTGTCTGAAATCCGCTCAAATGAAATGGGATGATATCGCTGAATGCTCATCAGCTTTTCTCACCTGAACCGAAGCCTGAACCCGGGCGGGTGTATTCCGGTCTTGCCGGGGCAAAGATATCAAAAATCAGCGCCCCTTCAGGGCCAGCGATAATGCCGTGTTCCACATCACCCGGCGCAACCCAGAAATCACCTTTGGCAACGCTGATTTCCTGCCCGCCCTGTATTCGTGTCGCGCTGCCTTCTATCAGCAGGCTCCATTGTTCCTGGGGATGGCTGTGCAGTTTGCCTTTGGCGTTGGGTTCAAGGCGGACCACCGAAACCATGGACTGATCAGCCGCAAATATATGGGTTGATATACCATCTGCCAGTTCGCGGAACATTCCGGCGTCAAGGTTGTTGAGGGAATAAAAATTACTCTGCTGATCCGACATGGGGTCCTCCTTAGACATTATTGTTCTGTTTTAACTGAAGACAAAGTTTGCCTGAACTTAAATCGCCAACGCAATTCAGTTAACCGTTACAGGCCCGGAGATAAAAAACAAGAGAAGAATGGCGAGAGTGACGGGACTCGAACCCGCGACCTCCGGCGTGACAGGCCGGCGCTCTAACCAACTGAGCTACACCCCCGCAAAGGGATTGCCGAACGAGCGGCTTTTGGTTGATACGCAACACAATCTAGCGTGTCAAGTATCCTGTTCCCTCACCATACATAAAGTCAGGCTGAGGAAAATGGTGGGCGGTGAGGGGTTCGAACCCCCGACCTACTGGGTGTAAACCAGTCGCTCTCCCAGCTGAGCTAACCGCCCACATGGCATTCCGTATAAAATAAAAAAGAATGGCCGGCAAGTGTTTACCGGCCATCCGACAAAATAACTTCAGTCTAGCTGTTAACAGACTGCTTGAGCGGAGCACCAGCCTTGAATTTAGGCTGCTTTGACGCAGGAATAGAAATAGTTTCGCCAGTACGTGGGTTACGTCCAGTGGTAGCGGCGCGTGCGCTTACCGAAAAGGTACCAAATCCAACAATCCGTACTTCACCGCCGGCTTTCAACGCGGCTTCAATGGAAGCAACAATACCATCAACAGCCTTTCCGGCATCAGCTTTAGAAAGACCAGCACGCTCAGCAACATCTGCAATAAGTTCGTTTTTGTTCACGGGAAACCCCCCATATATCTAAAGGTTTGAAGCAATAAGCTCTTTCAAGATATTACGCAGAAAACAATTAAATGCCAACGAAAAACACAAGGTATCCGCGACTTTTTAGGAGATTAAAAAATACTAATGCGCCGTGATTTTATCGGTGGCTTCGCCAGTATCCTCGTCATGAGTGACCTGCCCTGCATCCCCTGCCTCATCACTGATCGGCACAGGTTGAGAAACCAGCGCATGCATCAGCACCTCATCGACGACGGAAACCGGTATGATGGTTAAAGCGGAGGTCACATTTTCCGGAATTTCAGCCAGATCCTTTTGATTTTCTTGAGGAATCAGCACGGTTTTGATACCGCCACGCACAGCCGCCAGCAGTTTTTCCTTCAACCCGCCAATGGCGAGAACACGTCCACGAAGGGTGATTTCACCGGTCATGGCGACATCGCCGCGAATACCAATACCTGTCAGTACAGAGACGAGAGACGTGATCATCGCCACACCGGCTGACGGGCCGTCTTTCGGGGTTGCGCCTTCGGGAACATGAACGTGAATATCGTATTTCTGCAACTTTTCACTGGTTATACCCAGCATGGCAGCACGACTTTTGATGAAATATTCCGATGCCTGAATCGATTCTTTCATCACATCACCAAGTTTACCGGTGGAACTGACCCGCCCTTTGCCCGGCACGGTCACCGACTCGATATTCAGCAATTCGCCGCCTACTTCCGTCCAGGCAAGGCCTGTTACAACCCCGATCTGATCATTGCCGTCAATCTCGCTATGTCTGTATTTTGGCACGCCGAGATAGTGCTCGAGATTATCCACGGTAATGGATACGGTCTCAGCCTTACCGGAGACAATTTCTGCCACAGCCTTTCGAGCAAGGCGGGCGATTTCACGCTCCATATTACGGACGCCGGCCTCTCTCGTGTACCGTTGAATGGTCAGGCGCAGAGCATCATCGGAAAGGGAAAACTCACCTTCCTTGAGGCCGTGGTTTTTGATTTGCTTGCTGATGATATGACGTTTGGCGATTTCGACCTTCTCATCTTCGGTGTAGCCGGAAAGCCGGATGATTTCCATACGGTCAAGCAATGGCTGCGGCATGTTCAGCGTATTTGCCGTCGTGATAAACATGATATCGGAAAGATCATAATCCACTTCGAGATAATGATCCTGAAAGGTGCTGTTCTGTTCAGGGTCAAGAACCTCAAGAAGCGCCGATGACGGATCGCCGCGCCAGTCCGCCCCCAGTTTATCCACTTCGTCGAGCAGGATCAGAGGATTGTTGGTCCCCACTTTCTTAAGGCTCTGGATGATCTTGCCAGGCATGGAGCCGATATAAGTGCGGCGATGGCCACGAATTTCGCTTTCATCACGCACGCCGCCAAGCGCCATGCGAGTAAATTTCCGTCCCGTTGCCCTGGCAATGGACTGGCCGAGAGATGTCTTGCCCACACCAGGAGGGCCAACAAGGCACAGAATGGACCCTTTGACCTTCTTCATACGCTGTTGCACGGCTAGATATTCAATGATGCGGTCTTTGACTTTCTCAAGCCCGTAATGATCGGCATCCAGAATTTCACGCGCCGCAATAATATCACGCTTGATCCGGGATTTTTTGGCCCAGGGAAGGGAAAGCATGGTATCAATATAGTTACGTACTACTGTAGCTTCAGCGCTCATCGGGCTCATATTCTTGAGTTTTTTCACTTCAGCGGTGATTTTCTCAAGGGCGTCTTTTGATAGTTTGACGACCGAAAGCTTTTCTTCGATTTCATCGATCTCGCTCCGTCCGTCTTCCCCCTCACCCAGTTCTTTCTGGATCGCCTTGATCTGCTCGTTCAGATAATATTCGCGCTGTGATTTTTCCATCTGGCGCTTGACGCGATTGCGGATGCGTTTTTCCACCTGCATCACGCCGATCTCGTTATTCATGAGGCTGTAGATTTTCTCCAGCCGTTCGGTAACGTCGGTCATCTCCAGCAGTTCCTGCTTTTCAGCAAGGTTTACCACCAGATGGGATGCCACCGTATCGGCAAGTTTGCTCGGATCTTCGATCTGGCCCAGGGAAACCATGACTTCAGACGGAATTTTCTTGTTCAGCTTAATATAGTCTTCGAAAAGCTGCAGTGTGGTGCGGCCCAGAGCTGTGGACTCAGCCATATTCTCACCGAATTCATCATCGGGGAATGACACTTCTGCCTTGAGATACCCATCGCTTTCCGTGAAATGCTGAATATGCGCGCGACTCCCCCCTTCAACCAAAACCTTGATAGCGCCATCGGGAAGTTTCAGTAACTGCAGCACTGTGCCTAAAGTTCCGGTTTTATAGAGATCATCGGCAACCGGATTTTCTTCTCCAGCCTCTTTTTGCGCCACCAGCATGATCTGCTTGTCGCCATTCATGACCTCTTCAAGCGCACGCACGGATTTTTCGCGCCCGACAAAAAGCGGGACAATCATATGCGGAAAAACAACAATATCCCTGAGCGGCAGAACAGGAAAAGTATCAACGCTATGCACTTCCGGGCCTTCTGTCATGGCGACCTACCTTGGCAATTGTGTCCGTGGTTAATTCGTAACTATAGATATTTGGGTATTGAACGGAATGAAATCAAGACATTTGACTGTCTTAATGAGAAAACCATGTGAGAGAGTTATGCTGACGTATCAGCTTCGCTCTTCTTTCCTTCCGAATGGACGATGATCGGCGGTGTTGCCTTGTCAATCACGTCCGCGCTGACAATTACTTCTGCAACATTATCTGCGGTCGGAATTTCAAACATCGGATCCATCAGAACCGTTTCCAGAATGGCCCGGAGACCACGTGCCCCTGTCTTGCGTTCAATGGCCTTCTTGGCGATCGATTCCAGCGCATCCGGCCTGAACTCAAGGGTAACGTCATTCATGGAAAACAGGGATTGGTATTGTTTTGTCAGGGCGTTGCGTGGTTCCGTAAGAATTCGGATCAGCGCATCCTGATCAAGATCTTCAAGGGTTGCCAGCACCGGCAGACGACCAACAAATTCCGGAATGAGGCCGAATTTGATCAGATCTTCAGGTTCAACATCGGCCAGCATCTGCCCGGTGGTCATATCGTCTTCAGCCTGCACATCGGCGCCGAAACCAATGCCTGACCCTTTGTTCCGGCCGGCAATAAGTTTTTCAAGTCCCGCGAAAGCACCACCGCAGATAAAGAGGATATTGGTGGTATCAACCTGCAGGAATTCCTGCTGGGGATGTTTACGCCCGCCCTGTGGCGGCACGGAGGCAACCGTGCCTTCCATGATTTTCAGCAGAGCCTGCTGGACACCTTCACCGGACACATCACGGGTGATGGACGGATTATCAGATTTGCGGGAGATTTTATCCACTTCGTCAATATAGACGATGCCGCGCTGAGCACGTTCCACGTTGTAATCCGCGGCCTGCAGAAGCTTGAGAATGATATTTTCAACGTCTTCCCCGACATATCCGGCTTCGGTGAGCGTTGTTGCATCCGCCATGGTGAAGGGAACATCAAGGATCCGCGCCAGTGTCTGGGCCAGCAGGGTTTTACCGCACCCCGTCGGCCCTATCAGCATGATATTGGATTTCGAAATTTCAACATCACCGGGTTTACCAGCATGGGCAAGCCGCTTGTAGTGATTGTGGACAGCAACCGAAAGAACCTTTTTGGCCCGGGGCTGACCAATGACATATTCATCCAGGAAATCGCAGATCTCGCGTGGTGACGGAACGCCATCAGACGATTTGTTCAGGGAGGCCTTATGCTCTTCCTTGATGATATCCATGCAAAGTTCCACGCATTCATCACAGATAAATACCGTCGGCCCGGCAATGAGTTTTTTCACCTCATGCTGGCTTTTACCGCAAAATGAGCAGAACAGGGTATTTTTAGAATCTGTTGTGTCGCCGATGTTAGACATATGGAACTCCTACATCGTCATATTAGACAGGGATAGCCCATCAGCACAAACGAAAATTGCGATTACTTATCACAAAACCGTCATAGATATAGAATCAGCCTTCGTCCTTCGGCTTCGGGCGTTTGTCCACCACTTCATCAATGAGACCAAGCTTGAGGGCTTCTTCCGGCGCCATAAACGTATCCCGGTCCATGATCTTTTCTATATCTTTCAGGGTTTTGCCTGTGTGTTTTACATAGATACCGTTCAGACGTTCGCGCAAGTTGAGTATCTCTCTTGCGTGGATTTCGATATCAGATGCCTGACCGGAGAATCCGCCGGAGGGCTGATGCGTCATAATGCGGGAATGAGGCAGGCTGTATCTTTTACCTGCGGCACCGGCTGTCAGCAGAAGCGAGCCCATAGACGCCGCCTGACCTATGCACACAGTGGAAACGTCAGGACGAATGTATTCCATCGTATCGTAGATCGCGAGACCAGAAGTCACCACACCGCCGGGTGAGTTGATATACATCGAAATATCCTGCTTGGGATTTTCCGATTCCAGAAACAGAAGCTGGGCGCATACCACCGAAGATACAGCATCATCGATCGGCCCGACAATGAAGATGATACGCTCCTTGAGCAAGCGGGAATAAATATCAAACGCACGCTCACCACGGCTGGTCTGCTCGACCACCATCGGGACCAGAGCTGATGCTGTTTCCGCCATACGGGAGAAGTCTGTCATCGGATCATCCTTTATCTTTCAAACTGGATATTAACTCTGGTTACCCAAAATGCGTTACTTTTTCTTGGCCGCTTTCTTGGCCGCTGCTTTCTTGGTACCTGAAGATTTGGTACCTGAAGACTTGGCACTTGAAGACTTGGCGGCTGTTTTTTTCGATGCGGTCTTCTTGGCCGGGGACTTCTTTGCCGCTTTTTTGGACGCCTTTGATGCCGAAGCTTTCGCGGCTTCGTCTTCATCGGCGCGGTAAAGCTCCTCGACCGTAATTACATGTTCATTGACCGTTGCCATTTCAAGGATGAAATCGATTACTTTATCTTCAAAGATGGGTCCTGCGAGTTGCTGGGCCGCCTGCGGGTTCTGCTGAAAATATTCGAGCACATCCTTTTCCTGCCCGGGATAACGCTGTGCCTCAGCAAAAATGGCACGGTTCTTTTCATCTTCCGTGACCTGAAGATTGTTCAGCCGGCCGATATCCGTCAGCACCATGCCAAGCCGCACACGGCGGCGAGCGATGGCATCCGCGTCTGCCTTTTCCTCATCCGACAAATGTTCATCCACCTGATGATCATGGTCGTGGTCATGGTCATGATCATGATCGTGATCCTGATTTCCCATCACCCTGCAAATGCTTTCATATTCCTGCTGAACAAGGGTCGGCGGAACATCAAAGCTGCCGGCAACTCCATCCAGCGCATCAAGAACTGAAGTCTTGACCTTGGCCCGGATAGCTGTCTGATGCTGGCGGCCAATCTGATCACGGACAGCCGCCTTGAGGGCGTCAAGGTTATCCATGCCGAGTGTCGCGGCAAATTCATCGTCAATCTTGACTTCACCCGGCTCACGAAGCTCGTGAATGGTAACTTCAAAAACACTTTCCTTACCGGCAAGATGGCTTGCGGGATAGTCTTCAGGGAAGCTCACGGGCACGTCAACGGTCGTGCCGGGCTTGGCGCCAATCAGACCATCTTCAAAGCCGGGGATAAACGTATTGGATCCTATCCCAAGGCTGTGACCTTCAGCAGATCCGCCTTCAAATGGTTCCCCGTCAATCCGCCCGACAAAATCAATAACCACCGTATCACCTGATTTGACCGCACGTGGCTTTTCAACAGGAATGGTGGGCTTGTTTTCTTCGGCAATCCGGTCAACGGCTTCGTCAACTTCGCTGTCGTCGACATCAACGGAAGGCTTGTTGATGCTGAGCCCGGAAAGATCAATCGGCTCAATTTCCGGCATCACTTCAAGCGAGATGGTTGCTTTGAGATCACCACCTTCTTCGTAGCTTTCAACATTCATGTTGGGCGTGGTGGCGACCCGAAGGCTGTCGTCATCGATGATAGAGCGGGTGGCATCGTCCAGCGCGCCTTGCAGAACCTCACCGAGCACTTGTTTGCCGTAACGTGTCTTGACCACACTTGGGGGCACCTTACCGGGCCTGAAACCCGGCATCTTGACTTCTGTTGCAAGGCTGGCGATCCGGGCATCTACGCGCTCATTGATCTGGGCTGCGGTAAGAGTGATGCTGTATTCGCGCTTCAGGCCTTCCGAGTTTGTCTGGGTAACATCCATGATGACGTCCTGTCTTTGCATAAATTCAGTGGGGCGAGTGACCGGATTTGAACCGGCGGCCTCCAGAGCCACAATCTGGCGCTCTAACCAACTGAGCTACACCCGCCACGGGATAAACAGGTCCTATACAAATGCCTTTTCTCCGTCAACCCAAACTTGATCAGGAAGGTTGCATTTTGCTTGTGCCGTCTGGACAAGAATGAACAAGCGGGCGTATTCTGCATTATCCCTGTCCCACGGAGGAAATGGTGGCATCCATAAACGATCGCGCCTCACATCTTGGCACTGAAACGGCCTTTACTGTCCTTGCACGGGCCGCGGAACTCACCGCTGCCGGTCGGGATATCATCAATCTCGGCATCGGCCAGCCTGATTTTCCCACCCCTGAGCATATTGTGGAAGCGGGCATCAAGGCGTTGAGGGACGGCCATCACGGATACACGCCTTCCGGTGGGGTGCTGCCCCTGAAAGAAGCTGTGTCAGCTGATATTCACCGTCGGCACGGCGTTGATATTTCTCCGGGTAACATCCAGATCCTGCCCGGCGGTAAAGTGATTATCTTTTTTTCTGCCATGCTCATGGGGGAAGCCGGGCGGGAGATCATCTATCCTGATCCGGGATTTCCCATCTATCAATCCGCCATTGCCTTCAGTGGCGCGACCCCGCGCCCCTACCCGTTGCTGGAAGAAAATAATTTTGCCTTTTCCGCGGATGATGTGCTGGGACGGATTACGGAAAAAACATCCCTTATCATCGTAAATTCACCGGCAAATCCGACGGGAGGCGTCACCCCGCGTGAAGAGATTGAAAAACTGGTCCGCGGGCTTGAAGATCATCCCCATGTGGCCATCATGTCTGATGAAATTTATGATCAGCTTGTCTTTGAGGGAAACACCATGACAAGCCTCCTGGAATTTCCCGAAATTCGTGACCGCCTGATCATTCTGAACGGATGGTCCAAAACCTACGCCATGACCGGCTGGCGTCTTGGTTATGCTGTCTGGCCATCGTTCCTCATCGAAGCAGCCGACAAACTTGCCGTTAACATCCATTCCTGCGTCAATGCTGCGGCACAGCAGGCGGCCCTTGCCGCCCTCACCGGCCCCCAGGATTGCATCGCTGAGATGCGGCAGGCTTTCGAAAGACGAGCAGGATTGATCAGCCGCGGTCTCAATGCATTGCCAGGGATCACCTGTCGTCCCCCGGCCGGTGCGTTTTACGCTTTCCCAAATATCTCCCTAACCGGATTGTCATCCCAGTCCCTGCAAACCTCCCTTCTCGAAGAGGCCGGCGTTGCGCTGATCAGCGGGACAAGTTTTGGTGACTTGTGCGAAGGGTATATCCGCTTTTCTTGTGCCAATTCCGACGACGCTATTGGCCAAGCCCTTGAACGCATCCGGACCTGGCTCGAAGGCCATCTCTCCGCTTAAGCATTTATTGCCTAATATTTAATCACTTTTGCCCAGTATTTAGGCACATTTAATTGCCCAGTGTTGCGGATACCTGGCAGGCTCAGGCTTTTCCGGCAGCAATTTGAAGACTTCTCCTATTTTTTCTGCAATATCCCGGCAGGAACAGAAGTTGCTTATAATTATATGTAATCTCTTACAGGAGACGATCTAATGAAAAAACTTGAAGCCATCATCAAGCCGTTCAAACTTGATGAAGTCAAAGAAGCCCTTCATGAAGTCGGGATCCAGGGCATTACCATCACGGAGGCAAAAGGTTTTGGGCGACAGAAAGGGCACACCGAATTATATCGTGGGGCCGAATATGTCGTGGACTTTCTGCCAAAGGTCAAAATTGAGGTCATTATAGCAGATGATCTGGTGGAAGCCTCGGTTGACGCCATTCTTGGTGCCGCTGCAACCGGAAGGATTGGCGACGGCAAGATTTTCATTTCCCCTATTGAAGACGTGATCCGCATCCGCACAGGTGAACGCGGCCCGGACGCAATCTGATTTAACCCCCAACAACCCAAAATAGGAGTTTGCTCATGTCTGACGCAAAAAACATTCTGAAAATGATCAAAGAGAACGAGATCACTTACGTTGATCTTCGGTTCACTGATCCACGCGGCAAAATGCAGCATGTTACCCAACATATTGATACGATCGACGAAGAAAGTCTTGCTGAAGGCTTCATGTTTGACGGCTCATCCATCGCCGGATGGAAAGCTATCAACGAGTCCGACATGACCCTCATGCCTGACCTTTCCCGTTCCTATATCGACCCTTTCTTCGTGCACCCAACTCTTGCCATCTTCTGTGATGTGCTTGAGCCGTCAACCGGTGAGCCTTATGCCCGCGACCCGCGTTCCACCGCAAAGGCCGCGCTCGCGCACATGGCTTCTGCCGGCATCGCCGATACGGCGTTCTTTGGCCCGGAAGCAGAATTCTTCATCTTTGAAGACGTCAAGATCGACGTTTCCATGAACCGTGCCATGTATGCGCTGGACAGCGTCGAAGGCCCCTACAACTCTGCGCGTGATTACGAAGAAGGCAACCTTGGCCATCGTCCAGGTATCAAGGGTGGATACTTCCCTGTTCCTCCAGTGGACAGCGGGCAGGATATCCGTTCCGAAATGCTCAACGTTATGGCTGAGATGGGTGTGCCTGTTGAAAAGCATCACCACGAAGTTGCCCCTTCCCAGCATGAACTTGGCATGAAATTCGGCACGCTGATCGAAACCGCTGACAATCTCCAGCTGTTTAAATACGCTGTGCATAACGTCGCCCACGCTTATGGCGTTTCCGCGACCTTCATGCCGAAGCCCATCTCTGGTGATAACGGCTCAGGCATGCACGTTCACCAGTCTCTCTGGATGGATGGCAAGCCGCTCTTTGCCGGCAACGGTTACGCTGATCTTTCGGAGACCGCGTTGCATTACATCGGCGGTGTCATCAAGCACGCCAAGGCACTGAATGCCTTCACCAACCCGAGCACAAACTCCTACAAGCGTCTGATCCCGGGTTATGAAGCGCCGGTTCTGCTGGCTTATTCGTCACGCAACCGTTCGGCTTCCTGCCGGATACCGTTTGTCAACAACCCGAAAGGCAAGCGCGTTGAAGTCCGTTTCCCGGACGCTACCGCAAACCCGTATCTTGCCTTCTCTGCCCTGCTGATGGCCGGGCTTGACGGTATTCGCAACAAGATCAACCCTGGTGATGCCATGGACAAAGATCTGTATGATCTGCCGCCGGAAGAGCTCAAAGATATTCCGACCGTCTGCGCATCCTTGCGGGAAGCTCTTGACAGCCTTGATGCGGATCGTGAATTCCTGACCCAGGGTGATGTCTTCACCAACGATCAGATCGATGCCTATATCGAGCTGAAGATGGAAGAAGTCGTGGCTTTTGAGCACACCCCGCATCCGATTGAATTCCAGATGTACTATTCCTCCTAAATCGGTACCTAAAGATCAGAAAAGGCGGCTTTTGGGCCGCCTTTTTTGTTGCCGTATTTCTACAAGGACTTGTATTCCCACTTGCTCTTGTTTCAAGATGATGTAGAAAAAGGGGTGAATTAAAGGAATTACCCATGGCTGATCTTTTTAATACCGCAACCGCTTCTGACTATACGGCGGCTGAAATCGAGGTTCTCGAAGGGCTGGAGCCTGTTCGGCGTCGCCCGGGCATGTATATCGGCGGCACCGACTCCCGGGCCTTGCACCATATGGCAGCGGAGATCCTTGATAACTCGATGGATGAAACCGTCGCCGGCCATGCCAGCCGGATTGAGATCACCCTCAACGAGGATGGAAGCCTCACTATCGGGGACAATGGGCGCGGTATTCCTACCGATCCGCATCCCAAATTCCCCAAAAAATCCGCCCTTGAGGTCATCATGACCACTCTTCATGCGGGCGGTAAGTTTGAAGGTAAGGCTTACGCCACGTCAGGGGGGCTGCACGGAGTTGGCGCATCCGTGGTCAATGCCCTTTCTGAAAGAATGGTGGTGGAGGTTGCCCGCAACAAAACGCTCTACCGCCAGGAATTCAGCAAAGGTGTGGCAACGACTAAGCTTGAAGAAATCGGCACGGCCCCCAACCGTCGCGGAACGGATGTAACCTTCCTTCCTGACGCAGAGATTTTCGGTGCGAATTGGGCCTTCCGTCCTGCCACGCTCTTCCGGATGGTTAAATCGAAGGCTTATCTCTTTGCCGGCGTTGAAATTCGCTGGAAATGTGCCGCTAAATGGCTTGAGGATGGCAGCGATATTCCGGCCGAAGCCGTGATCAAATATCCGGGCGGTCTTACGGATTACCTCAATGACGTGACAAGGGACAAGGCGCTGATAACCGCCCAGCCCTTTGCTGATATGGTGGAAATCAACGGGGAGAAGGTTGAATTTGCCATCACCTGGCTCGGCCCGGGTGAGGATGGATTTGTGCAGTCCTATTGCAATACCGTCCCCACCCCCGACGGCGGAACCCATGAAACCGGCCTCAGGCAGGCGCTGGTTCGCGGTATGCGGACGTTCGGCGAAATTGCCAATAACAAGAAAGCTGCGGACCTGACCGCTGATGATGTCATGGCAGGCACCGGTGCAGTGATCAGCGTTTTTGTCCGTGAGCCGCATTTTCAGGGGCAGACAAAAGACAGGCTGGTCAGCCAGGACGCAACCAAACTGGTGGAAACAAGCCTGAGGGACCGATTTGAAACATGGCTTTCCAGTGATCCGGAAAGGGCCGGATTTCTGCTTGATGCGGCGATTGAGCGAATGGAAGAACGCAAACGTCGCAAGCGTGATAAGGATGTCGCGCGCAAAACCGCCACCCGAAAGCTTCGCCTGCCCGGAAAACTGGCGGACTGTTCTTCCACTGATGCCGTTGAAACCGAACTCTTTCTTGTTGAAGGTGACAGCGCGGGCGGTTCTGCCAAACAGGCACGTGACCGGCGCACTCAGGCGGTACTGCCTTTGCGGGGAAAAATACTCAACGTTGCCTCCGCCAGCGACGATAAGCTGATGCAAAATCAGGAATTATCTGATCTTGCCCTGGCTCTCGGGGTGCAGGCAGGCAAGAATTTCAACCTTGAGGCTTTACGCTATGGCCGCATTATCATCATGACCGATGCCGATGTCGATGGCGCCCATATTGCGGCGCTGTTAATGACCTATTTCTATCAGCAGATGCCAGGGCTGATTGAAAGCGGCAGGCTTTTTATTGCCCAACCGCCCCTTTACCGCCTTGCCCAGGGCGGAACAGTTCTCTATGCCCTTGATGATGCGCATAAGGACCAGCTTGTTGAGACTGAATTCAAGGGACGCGGGAAAATTGATATCAGCCGCTTCAAAGGTCTCGGCGAAATGCCGCCGGCGCAGCTCAAGGAAACGACCATGAAACAGGATACGCGTCGGCTGTTGCAGGTCAATTTGCCGAAACGTGATGCCGAAGGCGCCGATGACCGCCGCCGCGTCGATGGTCTCGTCAATACCCTGATGGGGCGTAAACCTGAGCTCAGATTTGCCTATATCAGGGATCACGCCGCCGATGTTCTGGCGGAACTTGATATCTGATATCTTTTATTCCAGCCCGGAAAGAAAATTTTCAACAGCCCGGTTCACCGACAAAGGGTCTTCAAGCGGCGGCAGATGGCCGCTGTTCCTGATTTCGACAAAGGTGCTGTCCGGCATGGCGTCAGCCATCGCCCTGACCTGTTCCGGCGGTGTCAGTGTGTCCTCACTGCCAACGATAAACAGCCCGGGCCGATCAAGGCCCGACAAGGTATCAAACTGGTCACGACGTGACATGATCGCGTTTTGCTGAAGAATGAAATTATCACGCCCGATTTCCTGCGCCATTTCAGTGACAGCCCCGGTAATACGCTCATCACCAAGATTATGCCTGGCAATGAATTTGGGCATCAAAGCAGATGTAACACCCTTGAAACGGCCGATTTTGCTCATTTCAATGAGTTTACGGCGTTCCTCGCGCCGCTCTTGTGTATCGGCGATGGCGTTGCTGTCCATAATGACAAGAGCCCTGAGACGTTCCGGGGCCAGCCGGGCTATCTCAAGCGTGATATATCCCCCCATCGAAAGCCCGACAGGAATGATGAGGCCTGTTGTCTGATCGAGCGCTCTTTCGGCCATGGCGGTGATAGTATCAGCGCCTGTCGTATCCGTATGATGGATGGGGTAACGGCCATCCAGATGGTGTTCCAGACCGGCATAAAGTTTTTCCGTAAGCAGGAGACCAGGCGAAAAAATAAGAGTTGTCATGATGGTTCGGTCCAAAATCATTCAAAACAAGAAAATTGAAACAGGTTAAGATCAGCATTGCTGTTGACGGGAAGCATGCAATTCTGTATGTCTCATTTTGTTTTCAGGCGCAATATACACCGCGCTGATCCATTCGCACAGAAATCGGATGATATTTTGACTTTCCACGATCTTGGTTTAAGCGACAAGCTTCTCGATGCCATAGCGTCCATTGGCTACGAAACCCCAACACCTATTCAGGAAAAATCAATTCCGGTGGTGCTGATGGGGCGTGATGTACTTGGCTCTGCACAGACAGGCACAGGTAAAACGGCGTCCTTCACCCTGCCCATGATCGATATTCTGGATTCCGGCCGGGCCAAGGCACGCCTGCCGCGTTCTCTTATCCTGACCCCGACGCGGGAACTGGCCGCACAGGTGGCTGAATCCTTCAAGGCATTTTCCAAAAACCAGAATCTCTCCATGGCACTGCTGATCGGCGGTATCAGCTTTACCGAACAGGAAGCGGCTCTTGATAAGGGCGTGGATGTGCTTATTGCCACCCCGGGACGGCTTCTCGACCATGTTGAGCGCGGCAAGGTCATGCTTAACGACGTGAAGATCCTGGTGATCGATGAAGCCGACAGAATGCTTGATATGGGATTTATTCCTGATGTTGAGCGGATAACCTCACTGTTGCCGAAAATCAGGCAAACTCTGTTCTATTCCGCCACCCTTGATGAAACCATGCATGGGATTGCATCAAAATTCGTGATGAACCCTAAAATTATCGAGATTGCTCCCCCTGCTTCTACGGCAGATACGGTGGAACAGTTCGTCACCCATACGGTCACAAAGCAGAAACGTGAGACGCTCCGGGACCTGCTCAATCAGGAAGATGTTTCAAATGCGGTCATTTTCTGCAACCGCAAGCGTGATATCAGCACCCTCAAAACGTCGCTGGAACGCCATGGTTTCAGCGTCCTTGCCCTCCATGGCGACATGACACAATCCGCCCGTAACGACGCCCTTGCCAAATTCAAAGACGGCGCCGTGCCGCTTCTGGTTGCCAGCGACGTGGCTGCACGGGGCATTGATATTGCCGGGCTGTCGCATGTTTTCAATTTCGATGTGCCGATGAACGCCGAAGATTATGTTCACCGCATTGGCCGTACGGGCCGGGCCGGACGATCCGGACGTGCCTTCACCCTGGTTGCCAGTGAGGATGACCGCCATTATCTTGCCGCCATCGAAAAGCTTATAGGCAAGACAATTAACGTGCTGACCCCCGATGGCAAAGGATCAGGGAAAACCGTCAACAGCGTGAAAAATGTACCCGAAAGCAAAAAACCAGCGGCCAAAGCTTCATCTAAAAGGACCGGTAAAACCTATAAAGGTGAACGGCCGGTTCCACCGGATTGCAGCGGCGACAGTTTCAAGAACTCTGACCACGTTCCGGCATTTCTGACCTCATAATTATATTTTAATTCAGCGCTTTGCAGATAACTTCTGATAAATCAGTCGAAAGACTTGCGCTGGTTTTAATGCGGGTTAACGCCCCTTTCATCAGCGATTGCCTTTCCTCATCGTAGCGGGAAAATCTGGTCAGCGGCAGAACCATGCGGGCCGCGATCTGCGGGTTCCGGTTATCGATCTTGGCAATGTGTTTTGCCAGGAACATATAGCCGCTACCATCTATAGCATGGAAGTTTCGCGGATTTGAGGATGCAAAAACCGACAACACGGATCTCAGTTTGTTCGGATTGGTTGCATCAAATGCCGGATGTTTCATCAGTTGCGCGCAGTAATCCGGTGTGGAAATCATCGGCGCTGAACTTTCGATCATAAACCATTTTTCCATGACAAGTGCGTTATCATGCCAGCGTTCAGCGAATTTGCGTACGCTGTCATCCCGCTGCGGGGTATTGCCCTGATTAAGAGCATGAAGCGCCGCTTCCGACAAGGTCATGTTCGATGAGGAGGATAACATTTTTGCCTCTTCAGCGATGCCATCATATTCAGCCAGAACGGCAAGACCAAGTATCCTGGCAACAAGAGCACGCCCTTTTGCGTCAAGTTTTTCCGGATCGGCAAGGCAGGTTTTCAGATAAGGTTTGATAGCATCAGCAAGAGAAAGCCCGATTTGCCGTGCCACCTGCCGACGCGCCTTCCATATCCGGATAGGATCAGGTTCATCAACCGCAGCCTCAAGTATGGCCTGAGACGGAAGGGTCAGCATCTGTGCCTTTTCAGCACCATCCAACCGCGTATCTTCAAATACAGCGACGAGGCCAGCGCAAAGATTGTCAATGAGACCAGATGTTGTTTCATCCGACGGAGCTTCCATCATGGCCAGTACCGCATCGGTCATCAGGGTTTGCCCGGCATCCCAGCGACCGAACGAATCGCTGTCACCGGACAAAAGCGTAATCCGGTCACTTGTTTTCAGGTCCGTCTCAAGTCGGACGGGAGCCGAAAACCCCCTGAAATAGGATGGAACCGCGTCGGACGGCACATCCGTAAGTGTAATGCTTGTCTCAAATGTATCGAGCATCACTGTATCATCAACCACCCTCTCCCCTTGCCCGATCATATGGAGGGGCAGGTCTTCTCCTGTGGTGCTGACCAGACCAAGGCGAATGGGAATAACCAACGGCCGGCGCGGGGTTTTCGCGTATGTATCCGGAAGAATCTGCTGAAAAGTCAGCGTAAGGCTCCCACTTTTCGCATCATAGTTTCGTGAAATGGAGACAACCGGCGTTCCGGCCTGGCTATACCAGTTGCGAAACTGACTGAGATCCGTTCCGCTGCCGTCTTCCATGGCACGGATGAAATCTTCACATGTTGCGGCGGTACCGTCATGACGCTCGATATAGATATCAATGCCTTTCATGAAAGCATCGTAACCCAGCATCACTCTCAGCATCCGGATAACTTCTGCGCCCTTCTCATAGACGGTCGGCGTATAGAAATTATTGATTTCCGTATATTCTTCAGGCCGGATGGGATGCGCAGTTGGCCCGTTATCCTCCGGAAACTGAATGGACCTGAGCAAGGCAACATCATCTGCCCTCTTGACCCCGCGGGAATGCATGTCGGCGGTAAACTCCTGATCGCGATATACGGTCAGCCCCTCTTTCAGGGTCAGCTGAAACCAGTCGCGGCAGGTGATGCGGTTGCCGGTCCAGTTATGGAAATATTCATGGGCGACGATACCTTCGACACGTTCAAGATCGGCATCGCTTGCGGTTTGCGGATCAGCGAGGATAAATTTCGAATTAAATATGTTTAATCCCTTATTTTCCATCGCTCCCATATTGAAATGACTGACCGCAACGATCATGAAAATATCAAGATCATAGGAAAGACCGAAAACCTCCTCATCCCAGCGCATGGATCGCTTGAGACTATCCATGGCATGGGCCGTCCGGCCGGCGTTACCATGCTCAACATATATCCGGAGATCGACATTGCGCCCGTCGCTCGTGGTGAAATTATCCTGCACATGGTCAAGATCACCAGCGACCATGGCAAACAGATAACTTGGTTTCAGGAACGGGTCATGCCATATCGCGTAATGGCGGTCATCATCCAGATCCCCCTCTTCGATGAGATTGCCGTTTGAGAGCAGGACAGGCATCGATTTGTCGGCTTCAATCCGGGTTGTGTATATACTCATCACATCCGGCCGGTCAGGATGCCAGGTAATGTGACGAAACCCTTCAGGCTCACACTGGGTGCAATACATATCACCAGATTTATAAAGGCCCTCAAGTGCCGTATTTTCAGCAGGATGGATCGTGCTGATGGTTTCAATCAGGGCCTCGTCACCTGTCATGATGCTAATTTCACCGGAGGACGGATCAAGGGTTGATTTGTCCATCGCTTTACCATCAACATGGATCTGCTCAAGCAACAGGCCCTCGCCTCCTTTGAGCAAAAGAGGAAGATCACCGTCAACAAGCCGGCGCACAGACAAACGTGAGGTCACAACAGCCCTGTCATGATAAAGGGCGATGGTAAGATCAACCGTATCTACCGCGTGGCTTGGCGGCGTGTACGCATCACGCCGGACAGGGGCCGCTGCCTGAGCTTCACGCATTTATCAGGATCCGCCGCTATCTCGGTTGGTGGTATAGGCTTCAAAGCAATGGTCGTTGCAGTACGGCTTCCCGACAACCACTTCTTCACCACAGAATTTGAAAGCCGTGGATTTAGGGTCGCCTATCGGCCAGCTGCATTTGCTGCGGGACCATGAAATCTTTCTCAAGGCAAGTTTTAACGGCATGTTATCCATCTCCGTATCCTGCAATTCCGCAACAGGTGCTACCTTTACCGGTGATTTTGACACCGATTTATTTGAAATAGGTGATTGGCGCTTGGGCAGGCCAAGGCGGTAAACCTTACCGGCGATGGCATTTCTCGATACATCAAGTTCTTCGCCGATCTGGGAGATGGACAGCCCCTTTTCCCAAAGCTTACGAAGCTTGTTCAACCGTTCTTCTGTCCAGACTGGTGTATCTGCCATAATAATATCCCTATCCTGCCTCAGTCGGCCATTTTCAAAAAATCAAATATGAGGTCACGCTGGTAGTCCAGCATATATCGACCTGCATGGGTCTTGAGCCCGAGACTCCGGGCCAGTTCCATCCAGCGCGTTACTGGTGGTATCATTATTATATCAGCGATGACCGTTTCAGGGCCAGCACTATTCAGCGCTGAGGGAAGCGCATCATCTTCATGAAGCCCGAGGGAGGTGGTGTTTATCACCATATCCACACCGGAAAGATCAGGTCCGTCTGCCTCAAGTTTTATGAAATCCGAGGAAATATCCGGAAAATATTCTCGGATAATATGAACAAGAGCTTCTGCTTTTTCAATACTTCGGTTAGCAATCGTCAGCTGAGAGACATTACTCCCGGCAAGAGCCGTAGCGATAGCCCGAGCCGCGCCGCCCGCGCCCAGCATCAGAATATTCCTGCCTTCAAGAACAATCCCCTCACCCTTGCAACCGGCTACAAATCCAGCCCCGTCAAAATTGTCCCCGATGAGCCTGCCCTGATCAAATCGAACCGCGTTTACCGCTCCGGTGATGCGGGCGGCCATGCCAAGTTCATCGCAAAGCCCGGCCAGAGCCATCTTGTGAGGTATGGTAACGCATACCCCGCCCATATTCGGCATTCCGGCAAGGCCACGTATTGTCTCTTCAAGTTTGGCTTCGGGAATATGCATCGGGACAAGAACCGCATCTATTCCCTTTTCAAGAAAATACGGGTTAAAGACCATCGGCGCGCGAACATGGCTGACAGGATCAGCTATCACGCCAAAAACCCGGGTGGTACCGGTGATGGCTGGATGTATGGAAGAGGTAATCATGCCGCGTATCCTAGCGTTTCTTCGGCAGGGAGCAAGTGAAATTGGTGCAAATTCAGGTGGTATCACCAAGTTGATATAATGCCCCCTGATCCATCAGTGGTGGGGCCGGCCTCAAGGAGGTCATTGCCCTTTGGAGATTTTCAGCCTGATGGCGGGCCAGTCGTTCCGCCTCATCAACAGAAACGGCGTGAAAACGGATATGCTGGCCGGGCCTGAGGCGCGCCAGTCTTGGTATATCTGCTGAGATAATTGTCGCAATCTTGGTATATCCTCCGGTTGTCTGGTGATCAGCAAGCAGAATAATGGGTTTTCCTTCACCGGGCACCTGAACCGATCCGGTGACAATGCCATCGGAAAGAATATCTGCGTTATCCTTGTGCTCAAGCACCGGACCATTAAGGCGCATCCCCATGCGGTTTAATACAGGGGAGATCTGAAAAGGCTCGGAAAGGAAGGTGTTGATCGCGCTCTTTGTAAAACGGTCGTCCTGCGGGCCGGGAACACAGCGGATATCCGCACGAGTTTCAAGCTGATAATCTGATATCCATTCCGGTTCATCCTCCCGCTCTGCCGTCTTTAGCGGCAATATATCCCCGTTTTGCAGAAGACGCCCATCAAGCCCGCCAATCCGGGCACTTGGAGATGTGGACATTGACCCGAAAAGGAGAGGCAGATCAATCCCGCCTGAAAAAGCCAGCGTTGCCGTATTTGTATCAGGAAGAATACCGAGACGGATGATCCGGCCTGCACCCAGATCAACGGACCTGTTGGAGGGAACCTCAAGCAGTTGACCGGTACTGTCCTGAATGGTCATCACACCTGCGGCTGTGCCTGTGAGGGCAACACGGCAGGGGGACATCAACTCAATCCCAACGCCGCCAAGGCAGATTTCGAGTGCTGCCATATCAGGGGCGTTGCCGACGAGGGCGTTTGCCAAAAACAGAGCATCTTTGTCAAGGGCACCGCCTTCGGGAACGCCAAGCCCCTGAAAACCTGCCCGGCCTCCATCCTGAACGGTGGTGTGCGGCCCTGCTGTCAGAAAACGTATCATCGGTTTCATGAGGATGTATCCGGGGAGATGACCAATGCCCCCTCCTCTGACTTTTGCCATAACGATTTGAAGGTTGTTACATCAACCGGCTCAAAAGCAACCTGATCACCGGGACGAAAGAGCACAGGGTCTTCCCGCGCCGGATCAAAAAGCCGGACCGGCACACGCCCGATCAGGTTCCATCCTCCGGGACTTGCCAGCGGATAGATAACCGTCTGGTCCATCGCGATGCCGACACTCAACGCCGGAACATGTTCCCGCGGACGTGACCGGCGTGGCAGATACAGTGCAGAATCCACCCCTTTCAGATAGCCGAGCCCCGGCATGAAACCCATTATGGCAACAGTCAGCACATTGGCGGAATGACGCTCAATTACTTCATTGATGCTCAATCCTGTTTTTTCGGCAACGTCTTCAAGATCCGGCCCTGCCTCACCTCCATAAAGAACAGGCAGACGCCAAAGACGGCCCTTTGGTATGCTGTCAATTCTGAGGTCTGAAACAAACGGATCCACAACGTCCGTTAACTGTGCCGCCGTCACCTTAAGAGGATCGTACTGTATCAAGAGATTGGCCATGCCCGGGATATAATCACGCACCCCGGCCAGAACAGCGTGATCAGCATGGCGGAGCTTTTCCGCAAGCCCGCGAGCCAGGAGCGTGGCATCGCCGCTTTCATGATCGGCAAAATTCACGATAACGCCACTATCGCCCGCAGAAAGGTAGCGATGGAAACTTCCGGAGTTACGTGTTGATGCTGTCATTTCCGTCCTGCCGCGTTAATAGGAGGCTAACGCATTTGATGTTGAAATTAGGATCGCAAGTCAAGATACTGAACCCAAATGAATGGTTCTGCAACCGTGGGAAATGAAATGCGATACAATCTTAACTCCGACATGGCTGAAGGTTATGGTCCCTGGAAAATGGGTGATGACGATGGCCTGCTTGATCTGGTGCATTCAGCCAATATTGCCTGCGGTTTTCATGCGGGCGATCATAATATCATGGCCAATGTCATGCGTCAGGCTAAGGAAAAGGGCGTCAGCATTGGTGCGCATCCCGGGTTTTATGATCTGCATGGCTTCGGCAGACGTCAGATCAGATTAAGCGAAGCTGAAATCGAAAACCTGATCGCATATCAGCTTGGCGCCGCCATTGCCATGGCTGAACTGGTGGGCGCAAAGGTGACCCATGTCAAACCTCATGGGGCACTCAATAATATGGCGGCAACTGATTTCGGCATGTCCATGGCGATATCAAGAGCGATCAAGGCTGTTGATCCGGATCAGATCCTGCTCGCCCCTGTTTTGAGCGAGATGGTCAAAGCAGGGCAGAAGGCAGGATTGAATGTTGCCGGGGAGGTTTTTGCCGACCGCGCATATATGCCCGACGGCCAGCTGGTGCCGCGCAGCCGTCCGGATGCCATGATCCATGATGCGGAGATAGCGCTTGAAAACTGTCTCAGGATGATCGGGGAAGGTAAAATCCGTGCGGTGGACGGAACGGAAATGCCAATCAACGGGCAGTCCATCTGTGTCCATGGAGATGAGCCTTCGGCGCTGGAGATGATCAGATTTCTCAAATCCGGTCTTGAGGGGGCTGGTTTCACCCCGGCCACCCTGCCCGAACTGCTCAATCAGAATTAACCCGTGCAAGGAATGGTCGGCGGCAACAACCGGCAGAAACGGCCTATTCCTCCGCGCTATCACGCCTGAATTTCAGCGATGCTGAGTTGATGCAATAGCGTAACCCCGTAGGATCCGGACCATCCGGGAAGACATGGCCGAGATGTGCCGCGCAGTTTTGGCAGTGAACTTCGGTTCTTGTCATAAAAAAGGAACGATCTGTTTTGGTTCCGATCTGTTTTTCATCCATTGGCTCATAGAAACTCGGCCAGCCGGTTCCGGAATCGTATTTTGTCAATGAAGAGAAAAGAGGCTCACCACAACAGATGCAATCGTAGACACCGTCGGCTTTTTCATCCCAGTACGCACCTGAAAAGGCAGGTTCCGTTCCATGTTTCCGGGTTACGCGAAACTGCTCTTCCGTTAATTGTGATTTCCATTCAGTTTCCGATTTTTCAACTTTAGCCATGATTTCACCTAAATTTCAGTCGCCAAAAGTTTCCACTGCCGTTGCAATTCGTGTTGCCGTCGTGATCCAACACAGAATACCGAAAACAACAGCCAGCGGCACAAACAGATCAGGCACGAGACAGAACAGTATCATGACCAGAATGGTTTCCGTGCCTTCGGTCAATCCGCCAAGAAAATAGAGTGATTTACGTTGAGGTCCAGCGCCCGGCATTCCTCTTTTCTGCGCCATGATGGCGAACGCCAGGAAAGATGTGCCCGTCCCAACAAAACTAACGATAAGGAAGGCCGCAGCAACCGCGTAATCAGGCTCAGCAATGGCAAAACCAAGCGGGACAAGTGCGTAAAAGATAAAATCCAGCACGATGTCAAGATACCCGCCAAGATCCGTGATGCCTTCATGGCGGGCAATCGCCCCATCCAGTCCGTCGGCCAGCCTGTTCAGGAGAATAAGAACAAGCCCAAGTGTGTATTCACCAAAGGACAAAGCCGCAAAAGCGCCGACACCCATGACAAATCCGGCCACGGTCATTCTGTTGGCACTGATACCGTAACGGCTGAGAATAATGCCGCATTTATCCATTGGCGGATCAATGATGCGCCTGATACGGGTATCAAGCATGACCTGCCCCGTTCATCTTCAGGAATTGGGGATGACGAAGATCTGATCCGGATAAATCAGATCAGGGTCGTCAATCTGTTTCTGGTTTTTCCTGTAAATGTCGACATATCGAATTCCCTCGCCATAGGTACGGTAGGCAATACGCCAGAGCGCATCCCCACGATGGACCACCACGAGGCTGTTATTGGCCAGTGTCTGCTGAATCTGGGCCCGGCTGAGTTTGAGGTTGGCCTGAGCCAGCACTTCTCCGTCAGCATTTTTAACTTCAACCCGAAGACGAAATACCTGAGCTTCGGGATCAATCGGGGCTGCGGCATAAAACTTGCCGGCATCATCAAGATCGGCATCAACACTATCTGAGTTGACGTGCAGGGTTGCGGATGAACCACCACGTGCATCGCCACTCACCGCCAGCTGATCACGTGAAAGAGCCTGAATCACACGGATCCGGATTGACGGCGGAACAGCGTCAGTCCCATCGCCGCGATCCGTCACAGATGCGTCTGCTGTTGAAGAATTGGTATCGCCGGATGATGGTGTTCCTGACAGGGAAGATTCGTCAGGAGCCTGAAGAACGCGGGCAACCTCCCCGGCCTGATCCGTATAGGGGACGAGAGCGACGAGAGGCGTTCCCTTATCTTCGGCAGAAGCCGTTGTATCGGCAGCAGATGGCATATCAATGACAACGGCCATGGGGCTTACGATACGTTCTCCATCCGGCGTGATCATCTCCATGCTGAGGAGATGTGACCCTGCTTCGAGCTGGATATCCGGCACAATGACCCATTCCCCGGCATCAGTGGCGATCGTGGTTCCGATGATCTTTCCGTTGCGTATCAGGTTAACGGTACTTCCGGGGATGGCATGTCCTGCTATCACCGTTGTCCCATCCTGCCTCACTCTTGCAAGATTGATCCCGATTTCAATTTCACTTGTTGCCTCATCTGTAGCCGATGAAGGGGCAGCAGATGTTGAATTATTTGCAGAGGAAACAGCGGAAGATGCTTCGCCTGTTGGCGGAGATGCCGTCAGGTTATTGGAGCCTGATGTGGTGGCCGTATCCGTTTGCCCTTCAACGGTAACACTTGCCCCGGTTGCATTATCTGTTACGTCGTCATCATTTGTGGTGAAAAGAAATATACCGAGGGCAAGGCCAGCAGTAACCACTGATCCCAGCATGAGCAAATACGGTCCTGATTTCATCTATGCCCCCTCAGACTATAAAAACACAATACCTCATGGTTGTTCAAATCGCAAAGGTCTAAGCGGAGGTATTTTAAAACTGCAAGGGGCTAGCCATGGGGGAAAATTCATTCCAGTATATATATGTTCAACGCACATTCAGATAAATCGAAAGGATGCGCTGCCATGAAAAATATCTGCGTGTTTGCAGGTTCCTCAAAAGGACATGATCCGGCATATGTTGAAGTGGCGTATCGCATCGGGGCAATGATTGCCGCCCGAGGCCTCGGCCTTGTCTATGGTGGCGGCAGAACAGGCCTTATGGGCGCGATCGCCGATGGCGCGACAGAAAACGGTGGCCATGTTCACGGCATCATCCCGAGGTTTCTTGATACCCTCGAAATAGCCCATCAGGGGATAAGCCAGCTGACAATCACCGAAACCATGCATGAGCGTAAAACCATCATGTATGAAAGCAGCGATGCTTTTCTCGCCCTGCCGGGCGGATTCGGAACAATGGAAGAAGTTCTGGAAATCATCACCTGGCGTCAGCTCAGTGTTCACGACAAACCCATCTGCCTTTATAACCCTGATGGCTTCTGGGATCATCTGATGACCATGTTTCACCTGTCAAGCGAGGCCGGGTTTATCCGCCCGCATCAGCTGAACCTTGTTGACGGAATGGACAGCCTGGACACGCTTGCCGATCATCTCGATCATCTCTCCAAGGGGGCTTGATATCGTCCCTTGAGGGGCATATAAAACACCCACGCCAACACGCATGATTAAGGGGGGATGATCCATGTCCAAGATTAAAGTTAAAACACCGGTTGTTGAGCTTGATGGCGATGAAATGACCCGTATTATCTGGGACAAAATCAAAAGCAAGCTGATCCACCCCTATCTTGATATTGACCTCAAATATTATGACCTCGGCATGGAATACCGGGATGAAACCGATGATCAGGTCACCATTGATGCGGCGAACGCGATCAAGGAATATGGCGTCGGCGTCAAATGCGCCACCATTACGCCTGATGAAGCAAGGGTCGAAGAATTCGGCCTTAAGAAAATGTATCGTTCTCCTAATGGAACGATCCGCAATATTCTGGGCGGAACTGTTTTCCGTCAGCCGATCATCTGCAGCAATGTTCCGCGCCTCGTGCCGGGCTGGACGTCGCCAATCGTCATTGGCCGCCATGCTTTTGGTGATCAGTATCGCGCGACAGATATGCTGATCGACCGCCCGGGCACTCTTACAATGACCTTCACCCCCGAAGACGGATCCGAGCCCGTGACAAGGGAAGTCTTTACTTTCCCCGATAGCGGCATTGCGATGGGCATGTACAATCTGGATGAATCCATCAGGGGATTTGCACGGGCCTGCATGAATTACGGGCTTGATCTGGGCTGGCCTGTCTATCTTTCCACAAAGAACACGATCCTCAAGGTCTATGACGGCCGCTTCAAGGATATTTTTGAAGAAATCTACCAGTCCGAATACAAGGAAAAATTTGCCGCCGCCGGTATTACCTATGAACATCGCCTGATTGATGACATGGTGGCCTGCGCCCTTAAATGGAGTGGCAAATTTGTCTGGGCCTGTAAGAATTATGATGGTGATGTGCAATCGGATACAGTTGCCCAGGGATTTGGCTCGCTTGGCCTGATGACGTCGGTTCTGATGACCCCTGATGGCAAATGTGTCGAAGCGGAAGCCGCCCACGGTACGGTGACACGTCATTACCGCCAGCATCAGCAGGGTAAGGAAACTTCAACAAACCCGATCGCGTCCATCTTTGCCTGGACTCAGGGTCTTCGTTTCAGGGCCAAGTTTGACAACACCCCTGATCTTGCCGCCTTTGCTTCAACCCTGGAAGATGTCTGTGTCAAAACTGTAGAAAGCGGAAAGATGACCAAGGATCTGGCACTTCTCGTTGGACCTGATCAGGAATTTCAAACCACAGATGCGTTTCTTGACACACTGGATGAAAATATGAAAAAAGCCGCCAATTTCTAGGCGGCTTTTACTTTTAATTCAATTTACTAAGCGGTGAAGTTTACCCCTTTATTGAATTTGCGATAGCCTCCAGTGCCGCTTCGGCCTGACTAGCATCCGGCCCTCCGGCCTGTGCCATATCAGGCCTGCCGCCCCCACCTTTTCCGCCAAGCGCCTCCGCACCAGCACGAACAAGGCTAACGGCATCGATCTTGTCGGTGATCTCAGCGCTCACCGCCACGACGAGTGAGGCTTTCCCATCTGCGCGGGAGATAACCGCAACAACACCACTTGCGCCCAGGTTTTTGAGAATAGCTTCCGCCATGGGTTTGAGATCACGTGCCGGCGTATCATCGACTATTCGCGTTTCAAATGATACCCCGTCAATATCCCTGCTCTCCGCGTTGCCGCCGCCACCTTCAGCCAGAGCCTTTCTCAGATCAGCGATTGTCTGTTCGGCCTTGCGGCGTTCAGCCAGAAGATTGTTCAGACGTTCAGCCAGCATATCAGGTGTTGTTTTCAGTGAAGCCGCGGCGTCATCAAGAGATTGAAGCCTTGAATTGACCCAGTCGAGCGCGCCGAGACTTGTAACCGCCTCAATACGCCGCACACCTCCCGCAACGGCGCTCTCACTTGTGATCTTGAAGACACTGATATCACCGGTACGGCCAACATGTGTTCCGCCACACAGCTCAACCGACCAGGCGGAGCGTCCTTCTGTTTCCGTCGCGCCACCCATGGAAACAACCCGGACCTCTTCGCCATATTTTTCCCCGAAGAGGGCAAGCGCGCCTTCGGCAATCGCCGCGTCAGGGGTCATCAGCCTGGTGCTGACATCCGAATTCAAGCGTATGCGGGAGTTAACAATATCCTCCACCTTGCGCAGCTCATCCTTTTCCACGGCACGGGGGTGACTGAAATCAAAACGCAGCCTGTCCGGCGCTACCATGGAACCTTTCTGCATGACGTGGTCACCAAGCACCTC
>Ga0181579_10000231_pt1 | contig 42492 bp, 33 predicted proteins | sample 071ome_24_FD_132996 | JGI IMG/M metagenome (GOLD analysis project Ga0181579, IMG submission 132996) | Coastal salt marsh microbial communities from the Groves Creek Marsh, Skidaway Island, Georgia - 071402CT metaG (megahit assembly) | ecosystem: Environmental > Aquatic > Marine > Intertidal...
CCGTATCCGCCAGATCAATACCTTCAAGCGCGTTTTCGGTTGCCGGGGCCCGCTTGGGTATTGCCGCCATACCGCCATAGGCAAGCCGCGCCGCGATGACCCGATTTCCTTTCAGTCGCAGCCTTGCCGCCCCCATGACCGAAGAAATATCCTGATCAAACCTTTTGGAAACCTTGTGGCAGGCGAAGATTTCATCTTCATCGAGTGTCGGAATACTCAGATGGCTGACATGTTCACCGCCTCCCAGGTCCTTTTTCATGTAATCAAGAAAGAACCCATCCAGCGGGCGGGATCTTTCTTTCGCCCCGCATCTGAGGTGAATTTCAGCCCCGAGGGCAAGAAAAGCCGGGGGCAGATCACCGATCGGAGAGCCATTTGCAATATTGCCGCCTACCGTGCCGCTTGCTCTCACCTGGGCGGAACCAAACCGCCGGAGAAGCTCATCCAGATCGGGGAAATACCCGGACAGGGCTTGCATGGCTTCATGGTGGGTCACACCGGCACCAATCGTGATCTCTTTCCCCCTGATCTCAATCCTCTGGTATTCCGCCACCCGGCCGATTGAGATCATGAGAGGAAGCCGACGATGCTGTTTGTTAACCCAGAGCCCGATATCCGTGGCACCGGCAAGAACCGTCGCCTCCGGATGTGATGCATATATCCGGGAAAAAGTATCCGCATCACCCGGCTGGATCAGGGTTGATCCGCCCTCTTCCACCAGCAGGGTTTCCTTCATCTGCGTGTCGGCTTTGATGGTATGAAGCCATTCATCTTCCGCGGTCAGTCGTGCCTGACACCAGGCAGGAGATGGGGTTTCATCAAGGCTGAGGCCGGCGTCAAGAATAGGGCGATACCCCGTACAGCGGCAGAGATTTCCGGCAAGCCCGTCATTTATCATCTGCCGGGTCAATTTTTTCCCCGATGCCCATAAGGCGTAAAGCGCCATCACAAAGCCGGGTGTGCAGAAACCGCATTGGCTGGCATGAGCGGTGACCATGGCCTGTTGGCAGGGATGCAATTCCCCCGACGGCCCAAGGAGACCTTCAACCGTGGTAACGGAAAGACCATCCAGCATGGGCATGAAGAGAATACAGGCATTAACCGGCACCCGTTCCACCGTGCCATCGGCGCGATGCCGCGCCACCACCACCGTACAGGCCCCGCAATCCCCTTCGGCACAGCCTTCCTTGGTGCCTTTTAAGACAGCGTCTTCCCTGAGCCAGTTGAGAAGTGTTGTATCAGGTGAAATGCCCTCAGCTGATCTTTCTTCCCCGTTGAGCCTGAAACGCACCATACGGCGATACGGACCCAATTCTGCCAGAGTGCCTGCATCAAGCATGCCTAGCTCCCGCGATAGGTCGAATACCCGTATGGAGACAAGAGAAGCGGCACATGATAATGCTGATCCGGGTCTGAAATACCGAAATCGATCACCACATCATCAAGGAAGGGATATTCCGGCAGTTCTGTGCCGAGATCACGGAAATATGCCCCCGCCGAAAAGATCAGGCGGTATTGTCCGGCCTCCATGGCATCGCCATCAAGCAAAGGGGCATCAACCCGGCCGTCGCTGTTGGTCTTGACCGATACCATATCGGTATAACCTCCGGCTGTCTTACGTTGAAGCACAATCGCAAGCCCTGCCGCCGGAACGCCGCGTGATGTATCAAGGACATGTGTTGTCAGGCGACCTGTCATTTCCACCCCTCGTTAAAAGTCATGGTTTAATGTGATATGATTTCGTATCCTATGCAAGCCATAGCGTATCACATCTTGTTATTTGGAGGGGGATGGCCCGGGCCCTTGCATTGATACATGAATTCGGAAAACAACACTTCGTCACCTAAACCCATGTTGAACCCTGCCCCGTCCGGCTTGTCAGCTGATGCGTTTGTCGCCGTCTATGGGGGGATTTATGAACATGCGGCATGGGTTGCCGAAGCTATCGCCAAAGAAGGATATGGCCCGCAGGACAATGATCCTGCCATTCTCGCCCGCCGGATGCAGGCCGTGGTAGACGCCGCTGCATATGAGCGCAAACTTACCCTGCTTCGTGCCCATCCGGAACTTGTGGGCAAACTGGCCCTTGCAGGCAAACTCACCGCGCATTCAACAAAAGAACAGGCGTCGGCAGGTCTTGATGCCTGTTCCGAAGAGGAATTTGCCGCCTTTCAGTCACTTAATTCACGGTACACATCGACGTTCGGCTTTCCCTTTATCATCGCCGTACGCAACCACACCCGCACCAGCATCCTTACTGCCTTCAGGGAACGGGTCGAGAACGATCCGGATACCGAATTCGACACCGCCATCAGGCAAACACATCAGATTGCCAGATTAAGACTGGATCAGATGACCTCAACCTCCTGAACACAGAAGACGGGTTCATGCCCTCCGGTTGATCACAATAATGTGATTTGACGAAAAAACCTCCTGATCTTCACCATAACCAGACTCCAGGGCTGAACTGCAAGCCGGGGATGGCTTCTTCTGCCCTCATCGCTTTGGGAAAGCCGTGTGGGGGGTCCTGCGTTTAACCGCAATCTGTTGGGGACAGAAATTCAACGCCGCATTGATGATCAGAACATATTTACATCCACTTCTTAAAGCGTCAGGTATCGGTTGCGTCATGCCCGGTGGCACGGTTCTTCATCAGGCGATTGAAGGGCGGCCGACCTTATCTTTTCACCACTCCCGGGATATCTGGAAATTGGCGCTTTCCCCTGATGTCGGGCTGGCAGAACTCTACGCCCATGGCCGCATTTCCATTTCCGGGGGGGATATCTACAACCTGGTCTATGCATTTCTTGACCCTGCTGTATCAGAAGCGATGCCGCTTCCCATCCGGATGGCCGGATCATTTTTCGGTCTGGTCAACCGGTTAAGTCAGGGCCGGACCAGACGGCAGTCCCGAAAGAATGTCCATGCCCATTATGATCTTGGCAATGCGCTCTACGGGCTTTTTCTTGATAAGGACTGGCAGTATTCCTGCGCCTATTTTTCTTCCCCCGGCATGACACTTGATGCGGCCCAGCAAGCAAAAAAGGATCATATCCGCCGCAAGCTGAGGCTTGAACCCGGGGCACGGGTCCTTGATATCGGCTGCGGCTGGGGCGGCATGGCACTGGATCTGGCCCGCGCCGGGGCCGTGGTCAAGGGCGTCACCCTTTCCGATCAGCAACTTGATCTGGCAAGACGACGCGCAACCAAGGCTAAACTGCCCGTTGACTTTGCACTGCAGGATTATCGTGAAGAAAAGGCTCTCTATGACCGGATAGTTTCCGTCGGGATGCTGGAGCATGTCGGCAAGACGCAACTGGCCCGGTTCTTTAACAGCGTTGAACGATGTCTTGAAAAAGACGGCGTTGCCCTTATTCATACGATAGGCCGACCGCAATCTCCCCGGCCGACAAACCGATTTATTCAGAAATACATTTTCCCGGGCGGATATATCCCGAGCCTCTCCGAGCTTACCCTTGCGGTGGAGACAACGTCACTTGCCATCAGTGATGTCGAAGTCTTATTCCTGCATTACGCAGAGACACTCAAATCCTGGCGGGAGAATTTCCTCCGCAACAGGGATGATGTCGTCCGTCTTTACGATGAGCGTTTCGCCCGGATATGGGAGTTCTACCTTGCCTCAAGTGAGGCCTGTTTCCGGCACAAGCGACTGGTTGTCTACCAGCTTCAGCTGGTCAAACCTGACGCCGCCCCGATGATGAGCCGGGATTATATCCATTCAGGGGAATGAACATCCGTCACGATGCGCCAAGGTCCCTTTGCCGCCAGTGCTTGCGGCAGAGCGAGATATATTTCTCATTGCCGCCGATTTCCACCTGATCGCCATCCTCGACGGGTCTGCCATCCGGCCCCAGCCGGGCCACCATCGTCGCTTTCCGGCCACACCAGCATATTGCCCGTATCTCCCTGATATCATCCGATATGGCCAGCAAGATGGCACTGCCCGGGAAAAGCTGCCCCTTAAAATCTGTTCTGAGGCCATAGCACATCACGGGAATGCCGCCGCCATCAGCAACCGCCGCAAGTTGCCACACCTGATCAGGTGAGAGAAACTGGGCTTCATCCACCAGCACGCAATCAATGCGCTCCTGCTTGTGCCGCGCCATGATCAGGTCATGGAGATCATCGCCCGGGGCAAAACAGCTTGCCGGTGCTGAAATACCTATCCGTGACGTGATCTGGCCTGTCCTGCCGGACCTGTCATCAAGACCGGCCGTCAGCAGAAACGTCTTCATGCCACGTTCGATATAGTTGTGCGAGGCCTGAAGCAGAATGGTGGACTTGCCGGCATTCATGGCCGAAAAATTGAAATAGAGTTTGGCCATGTCTGGCTTTCCCTGATACGCACCTGTTTAACGATATGGCGCCCCGAAAGAGGCTGGCAAATCAAGTGCCGAGAATAGCCTTGACCTCGAGGAATTCTTCAAGCCCCCATTCCGCCTTCTCGCGGCCATTTCCGGACTGCTTGTAGCCGCCGAAAGGTGCATCCGTGCCGCCGGAACCGCCGTTGACATGGATCTGGCCTGCCCGGAGTCGACGTGCGATATCAAGCACTGTGTCTTTGTCATCCCCCGAAATATAGGCGGCAAGCCCGTAATCGCTGTCATTGGCAATGGCGACAGCATCATCGATGCTTTCATAGGACATCACCGAAAGAACCGGGCCGAAAATTTCTTCACGGGCAATGGTCATATCATTGGTCACATGGCCGAAGACCGTATTTCTGACAAAATAGCCGCTGTTAAGGCCTTCCGGCTTGCCCGGACCGCCGGTCACCAAGGTTGCCCCTTCCTTGATACCGGTTTCGATCAGGTGCTGAACCTTGTCGAACTGCACGTCACTGACCAGCGGGCCAATAACGGTATCTTCGGATTGAGGGTCACCGACCTTGAGGTTTTCGCTGACCTCTTTTGCAATCGCAAGAGCTTCATCATGGCGGTGATGCGGCACCAGCATGCGCGTCGGCGCGTTGCAGGACTGGCCGGTATTGTTCATGCAGCCATCGACGCCTTTGGCGACGGAAGAGGCAAAGCTTGCGTCATCAAGGATGATATTGGCTGACTTGCCGCCAAGTTCCTGGCTCACCCTTTTGACGCTGTCGGCTGAGGCTTTGGCAACCGCCACCCCGCCTCTGGTGGAGCCGGTAAAGGACATCATATCGATATCGGGATGCGCCGACATGGCCTCACCGACCACAGGGCCATAGCCGTTAACGAGGTTGAACACCCCGGCAGGGGCCCCGGCTTCATCAATAATTTCGGCAATGACCATCGCGGAAAGCGGCGCGATTTCCGAAGGCTTCAGGACCGCCGTACAGCCTGAGGCAAGACAAGGGGCAAGCTTGGAGACAATCTGGTTGATCGGCCAGTTCCAGGGGGTGATCAGCCCGCAGACCCCGATCGGTTCATGCCGGATAAGAAAATTGCCGTGCTCGTATTCGAAAACATGCTCACCAAGAACACGGATAGCTGTCTTGAGATGGCCAAGCCCGACCATCGCCTGTGCCCCGCGCGCCAGATTAACCGGCGCACCCATTTCGGTTCGGATGGCATCGGCAATATCATCAAACCGCCTTTTGTAGATTTCCCTTATGCTGGTCAGCAATTCCAGCCTCTCCTTCACGCTGGTGACGGAATAAGACGAAAAAGCACGCTTGGCGGCGGCAACAGCACGATTAACATCTTCGGCAGAGCCAACACTGATAGTGCCTGCGACCTGTTCGGTTGCAGGGTTGATAACATCAAGGGTTTCCGGGGATGCGGGGTCCACCCATTTCCCGTCAATATAGAACTGTGTCAGCGACATGATGATTGTCCTTTCCGGTAATAAAATTCTATTCTAGAGAAGGCCCTGCTCTTCGAGCACTTTGCGGGCGGCGCGGAAACACTCAAGAGATTGGGGCACCCCGCAGTAAATCCCGATCACATGAATAATGGCGCGGATTTCCTCAACCGTAACACCGTTTCTGACAGCCCCGCGGCAATGAATTTCCCATTCATGCATTTTTCCGAGCGCGCCGATCATCGCAAGATTCATCATCGATCTTGTTTTGGCATCAATCGCGTCATCACCCCAGCCAAATCCCCAGCACCATGCGGTCATGGCTTCCTGAAAGGGGCGGGTGAATTCATCCGCGTTCTCAAGCGAGTTCTGGACATATTCGGCGCCAAGGGTGGCTTTGCGCTTTTCAAGACCAATTTCAAATTTGTTATCCATCACCGACTCCTGCTTGTTAACGTCAACACTCTACTGTTAGACCCCGCCTTGACGGAATGCAAGGCGCAAAAGATTTTCTGCCGTCCGTTACTAAGGTCAGCTCAGGTTGCGGAACCTGCCCGCATCCGCGCTTGCGCGGAATCACTGTCGCTGACATAGATCAGTCCCGCCAGCCGCCGCATCAAGCCATGCTCATGAGGATCGATACGACCATCAGCCAGAATGACCTGCCAGAGCTTTTCCATCAGGTAAATCTTCTCATCATGGCTGTATTCAGCGTTCACAACCCTGGTCCAGCCATAGAGATCATTTGCGTTGCGGGCGGCATCTCTCGCTTCGGCAAGAAGCGTGTCAACCTCACCTTCCGAAAGACCGAATTCCTGGGTAACGATCTGCCGGATCTGATCTTCCTCCTCGGGTCCGGCATCGCCGTCGACATAGAGGGCACGAAACAGGAGCGCGGTTGCGGCCAGACGCAGTTTTTCCTCATGGCTGTCTTCAGGTTGCGGCGCACCCGCGACAAGTTTTTTCATCAGATCTATCATCGCATCTTCCTTGAAAAACCAACATTTGCCGGAAGGTCTTTCGGGGTTGGTTAATGTTTAAGGTGATTTCTTCCGTGATACCGGGATCGGGTTAAGATGGCAAGAGAGGGGGAATAAATGACTAAGTTATGAAAAAGGAGGGGCAACCGTACCGGAGATGACCGATACCGTTGCCCGCGACTTTCAACACGATCAGAGATGATCAGGCGCTTTCGCGCATGTCACCCGCCGCCGTAAATTTCAGCCCGCCTGTCGACGGCTCAAAACTGATGGCAATCTTGTCACCATCCGTAAACTGCCCTTGAAGGAGAGCTTCAGCCAGACGGTCATGCAACGTGGATTGCAGCACCCGTTTCAGCGGCCGTGCTCCGAACTGAGGATCATAGCCCTGATCGCCGAGCCAGACCTTGGCGTCCTCGCTGACGGAAAGGGTGATGCCGCGATCCGCCAGCCTCTTCGCCAGCGCGTCAAGCTGGATATCGACAATACGGGCCATGTCATCCCGGCCAAGACGATTGAACAGGATCATGGCATCCAGCCGGTTGAGAAATTCCGGACGGAAGACCTGATGCAGATCTGCCATCACCTTGTCTCTTGCCTCGTTGCTCGGTGCGTTATCCGGCAGGGCCAGCAGATGTTCGGCCCCGATATTCGATGTCAGAAGAATGAGGGTATTCCTGAAATCAACCCGCCGTCCCTGGCCATCGGTCAGGTGACCTTCATCAAGCACCTGAAGCAGAACATTGAAGATATCGGGATGCGCCTTTTCAATCTCATCAAAGAGGATGACCTGATAAGGGCGCCGCCGGACCGCCTCCGTCAGACTACCGCCATCTTCATAGCCGACATATCCGGGCGGGGCACCGATCAGACGTGAGACTGCATGCTTTTCCATATATTCCGACATATCCATCCGCAGGATCGCCTGAGGGTCATCAAAGAGAAACCGCGCCAATGCCTTGGCAAGTTCGGTTTTACCCACCCCGGTGGGACCCAGCATCAGAAAGCTTCCTGTCGGCTGATCCGGATCAGCAATGCCGGCACGGGATCTGCGGATAGCGTTGGCCACCGCCGCAATTGCATCAGGTTGCCCGACAACAGATCCGGCCAGTGTATCTTCCATACTGAGCAGCTTCTGCTGTTCGCCCTCCAGCATCTTGTCCATGGGAATACCAGTCCAGCTGCTGATAACCTGGGCAATATGGTCTGCCCGCACGTCTTCGTCGAAAAGAGTGGTGGTTGCGATGGCCTCCTTGGCGGCGGCCAGCTGCTGTTCCAGTGCCGGCAGGGTGGCATAGGTAAGCTGAGCTGCCTTTTCAAGCTGGCCTTCACGCTGGGCGACATTGAGCTGATGCTTAGTGTCTTCAATGGCCTGCTGGATCTGGCTGACCTCGTTGCGCTGTGAGGTGACCTTCTCCCATTCACCGGTCATTTCAAGTGACTGTTCTTCAAGTGCTTTCAGCTCAATGGATATGGCCTCCAGCCTTTTTGCCGTGCGGCTGGTATTTTCTTTTTTCAGCGCCGCCTGCTCAATCTTGAGCTGAATGATCTGACGATCAACCTTGTCCAGCCCCTCGGGCTTGCTGTCGGATGCCATCCGCAGGAGACTGGCCGCTTCATCCATCACGTCAATGGCCTTGTCCGGCAGAAACCTCTCATTGATATAACGGTCCGAAAGCTGGGCCGCCGCCACAATCGCCTCATCGGTGATGCGGATACCGTGGTGCAGCTCGTATTTCTCTTTCAGGCCACGCAGGACATGGATTGTGTCCTCAACGGTCGGCTCATCGATGAAGACCGGCTGGAACCGCCGCGCCAACGCCGAATCCTTTTCGATATAACGCCGGTATTCATCAAGGGTTGTCGCCCCGATGCAATGCAGCTCGCCCCGGGCCAGCGCCGGTTTCAGAAGGTTGGAGGCGTCCATTGCACCATCGGTCTTGCCCGCGCCCACCAGCTGATGCATCTCATCAATGAAGAGAATGATTTCACCATTCCGGGACTGAACTTCCTTAAGAACAGCTTTCAGCCTTTCTTCAAACTCGCCCCGATACTTGGCCCCGGCCACCAACGCGCCCATATCCAGCACAAGCAGGGTTTTATCAAGAAGCGCGGTGGGAACATCACGATTGACGATGCGCTGGGCGAGACCTTCGGCAATTGCCGTCTTGCCCACACCGGGCTGACCGATCAGCACGGGGTTGTTCTTGGTGCGGCGGGACAGGATCTGTATCGTCCGGCGCACTTCGGCCTCCCGCCCGATCACCGGGTCAAGCTTGCCGCGGCGAGCGGCATCGGTCAGATTTGTTGCATATTTCCCGAGCGCTTCAAAAAGGTCTTCGCCATTGTCGGTTTCGATATGGCGGCCTCCACGTTGCTGATCCAGCGCTGTTTTGAGCCTTGTTGCGTCAGCACCTGTCGCGCTGATTGTCTTTGCAACCGGCGCAGACGACTGGGCCATGGCAAGCACGACCTGATCGGCCGCGAGGAAAGCATCCCCATTATCACGGGACAGCTGTTCGGCCTTGGCCAGCATTTTGGCAAGATCAGGATCCATGCTGAGCTGACCGGCACCTGAACCGGTTACGGAAGGCATGTTTTCGATTGTTTTTTCAAGCTCTTCCTTAAGGGCCATACTGTCCCCGCCGGCGCGATCAATCAGCATCGCCGCGATCGTGTTTTCATCCTGAAGAAGGGCAAGAAGCAGGTGCTCAGGGGTAAGCCGCTGGTGATCTGCCCGAAGCGCCATCATCTGGGCTTCACCAATTGCGTTGCGCATAAGCGCGGTATAGTTATCCAAATTCATTTCACTCTCCGTTTCCATCGGACCCATCAGGCATCCGATATCTTTCGCAGTAAAACCGCCCTTTACGGCACGGTCAGGGATATCTCCCTATTTCTTATGTGAGGATGGACAGGTGGATTTTCAATAGGCGCAACCAGCACGCCGAGATCACGGCCCTGCATTGGGAATGAACAGCGGCACCCCGTCGCGCTGATAGGAGGCGATCGCCGTCTGCCCTCGTGGCGAAAGGATCCATTTTGCGAATGCTTCGGCCTTGTTCTTCTCTATATCCGGGCAGTGCGCCTCGTTGATCTGGATGACGCTGTATTGATTGAACAGAACCGGATCACCTGCAAAAAGAATGCGACTGCCGGTCTTGTTGCGTAACGCTGTCCAGGTCGCCCGGTCGGAAAGAATATAGCTTCGGGTTTCGAGGGCAAAATGGATCGCCGTTGACATGCCGTTGCCAATTTCAAGATACCAGTCCCCCGAATAGGCCTCCGGATTCTCACCCAGATCTGTCCAGATCCGGCGTTCCGCCTTATGGGTGCCGCTGTCATCTCCACGGGAAACAAAACGGGCTTTTTCCTGCAGGATACGACTGAAAGCTTCCGCAACCGTGCCGGCACCGGCAACTCCGGCCGGATCATCCTCAGGACCGATCAGCACAAAATCATTGTACATCACTTTATGGCGCCGGGCGCCGTATCCATCTTTTATAAATATCTCTTCGGCCACACGGTCATGCACCAGCAGCACATCCGCATCACAGTTGCGGGCATTACGGAGCGCTTGCCCCGTCCCCACTGCCACCACCCGGACATCTATCCCCGTGTCTGCGGTAAACTTGGGAAGGATTACGTCATAAAGCCCGGAATTCTGGGTTGTGGTCGCCGATTGCAGAAGAAGAAAATCCCGGGCCAGCACCGGCGTTGTGAAGGACAGGCCAAATATCAGCACGAGGGCTGTTATCACCCAGCTTTCAAGGTATTTTATCTTGCCTTTAATCATGAGCAGAATATAGCGGCTAAATCGATCTTGGGATAGATTTTCCATCTTGTCTGACGACTTTTCGCAACATGACAACAGATATATGAGGCCAGTCGATTTCATATCCGAAACGCTGAGCCAAGACATCAAATGTTGTTCGCGAAAAAAACGCCACATGGGTCGGATCACGCCGGTAGTACCAGGTGCTAAATTCCGTATCATCGTCAAGAACCTGCGTCATGACCGCGAGCCAACCCCCCGGCTTCAGCATCTCGTCAAGCTGCGCAAACACCTCGCCCGGATGATGCAGATGCTCGGCGACTTCCGTCATGGTGATGAAATCGTACTGACGGCGAAGGACCTCCCGATCATCGGCATAGAACGGGTCATAAACAGCCATGGGAAAACCTGCTTCCTCCAGCATTGCCGCCAGAGCAGGTCCCGGGCCACAACCAAAATCAAGCCCGTTTGCCCCGGGCTCAAGCCTGGGGATAAGCGGTGCGGCAAGCCTTGAGAGAAACGCCCGGTACCCGGGATCACAGACATGGTTTTCATGGGTGTCGTAATGATCTTTTTCCACCTCTGGCCCGGGCAGCTGGTCGGCGGAAAGAAAAACCAGCGCACAGGAAGGGCATTTGAAATACCGCTGATTGTCCACAACAGCAAAATCTTCTGCTCTGGCGTTGCACAACCGGCAGGGCGCAGGTTCAGCCACGGGTAACGATCTTCCTTGACCTCGGCCAGTTATCGAGGGAGCGGTTGACGATAGTAACGGGAATCAACCCCGCCAGAACAATGATCAGCGCAGGCAAAGCGGCCACTTCAAGCATTTCTTCATTGGCATATTGATAGGTCACGGTGGCCAAGGTTTCAAAATTGAACGGACGCAGAAGAAGCGTCATCGGCAGCTCCTTCATGATATCGACAAAAGCTATCAACAGCCCGGCCAGAAAGGATGACCGCAGCAACGGCAGTGCCACCCGGCGGACACTGCTGGCAAAACCATGCCCCATGACCTGACTTGCCGGCATGATATTGGGGGGCAGGCGTCTGATGCCCGAACGCATTGTGCCATACCCTACCGCCTGGAACCGGACGATATAGGCGAAGATCAGCATCGCTGCACTGCCGATGAGGATGCCTCCCCCACCACCTGAAAGCCGGGTTATGGCCTGATCAAATCCACCGGCGGCGGTGAGTACGCCAATGGCAAGGATCGTCCCCGGGAAGGCATAGCCGGTGGCGGCCATCCCGGCAATAATCCGCCCTGCGGCCCCGCTCCGCCAATTCGCCATGATGGTGATGAAGCCAGCCAGTCCCATGATGATCAGGCTGCTGGTTAAAGCGACGAGAACCGTGTTGAAAAGGGTGTTTCCGAGCTCAGCTGCACCGATATTCGGCAGATCTCCGACAACAAAGCTCAGCAGCACCGCCACGGGCACCACAAATCCAAGGATCACCGGAATGCCGCAGACAAGAGGCAGCAATATCCGGAAAATGCCGCAAGCATTGCGGGTTGGAACACCTCTTTGCCCCTTGATATTGGATTCACCACCATTGCGGGACTGGGCATAGAGTTCCACCCCGAGCACCACAATGATGAGAACAAAGGCCATCACGGCGATCTGGGCTGATGTCGTGATGCTGTTCATCCCGAGCCAGACATTGAAAATACCTAAGGTAAGGGTTTCAACCGCAAAGTAATCCACCGTGCCGAAATCGGAAATCACTTCCATCAGCACCAGCGCCAGACCAGCAACAATAGCAGGCCTGCTGAGCGGCAGGGCAACCTTAAGAAAAATATTCTGCCCCGACAGGATCGCCGCTTCGTAAAGACGGCATGAGGTGATGCGGAAAGCCGTTCTGGCCGTGATATAAATATAGGGATAGAGAACCGAAGCCATGACCAGCGCGGCACCGCCCATGGAGCGGATTTCCGGAAACCAGTATTCCCGTGATGTATGCCACCCCGCCAAGTCGCGAAGTAAAGTCTGGACCGGACCTGCATATTCCAGAAAATCTGTGTAGGTATAGGCAGTGATATACGCTGGCACTGCCGCGGGCAGGACAAGCATCCAGTCCAGAAGCCGTCGCCCCGGAAAAGTATACCGGCTGACTATCCACGCCGTGGATACACCGAAAACAAGCGCCAGCGCACCAACTCCCAGCATCAACATGATGGTGTTGACAAAATACCGCAGCAGAACAGTTTCAAAGAGATGCGCCATCAACCCCTGGCCATCTCCCATCGCGGTCAGAATGAGAGCGGCAATGGGCGCAAGAAGCACGATGCAGCAGGCCCACATCAGAAGACGGGCAAGAAGCATCTTTCCTGCGACGCCTGATCCGGCGCTGTTATCTGCTGTCGTGGTTTCGGTCATCACTTGCCCGTTTCAGATCACTTGATTTCACATAAACCCTAATCAGAGATCAGGCAGGATATCAACAATTATTGAGAATGATTATCATGCGCATAAAGCCACAGGGCAAGTACGGAACAGCATCATCCTGAGAGTTTATTTGATTTTCCGCCCGAACAGCTCAAGGCGGTGGCCAACCAGTTCAAACCCCATGTCCCGGGCGATCTGTTCTTTCAGCGCTTCGAGTTCTTCATGCTGAAACTCATGAATTTCACCGCTATCGACGTCAACGAGATGTTCGTGATGCTCCCCTGCCAGTTCATATCGGGCCTTGCCATCCCCGACTTCGAGCTTTTCAATCACCCCGGCCTGTTCCAGCACGCCGACGGTCCGGTAGATCGTGGCAAGAGAGATGGTTTTGTCCACCGCGATTGCCCGGCGGTAGATTGTTTCCACATCAGGGTGATCATCAGCTTCATCAATCAGCTCGATGATGATCCGGCGCTGGTTTGTCATTCGGACACCAGCTTCAAGGCATTTATCGATGACCCGCATGGGCATGAGTTCCTGTATTTTGATTTATCCAAGCCTAACGTGTAGAAAGGCTTGTATCAAGATCTGGTTCAGGCTTCAGAATAGGCCACCGGATCACCAAGCCGGATGGCCCCACCGGAAACAACCCGGCAGCAGACCCCACCACGCCAGTCCGGCATCAGCGCCTCCCGCAGACCACTGCGCTTGCTTTCCATCAGCTCACACGGTTCGGTCTCTTCGACAACCTCAAGCCGGACATCACCAATGCTGAAAATGCCGCCGTCCTGCTGAGGTGAGCGCATCCCCCGCACAAAAAGATTTGCCCGGCGTTCAACCCAAGGCATTGCCGCACCGTCGGTTGCGCCGACGGCGTCGTTCCAGTCATCTTCAAAGAGAATCGAAACCTGCCGGCGGCTCTTGCCGCCCCTTGCATCACCATCAAGACCTTTTTCGATCGTGACGATGACATCGTCCCTTTCTTCCATGGGCGCAAGGATGCGCGGCGCAACAGCAATACCGATGACTGAAACCATGATGATCTCCTTTAAGGGAATTTTTGATCTAACCTAGACACTGCCCGAAGCCGTGGTGTCTGGCAAGGTGGTCATATTTCGGCCCGGCCTTTCCATTCCCGCCATTTGATCACCATATTTGCCCCTAAGCTGGCGAAAGGTTCCGGTGGCAGCAGTTGTGGCGGCGATGCGTTGAGCATCTCTTCGACCACAGGTGAATTTGAACGGCTGGCCAGTTCCGCGGCAGCAATGCCGGCAAGCGTACCTTTCGCGGTACCCAGCCCGTTCTGGCAACAGGCGGAAAATACGCCATCCTCGATCTCGCCGAAAGCAGGAGTGGAATTCCGGCTGAGGCACAAACGGCCGCCCCACCGATAGGCCATTTTCACGTCATCAAGCTCAGGGAAACGCCGGGCAAAGCCTTTATCCTGATCACGCCCATAGCGTTCAACCCTCGCTTCCGAGACTTCCATCGTGGGATTGAACGACCAGCGATTGCGGATCACAATCCGGTCGCCGCCAATGCCGCTGATACGCCGTACCGTGCTCCCCATCGGATCAGAAGGCGTTATCCCCCAGCGCGGCTGGCCACCCAGACGTTTCAGCTGCGCGTCGTTGAGAGGCTCGGTCATGGACGCATAGGTGAAGACATGCATCAGACGGCGGCGGAAATATCCGAAACTTTCGGCATGACCGTTTACCGCAAGAATGATCCGCGGCGTGGTAATTCTGCCCCCGGGGGTGGTGACGCACCAGTCCTGCCCCATGTGCTCAAAGCTCAGCGCCGGTGTATTTTCATAAATATCCACTGTTTCCGAAAGGCCTGCGGCCAGACCCCGGATATACAGCGCCGGCTGAAGCAACACACAGCCGGGCATGAAAAGACCATGGCGGTAAAACCTGCTGCCGGTCACGTCATGCATCGCTTTTGCATCCAGTGTCTCGAACGGCTCTCCAAGGCGCTCAAGATGCGATGCATAGCTGATGTTATGGTCCATACCTGACTTGGTCACGGCACCGTTGATACGCCCGCATGGGTCAACGGCTTCAGGGGGAAGGTCATAATCTTCTGCCACTTCACGGGCAAAGCCGATCGCCTGACGGTTGAGCCTGATCTGCCAGTGATCACGTTCAAGGCTTGAGGTGTACTGGTCCGAGGAAAGATCATGGGGCAGATCGATCATGAAACCGGAATTGCGTCCCGCAGGACCATGGCCGATGCGTCGCGCGTCGATCACCGTAATGGTGTCACCATTGCGCAGTTGGGTCAGCCTGCGCGCCGCTGAAAGCCCGGCAAAACCGCCCCCGATAACCAGCCAGTCCGTGGTGATGTCCCCATCAAGGGCCGGGTGAGGCGGCGCGGGGTTAAGAATTTCATTCCATGCCGCCGGCCCCGGATCACGAGGCAGGCGTAAAGCCTCACGGCGAATCCCCATCAGCTGATCTCTTCGGGGCTGGGATCACTCAGATCGACCCAGATTGTCTTGATTTCCGTGTACTGATCATGCGCATGGATGCTGTTGTCACGCCCCCCGAAACCGCTTTCGCGATACCCGCCAAACGGGGTTGTGATATCACCTTCGCCATAGCAGTTGACCGTGATGTTTCCGGCCCGCATCCCGCGCGCCAGTCGCAACCCTTTGCGCATATTGCTGGTAAAGACCGATCCGGCCAGCCCGTAATTTGTATCATTGGCAATTTCAAGTGCTTCTTCGGCAGAAGACACCGTGATGACCGACAGAACGGGGCCGAAAATCTCTTCTCTTGCAAGAAAGTGATCCGTGGAAATCCCGTCGAAAATGGTGGGTTCAATGCCGGCCCCTTCCGGGCTTTCTCCGCCGCAAAGCGGCTTAAGTCCGGTTTTCTTTGCCCGTTCAATGGCATCAGCCACCTTGTCAAAATGCCCCTTATCCACAAGGACACCCATCCTGTTCACCGGATCAAGCGGATTCCCCTGGCGCCATTCCCTGACATGGTTTAGCAGCCTTGCCATCAGTTCATCCTTGATCGCGGCATGGACGATCAGCCGTGAGGTGGCGGAACAGTTCTGCCCCATATTCCAGAAAGCCCCATTGGCGATATGGCCGGCAACACTTTCAAGGTCTTCGGCATCTTCAAGCACAACAGCCGGGTTTTTACCGCCACATTCCAGCGTCACCTTTTTAAGATTGCTCTCGGCGGCATATTTAAGAAACAGCCGACCTGTTTCGGTGGATCCCGTAAAGCTCACCATATCAATATCCGGATGGCGGCCGATCGGCTCTCCCGTGGCAGGGCCATCGCCGGGCAGCACCTGAAGCACACCACGCGGCAAGCCCGCCTCCATGGCAAGCTCGGCAATACGAAGCGCGGTCAGCGGCGTCTGTTCAGCCGGTTTCACGATGACAGAATTCCCCGCCGCCAGCGCCGGGCCGATTTTCCAGGCCATCATCAGCATCGGGAAATTCCATGGCAGGACACAGCCCACCACCCCGATCGGTTCACGGGAAATCATCGCCACCGCATCATCTCCGGCAGGGGCTGTCTGATCATAGATCTTATCGATCGCCTCGGCGTGCCACTTGATCGTGGCGATGGTTTCCGGAATGTCGATTTCCGCGCAATCACGAATGGGTTTGCCGCTGTCGACGGCTTCCATGACCGCAAGTTCATGGCGGTTGCGCGTGATCAGTTTGCACAGCCGGATCAGCACATCTTTGCGCTCAGCCGGATGCGCACGTGACCAGGCTCCGGCCTCGAAAACTTCACGCGCCTTCTGCACCGCATGATCCACATCATCTTTGCCGGCAGCCTTGATCGTGGTGATATCTTTCCCGGTGGCGGGATTGGTGATCACCATGGCGGCGCCCTGTCCGGCACGAAATCCACCATCGATGAAAGCCGCCGACGGCGGGGTCAGACTATTGGCAATGGCTTCATATTCCTCAAGGCTCAGCACATCACTCATGACGCGAACTCCTCTTCAATCTTCTGGATGGTGGTGTTCATGGTTGCGATAACCTGCGCCAGTTCGCGCTTCTCGTCTTTGTTAAGCGGCCTCAGCGGCAGGCGCGGGCCACCGGCAGGCAGGCCGCGAAGTGTCATGCCGTGCTTGATACTCTGGAGAAACTTCCCCCCCTGTTCAAGCACCTGCATCAGCGGCAGCATTGCCGTCATGATCCGACGCCCTTTTTCAAAATTCCCTTCCATCACGCAGGCGTCAAAAAGCGCCCGATGTGCCGCCATGGCAAAATTCGAGGCGGCACAGACCCAGCTTTTCGCCCCCCAGGCAAAAAATTCAAGCGCCTGGTCATCCATCCCGCAGGAAAGCGAAATATGCGGATAGCGGCGGGCAAGCAGATGCACACGATTGATATCGCCTGAACTTTCCTTGATCGCCCTGAAATTGGGGGACCTGCCGACGCGGTCGAGATATTCTTCATCCATGGTTACGCCCATCCGGCCAGGGTAGTTGTAGAGCATAACCGGCAGATCGACGCTCCGTTCAACCGCCAGCGCATGAAGCGCGTTCTCACGTCCGGTTGGCAGTGAATATGGCGGCGTGGTGATGAGAATGCCCGAACATCCCGCCGCCTTCGATGCCTCGGCCAGCAGGATCGATTCCTCGGTCCTGAGCGTTCCCGTGCCGCCAACAACCGGAACCCTGCCGTCGACATGCTCACACCCGATCTTGAGAAGATCAAGACGTTCTTCCATCGAATGCGCATAATATTCACCGGTGGTGCCGCCGATGATAATGGCGTCCACCCCTTCGGTGATCAGCTGGTCAAGAACTGTCCTGAACCCGTCCTGGTCAATCAACCCATCCTCATGACACGGCGTGATGACCGGGGTAATTATTCCCTTGAATTCCATTTGCCTGATGTTCCCCTAACCCTATTCAGTTCATGTACCCGTCTTTATATCAGCCGTCGCCTCAGCAGAGTTTTCATCAAAAGGCGAGATTTCGAAATCCAGCGGCCTTGGATGAATGTAATCGTCCATATATTGACGTGATAATTCCCAGTGTTCAAGGGTGAGGCGAACCGCCTCTTCCTCGTCGCCCGCGGCGAAAACCTCAATAAACCGGTCGTGATGCGCGCTTGCGGTGGTGATACGATCATCCCGGGCATCACCTTTCTGCTGCCAGAAAATCTGGCCGATGCGGGCATGATCAATCAGCAGCCGTTGCAGGCTTGGCATCAGATACGAATTACCTGAAATCACACCGGTCTGATAATGAAACCGGTCGTTGAAATACACCATGCCGTCGACATCCCGCCGTTCAACCGCATCTTTGAAATCACGCTGGATCCGTGCCAGCGCATCGATATGGGATGACGTGGATGACCGGGCCGCAAGCCGTGCCGTTGCAGCGTAGATCATCGGCGCGGTAAGGAAAAAATGCCGCATCGATTTGTGATCCATGGGCGAGACAAAAGCCCCCCGGTTTTCATGGATCAGGGTATAACCCTCACCGGAAAGCTGACGTAACACCTCCCGTAACGGGGTCCGGGAAAGCCCGTAAAGACGGGTCAGCCGGGACTCGTCCAGAGGTTGGCCCGGCTCAAGCTCCATGGTCAGTATCTGCCGCCGAAGCGTCGATATCACATCGTCTTTGGTATATTTCCCAATTTCACGTTTGACCTGTGACACGTCTCCGCCCCACCCGACTGTTAACTTGCGGTATTTGTATTGACTTGGATGAAATGATATTGCAAGAAAAAAATGTATACAATATGTATTTAGGAAAACTCCCATGAATTCACCGTCATCGGATCAACCATCACCGCTGAACTCCCGCCGGGGCGGACGTAAGGAGCGCCGCCACCTCAGGACCAGGCCCCGGGATGACATGCTTCCTTCGCTCAGGCGCAATATGCCACTGGTTGAACCGATGAGTGCCGAGCAAGTCGAAAAGATTGACCATGCCTCGATGGATATTCTGGAAGAGGTCGGGGTGGTGTTCCGGGATGAAATTGCCCTTGAAGACTGGCGGCGTGCCGGCGCCGATGTGAAAGGTGATCTGGTCAGGCTTGACCGCGGCCTTGTGCGTGAGCTGATCTCCACCATTCCGTCGGATTTCACGTATCGCGCCCGCAATCCGGAACGCAATCTTCCGCTGGGCGGGCTCCATTCGATCTTCGTGCCGATGACCGGCGCCCCTTATCTGAGAGATCTGGATGACGAACGCCGCAACCCGACGCTTGACGATCTGGCCAATTTCCACAAGCTCTCGCATATGCTGCCCGGGCTTCATTCCTCGGCACATCACATTGTTGAGCCGATGGATCATCCTGTATCCCATCGCCATCTGCGGATCACGTATTCGTCGATGAAACATTCGGACAAGACATTCATGGGCATGACGACATCCGGCAAAAATGCCGAAGACGTGCTGGACATGTGCGAAATACTTTTTGGCCCCGAGGTGATGGAAACCCAGCCCGTGGTGACCGGAAACTGCAATGGCAATTCGCCTCTTGTATGGGATGAAACCATGCTCAGCGCCATGCGGGCGTTCTGTCGCCGCAACCAGCCGGTGTTGTGCTCTCCCTTCGTTCTGGGCGGGGCCAATACACCGGCCTCCACCGTTCCGGCGGTAGCGCAGCTCAACGCCGAGGCTCTTTCCGCCCTTGCCTATACCCAGATCATCCGCAAGGGATGCCCCGCCATATACGGGCATTATCTTTCGACGGTATCGATGCAGTCCGGCGCGCCGATGGCCGGAACACCTGAAATCAGCCTGATGAATTTTATGATCGGACAGATGGCCCGGCATTATAATATCCCCTGGCGCACGTCAAATACGCTGGGCGGTGCCAAGACCCTTGATGCCCAGGCCGGATACGAAAGCGCAACCACCCTGATGGCTGTCATGCTTTCCGGCGCCAATTATATCTGGCATTCGGCAGGCTGGAATGAAGCCGGCATGCACTGCTCAACAGCCAAATTCGTGATTGACGCCGAACAATGCGAAATGGCGTACCGCATGATGGAAGGGCTCAGATGGGATGATTTCGACGAATCTCTTGCCGCCATCCGGGATATCGGCCCGGGCGGGCATTATCTCGGCCATCCGCATACCCAGGAGAATTTCCAGCGCGCCTTCTTCATGCCGGAACTCTTTGACAACAATTCCTTTGAGCAATGGATGGCGGAAGGCGCAAAAGACGCCACCACGCGGGGGCTTGAAAAAGCACGCAAACTGCTGGCCGAATACGAAGAACCGGCGCTGGACCCCGCCATCGATGATGCGCTTAAGGATTACATCGCCAGCCGGGAAAGGGAAATTCCGGCCGAAGACGCGCTCAATCAGGAATATTAGAACTGGGGCAGGCCCTGCCCGCCCCGTCAGATCACGGCTTTTTCAAGAAAAGGTGTCCCGCTCCGGATACGTTCAAATCCGAGCGGTGACAGATCAAGGCTGCGGTATTCCCCGTAGAGAATCCATTCCGAAAGCCCCCGGCCCATCGCAGGTGACTGCTGAAAACCATGGCCGGAGAAGCCGTTGACGAAAAGGAAATTTCCAACCTCGTCATGGGGGCCGACAATCGCGTTCTGATCCAGCGTGTTATAGGCGTAATGGCCCACCCAGGCGTTGATCACCTTGATCGCCTCAAACGCCGGGATACGATGCGCGATATGGGGCCACAGCTTTTCTTCCCAGATACGGTGATCAAGATAAAAATCGTCAAAATCCACCGCCGGATCTTCATCGGGAGGACAACCGCAGAGATAATACCTGCCATCGGTGCGGACATGTACACCGGAAGGATCGATCGTCAGCGGCAGATCACGATCCAGTGGCGTTGCCGCATCAAAGATGAACGTGTATCTGCGGCGGGGCTCGATCGGCAGATCACATCCTGCCATGGCGGCCGTTCGGGCGGCACGCGGCCCGCTGGCATTAACCACCTTTCCGGCGGTGATAACCGTACCGGAGGCAAGCGTGACGCTCTCAATACGGTTGCCCTGCCGGGTTATGTCCACGACTTCGTTCTCGATATATTCAACGCCGTTCTGCCGGGCTTTCCGCTTCCACCAGTCAAAAAGGGTGTTGCCGTCAAAATAGCCTTCATCCCTGGTGTTATGGCTGCCAAGAATAATGCCGTCGAGATTATAGAAAGGATAGGCCTCGTGGATTTCATCAGGGGTCATGATCCGTGTTCCGGCCCCGAGCTGTTCCTGAATTTTCTGGTTTTCGATCAGCACTTCTGCCAGGGCTTCGTTACCGGCCAGATACATGTAGCCAAAATTCTGCAGAAGCACGTCCGGAACTTCGGGATCATCATCCATGTATCTGCGAAAATTTTTAACGAACTCAGCCCCGAACTGGGAAATGCGGATATTGATCTCGTTGGAAAACTGCTGCCGGATACAGGAATTGGTGTGCGCGGTTGAGCAGAATTCATACCTGGCGTCCCGTTCAACCACCAGTATCCGGCCATCAAAATCAGGATTGCTGGAAAGAAACCATGCGACCGAAGAGCCGATCATCGCCCCACCAATGATAACGACATCATAGGTGAGAGATTTGGGTTCAGCTGAAAACCCGATTGAGCCTGATGATGCCATGACTGTCTCCCCGATACATGCAATGACTGATATTAATCCACAGGATATCGAAATGCGCAAGGCCATACAAAGCCGCCCGACAACCTTAATCTACACGCAAATCTTGATAGTGCAGAAACCGCTGAAATCAGATATGGTGGCATCATGAAAAACAAATATTATACCCCGAATGGCGGTCTGCCGCCCCAGTCCGAAATAGGTAATGACCGCGCGGTTTTCACCACTGCCTATGCCTTTATCCCGAAACGGGTGCTGACGGACATCGTGACCTCATCTCTTCCCCATTGGACGGAAACCCGTCTTTGGGTTCTGGCAAGGCCGCTGTCAGGTTTTGCTGAGACCTTCTCACATTACCTGATGGAAGTCGGGCCCAAAGGCGGAAGCACCGACCCTGATGATGACCCCGATGCCGAACATGTTCTTTTTGTCACCGCCGGGCGACTTGTCCTCACGATTGCCGGGGACAAACACAGACTTGCCGAAGGCGGCTATGCCTATATTCCTCCCGGCACCCCCTGGAGCCTGAAAAACTCAACCGGAAAGCCTGCCTCCTTCCACTGGTTGCGCAAGCGATATCAGCACGCACCGGGTATTGATGTGCCGCCCGCTTTCGTGACCTCCGATCAGGAGGTTGCGCCGGAACCCATGCCTGATACAGGCGGCACCTGGGCGACCACGCGTTTTGTCGACCCGGCTGATCTGCGCCACGACATGCATGTCAATATTGTCACGTTTGAGCCTGGCGGCAGCATCCCTTTTGCCGAAACCCATGTCATGGAGCATGGCCTTTACGTGCTGGAAGGCAAGGCTGTCTACCGGCTCAATAAGGACTGGGTGGAGGTTGAAGCAGGTGATTACATGTGGCTGCGTGCCTTCTGCCCGCAATGTTGTGTTGCCAGCGGCCCCGGCAGGTTCCGCTATCTCCTCTATAAGGACGTCAACCGGCACATGCCCCTGCCATGAGCTGATTAATCTTTCTCAGGGCTGGCTGACATCGCCAATTTCGTACTGAATGCCGGAAACGGAATTGCCGGTAAAGGCCGGGGTGCCGCCGCTTGTATCCACCTCATCGACAGCAACGAAAATGCCACCAAAATTTCCGTCAATGGCCGAAACACCGTTTGAGATGGAACCAAAATGCCCGCCAACCGAAACATGCCCTTCGAAATCGGAAGATCCGTCCATGCTGACCGTGCCCCTGGCAATCGTCAGGCCTTCCAGGGTTTCGCCTGTATCAAGAAGCCCGTTTCCGTTTTCATCCTGATTGCCTGAGGCGGCAAGACTGCCCGCCGCATCGAACTGCGGATACTTATATATGCGTTCACCGGCATTGTTGGTCTCGGTATGCAGCGCCCCGGTAAAGGATGTTTCACTGCCATCTGTGTAAGCGCGCCCACCCATGACCAGATCATAGATCCGGTAGGTGCCGCTGAAGGTCAGGGTATCGTAATCAAAGGTAATATCGTAATCCGCCATGCCGGTATCCGCCGCGCTGTCTCCGGCATTCGGAAGCTCAAGTCCGGTCCGGTCAAAACGCACTGCCCCCGCATAGATCTCTGATACCAGACCCGCGTAATCGGGACGTGGCGCAGGGGTGCCGACCCGGGGCGAAGCGTTTTCGGTGATGACCGTCATCCATTGCGGCTCGCCTCCTGCCAGTGCATAGCTCAGCAACGCTGTTGAGATATTGACGCCGACGCTTTCTTCAGGCGCCAGAAGGGCGGGATCGATATTGGTGAGATTGAGCAGGTTCTGATTTTCAAGAATGATGCGCGAGACATCCCCTGCGCTGAGTGATGCGGAATCTTCACCGGAGCCGAGCGACACCGCGATAACCGCCACCGCTTCATCAAGTGTCTCCGCCTCGGTAAGACGTTGTTCCAGCTGATCAGGGGTAAGCTCTGCTGTATCGCCCGCCTCAGGGCCCGCAGATGACCTGCCCTCCACATCCCCGTTACCGGAGCCTGAATCAGACGCCTGATTTTCACCCCCCGGGGATGACTGGATGAATTCTGTGCCGGAGATGAGACTGTCCAGATCCTGCGCCGGGATGAGTTCAGGCGCACCGATCCCGCCGGTCGGGGAAATGGTGACGCCCCAACCAGAGGTCAGCAGGTCCACAGGCGCGGCACCACCCGAATTGAGGGAAATGGAGCCCGACAGCAACGCGATTTCCGTTGTCCCGTCGGTGTTGATGCGACCCGGACCTGATGTCCCGCGGATCGACGCCACCGCATTCGGCAGGTTGAGCACCATGTTTTCATCTCCGGATCTCGCAATCCGGCCCGAAATGAACTTGAATGTCCCCCGGGTGATCGTCGCCACCAGAGAAGATGTGCCGTCCTTGTCCGGATCATAGACAAATCGGTCGATGGTGATGGCCGAAGACGGGCCGATGGAGAATAAAGACTGGTCTTTGAGCAGTATCTGGGCAGATGTCTCCGGCCCCGTGATAACCTCGTCATCAAGATGGACCGGATCACCGGTGCCTGCAAGGCGGCCGACAGCACCTCCTCCGTCAAATCGTATCTCAACAGGTGATGTGCTTGCCGCAATCACTCCGCTGACAGGTTTTGTTACCTGGGCAGAGATATCGGCCGCAAGGATCATCATCCCCGCCGCCATCAGGGGGACTGCCGGCCTCCGGATCAACCCCAATCCCACAAAACTGCATACACTCTTTTTATCCATGGCTTCACCTGACTTGGTCATAAATTTCAGCGTCGGTGTCATTTATACATTTCGTGTCAACACCCTCACAATGACCCATAGGAACAGGATGAATGACCATGTTTAAGATCACTCCTTTCATGATACTGGCCGGATGGTTTTTTCTTACGCTGATGACGGTCCTGCCTGCCCGGGCCAATGATACAGCCGAAATTCATACCGAAGATGAAGCCTTTAAAGCCGTGTTTGAAAACCCCGGTGATCTGATCCTCAATTTCCGGCTGGTGATCATTCAGCTGCGCAATCAGAATATCAAAGGTGCGGTTGCCACGCTTGAACGCATCCTCACCCTGAGCAAGAACAACAGCCAGGCCCAGTCTCTTCTGGCCGGGGCACAGTACATGCTGGGCAACCTTTCCGAAGCCCGGCGGATGGCGGAAACGCTTCTTCTCAACCCAGGTGCCACCGAAACACAGAAAACCGAGGCCAGCGCATTGCTGGCACTGATTGATACAGCAGAAGACACTTACGATATTTCAGGTGTTTTCACCTTTGGTGGCGGCGTTGTCGACAACCCGGAGGGCGGGTCTGTCGGCAACAGGTCCATCACCGGATTTGAATATACAAAACGTGCCAATGCCCATTCCTTTCTGACGTCATCAATCGCCCTCAACATCACCGGCAAGCTTGTGGCGCAACTTCCCGAAAGCCTGTCTCTCGGGGTCACGGCCAGCCGCCGGGACATGGACGGATATTCCCTTGGCGATATCACAAGCTTTGGTGTCAGCGGCAGGTATCTGAAAACCTTTACCGATCATCAGCTGGCTTTCCTCGGCTCCTACACCAATACCTCCATCGATGACCGCACCTATCTTGACACTTTTAGCCTTCAGGTCTCCGATAGTTATATTCTGTCTTCCGAATGGGCATTTGGCGCCAGCGCACGGATAAGCCAGAACAGCTTTCACAATTCTTTTGACCCGGGTCTGGCCCGCAAGCCATCGGAAAAAAACGGCTCCGTGCTCTCAGTATCAGGGCAGGCGGTGAGATCTTTTTCCGATTATCAGATCTCCCTGTCGGTCGATGCGTCCGATGCTGACCGGCGCCGGTCTTATCATGCCAAATCCAGCCGCGGTATCAGCGCAAATATCCGACGGGAGCTCTTCGGCGGGGCAGCAAGCGCAGGCCTCCGCCATGAACAGGCGGAATATAAAGGCGCCAATCCCAGTTTCCAGAATCTGCAACGTGAAGATAAGACCACCACGGCAACCGCGAGTTTTGCCATCGGGCTCAAATCCGCGCTCCCCTTTCTGGACCAGCCCCCGCGCGTTCATTTTTCAATCCGATATGGCAAGACCACATCAAATATTGATGAATTCAGCAAATATGCGGGGGAAGCTGCCCTGCTCCTTGTCCAGCCAATCTAGCCCCGCACCACAAGAGGGGCAAAATCCTCCATATTTCTGCAACATTTCTGGTATATAAATAAACCCGTAAGCCTTTTAAATCGCTGGCGGGCAGGTGACTTGCTTGGTATGGTAAGTTCATCACTACGGGTGTGAGATACGTGATGCAGATGCGCTTTTTCAATGACATTCTTTCCTCACTGATGGATGGCGGGTTGCGGCTTCCACTCTTCAGCCGGGGTCAGGCAGGTGCACTCGGGGATAATCCCGAAGCCGTACTCAATGCCGTCATCGCCGCCGAAGGGGAAATCTCATCCCTTGTTCATGGCACGCATCTGCTCGATATTTTCGAAAACCTGCCGGAAGAAAAAAGAGAGGCGTTCTTTCATCTTCTCCTCTCACTTGACCTTGATCCCGACGCCCTTGCCGAGGCAACGTCTGCCTATCGCTCTTCCCCGACGGCCGCACATCTTGAAAAGATTTCGCAAACCGCAGAACCCGGCTGGCAGGAGGTCTTCCGCAGGCTTAATGCCACCCCGGGCGGGACAGTCCGTCTTGTCCGGATGCGGCAGGAGCTGATCACACTGGCTAAAAAGACGCCCGCACTCAAGAGACTTGATGCCGGGCTGAAGCAATTGATGCGCGGATGGTTTAACCCGGGCTTTCTGGTTCTTAAACCTGTGACCTGGGAAAGCCCCGCCAGCATTCTGGAAAAAATCATCGCCTATGAAGCCGTGCATGAGATCACGTCATGGGATGACCTCAGGGCACGGCTTGCGCCGCAGGATCGCCGGTGCTTTGCCTTTTTCCACCCGTCCATGCCGGATGAACCCCTTATCTTTGTCGAAGTTGCGCTGACAACAGACACCCCTGACACAATACGATCCGTGCTGGCAGGCGAACGTGACATTATTGATGAACATAGCGCGAATACGGCTGTCTTTTATTCGATTTCCAACTGCCAGCGCGGTCTTGAAGGGATCTCCTTCGGCAATTTCCTGATCAAACGTGTGGCCAGGGACCTGAAACGTGATCTGCCCGGGCTCAGGACTTTTGTAACCCTGTCGCCGGTGCCCGGCTTCAGGTCATGGCTTGAGAAACATGACCCCGAACTTTTCGCTCTCAGCGCCGACAAATCTCTTATCGGTGAAGACACCGATGATAAGATATTAAACGCCGCCGCGCGTTACTTCCTTACTTCCGATCGGCCGGACGGACGCCCGAACGATCCCGTGGCCCGTTTCCATCTGGGCAACGGCGCCATTCTTGACCGCCTTAACGCAAGAGGTGATCTCTCTGACAAGGCCATCCGGCAATCCGCCGGGCTGATGGTCAACTACCGCTATGATCTCGCAAAGGTTGAGCAGAATCACGAAGATTACATCCGCAATGGCGATATCAAAGCCTCACCTGATATCAGGCGTCGGCTTGGGTAGATCTCCCTGAAATTTCTGAACCGGCACATCATCTGAATTTGTCGTTATTTTGCTTGACCTGTGTGATTTTTTAAATTAATCCCTTTAAATCATTTGGATTTAAAATATTGCAGGCATAAATGCAAAATTGCGACAACTTCCCGATTTTCAATCGTGACCCCGGCCCTGATGGAATTTTGCCTGCCTGGAATGTGACTTATTTGCAGGAATGGCTTGGCGGCGATGGCGGCAAATCCGAGCGTCGCCAGCTTGAGCGTCACATTGCCCGGGATAATTTTCTTCCTGAAACCCTCAGCCTTGAGCTGCTTTCCGGCATCACCGGGTTTCGGTCCGGCGTGGCATCGGCGATGGTGGCATCTGTTCTTCGCCGGCGCGGGAAGGTTGTGTATCTGCAATTTCACACCCCCCGACAGGGTATTGATATGATCGTGGCCAATGACGGCCGGGGTGGGCGGCACTGGCTGTTTCGGCCTGATGGTCTTGATGATGAGGCATTTCTTTCCCTTGCCATCTTGTCTTTTCGTGATGCGATGAAGACCCCGTTGCTTATTTTCCCGTCAGCGCAGCTTTGTCCTGTTCTGAGGCACCTTCAGGACTGGCCGGACGGGGTGGAAAGCGGTCTGCCCTCATATCCTGAACAGGTTGACCGGGATAGTGTTGCTCTCCCCCGCCTGTCTCCGGCCGGCAGCCACGCTCCACCTGCTCGCGATGGTGTTCCGGGTCGCCTTACCCATCTCGACAGGCTTGAGGCCGAGGCTATCCACATCATGCGTGAGGTGGTGGCAGAAGTCAGCAATCCTGTCATGCTCTATTCCATCGGCAAGGACAGCGCGGTCATGCTGCATCTGGCGCTCAAGGCGTTTGCCCCGGGCAAGCCGCCCTTTCCGCTTCTGCATGTGGATACCGGCTGGAAATTCAGGGCCATGTATGATTTTCGCGACGCGGTGGCTGAGTCCACGGGCATGGAGCTGATCATCCACCAGAACCCGGACGGGATAAAACGCGGCATCAACCCGTTTGACCATGGCTCCGCCCTTCATACCGACATCATGAAAACCGAAGCGCTCAAACAGGCACTGGACGCCCATGGTTTTGACGCCGCGTTCGGAGGCGCCCGCCGGGATGAAGAAAAAAGCCGGGCCAAAGAACGCATCTTCTCCTTTCGTTCCGCAACCCACCAGTGGGACCCCAAAAATCAGCGCCCTGAGATCTGGAGTCTCTATAACACCCGGATTCAGAAAGGTGAAAGCATGCGGGTGTTTCCTCTTTCCAACTGGACGGAGATGGATATATGGCACTACATCTGGAGAGAGGGGATCGCCATTGTGCCCTTGTATTTTGCGGCACCGCGAGCGGTGGTGGAGCGTGACGGCACCCTCATCATGGTTGATGATGACCGGATGAAACTCATGGAAAATGAAGAGATAAAGATCGAAACGGTCCGCTTCCGCACATTGGGCTGTTATCCCCTGACCGGCGCGGTGCCCTCAGGCGCTCAGAATATCGCGGAGATCATTCAGGAGCTTCTGGCCGCAAGAACATCCGAACGTGAAGGCCGCGTCATCGACCGTGATGGCGGCGCCTCCATGGAAATGAAAAAGATGGAAGGGTATTTCTGATGACTGCGCCGGACAATATCGAAACCTATCTGGCCGGTCTTGCGCATCAGGACACGCTCAGGCTTATCACCTGCGGCAGTGTTGATGACGGCAAAAGCACGCTTATCGGCCGCCTGCTTTACGACGCGCAGAGCCTTTTTGACGACCAGATTGAAACCCTGACCGCGGAATCGAAAGATGAAGGCACGCAAGGCGGAGAGCTTGATTTCGCGCTTCTGGTGGACGGGCTTGCGGCCGAGCGCGAACAGGGTATCACCATAGACGTTGCCTACCGTTTCCTGGCAACCGAAAACCGCCGCTTTATTCTCGCGGATACACCCGGGCATGTGGAATATACGCGAAACATGGTTACCGCCGCGTCTACGGCCGCGCTGGCGATCATACTGGTAGACGCGCGTTACGGCATTCTGGAACAAACACGTCGGCATAGCCTCATCTGCTCACTCATGGGGGTCCGGCAGATCATTCTTGCCGTCAACAAGATGGACCTCGTGAAATACAAGGAAGATGTTTTTCTGCGTATCCGGGATGAATATCAGGAGATCGCCACCTCACTTGGTTTTGAGCATCTGACCGCCATTCCCGTCTCCGCACTTCATGGCGACATGGTCTCAGCCCGGGGCAATAACATGAACTGGTACGAGGGCCCTGTCATCTTCACCGCACTGGAACAGGCCGGAACGGGAATGGCATCACCGGATGCGCCGATGCGGCTGCCAGTGCAATGGGTCAACCGCCCGTCTCCGGATTTTCGCGGCTATGCCGGCCGGATTGCCAGCGGCAGTCTTAAGGCAGGTGACCGGGTGCGCATCCTGCCGAGCGGCACGACAACATCCATTACCGGGGTGACCGTCGGCAATGAGGCACGGGGCTCTGCCCGGGCGGAAGAGAGCGTCACCGTCACGCTTGCCGATGACGTCGGATTGTCCCGTGGTGATGTGATTGCGGCGACCGACAATCCGCCGGAAGTCTCCGGCCAGTTCGAAGCGGAAATTGTATGGATGGGACGGGATAAAGCCCTTCCCGGCCGGCGATATGAATTCAAATTCGGTCCCCAACGATGCCAGGGAACAATCACCGGCATCAAATTCACCTATGATATCTCAACGGGAAATGCCCTCAGCGCCACCGATCTTGCCCTGAATGATATTGCCCGGGCCACCATCAACCTTAACCGGGCCATTGTCTTTGATCCTTATGAGGATAACAGGGAAATGGGCAGTTTTGTCATCATTGACCGCGAAAGCCATGAAACGGTTGGCGCCGGAATGATCCGCTATGCCTTGCGCCGGGCCAGCAATATCCACAAACAGGCCACCGATATCAGCCGCACGGACCGGGAAGAGCTCAACGGCCACAAGGGGCGCGTCTACTGGTTCACCGGGTTGAGCGGTTCGGGGAAATCCACCCTCGCCAACGCGTTTGAGATAGCCCTTAACGCCCGCGGCATCCACACCTATATCCTTGATGGCGACAATATCCGGCATGGGCTGAACAAGGATCTCGGCTTCACCGATGCCGACCGCGTGGAAAATATCCGGCGGATCGGCGAGGTTGCGCGGCTGATGGTCGATGCCGGCATTGTTGTGCTGACCGCTTTCATTTCCCCCTTCAGGGCTGAGCGTGACATGGCACGTGAGCTGTTCAAAGCCGGGGATTTTGTCGAAGTCTTTGTCGACACGCCGCTGGATATCTGCGAGAAACGTGACGTCAAAGGTCTTTACAAGAAAGCCCGGGCCGGCGAAATTCCCAACTTCACCGGCATCAGCAGCCCCTATGAGCCGCCACTGGATCCTGAATGCCGGCTTACCACCGAAGGCCGCGATATTGATGCGATCATCGTTGAACTGCTTGCCCATTTCGATCAGGCAGACCAATCTTAAAAAACCCGGGAATTTTCAGCCCTGTCTTGCCGCCTTCAGTTCAGATCACGCCTTTATCGCGCAAGGCCGTGATCATCCCGGCGTTATATCCGTATTCGGCGAGGACTTCATCCGTATGCTGGCCAAGAACAGGGGCCGGACGGCTGATCTCGGCCGGGGTTTCATGATACCGCACGGGATGGCCCAGTGATTTCGCCGCGCCCGCAATGGAATGTTCGGTTTCCACCACCATACCACGGGCGATGGTCTGCGCATGAGTCAGCATCTCCCCGATCGAAAGAATAGGTCCCGCCGGAAGCCCTGCTTTATCCATTACCTCAAGCCACTCATCGGTCCGGCGTGATTTCAACAAGGGGGTCAACACCTCCACCAACTCGTCCTTATGTTGCATCCGGCTGGCGTTATCGGCAAAACGCGGGTCTTCATCAAGATGCTCCGCCGCTATGATACCGAGCAGAATTTTCCAGTTTTTCTGGTTGGCGGCACCAATATTGATCCAGCCATCTCTGGTTTCAAAGGCCTGATACGGTGCGTTCAGGGGATGGGCCGAACCCAATGCCACCGGAGATATGCCCGTTGCCAGACAAATCGCCGACTGCCAGAAAGTGTGGGTGATGCCGGCCTCAAACAGCGACGTGTCGACACGTTGGCCCTCTCCTGTCTTCAGGCGGTGAATATAGGCCCCGAGCGCCCCCATTGCCGCAATTATCCCGGCGGTGATATCCGTGACGGGCGCACCGACCTTTACCGGAGGCCCGCCCCCATCTGGTCCGGTGATGCTCATGAGCCCGGAAACACCCTGGGCGATAAGATCAAAACCTGCACGCTCGGCATAGGGGCCGGTGCGTCCATAGCCGGAAATTTCAACATAAATCAGGCCGGGATTTTTTTCCTTCAACCTTGCATAGCCGAGACCAAGCTTTTCCATGGTGTCGTGACGATAATTCTCAATCACGATATCGGCCGTGCTGAGCATCTCGGCCAATACCGACCTTCCGTCTTCATGCTTGAGATCAAGGGCGATCCCGCGCTTGTTGCGGTTCATCATCATGAAGGCCGCGGATTGGCCAGCTATGACAGGAGGGATCATCTTGCGCGAATCATCGCCGCTGCCGATCTTCTCCACCTTGATGACATCCGCCCCCATATCCGCCAGCATCATGCCGCAGACAGGCCCCGCCATGATATGAGACAGTTCAATGACTTTAAGTCCTTGAAGCGGGCCGGGCATATCTATTTGCCCTTCCATTCCGGCTTGCGCTTGTCAAAAAAGGCGGCCATGCCCTCGCGGAAATCTTCGCTCATATAGCAGCGTTCAATCAGATCATGATCATCGGGAAGAGGCGTAGCCTCACGCAGGCGGCGCAGGCCTTCCATACTCGACTGAAGCGTCAGTGGTGCCAGACCCGCAATCCGTTCGGCCATCATCAGCGCATGTTCAAGCGTGGCATCTTTAGTGGGGAAAACCTCACTTACAAAGCCTCGCCTGAGGACAGATTCAGCATCGAGCAGATCTGTGGTGAGAATGAGCCTGTGCACTTCCGCATCGCCGAGAATACGGACCAGTCGACGTAGATTGGCAACAGAAAGACAATTCCCGAGCGTTCTGGCAATCGGCATGCCAAGCCGCATCCCTTCGGTGCCGTACCGCAGATGGCAGGCGGCGGCGATCACGGCCCCGCCCCCGGTGACTGCGCCATGCAGCGCCGCTATGACAGGCACCGCGCAATCCTCAACCTGTCTGAGGACGGTTTCAATCATGTCTTCATATTGAACAGCATCGTCCATGGAGCTGAAATTCTTGAAACGGCTGATATCGGTTCCGGCGGCAAAAGCCTTGTCGCCTGCGCCGGTGATAACCACAGCGCGGAGCTTGTCCGGATCATCTGCAGTGCCGGCCCGGGCACAGAGAGACCGCACCGTCTCATACATCTCAAAGGTGAGGGCATTACGTGACGACGGCCTGTTCAGTGTCACCAGCCCCGTTTGCCCGCGAGTCTCGTAAATAATATCGCTCGTCATGATTGCCCCTGCCATTCCGGCTTTTCATCTGCATCGAAACGCCACCTGTCTGCCGTGCCCATATTCGGTTATAATAACGTCATGCTGATTTCAGGTACTGCATCGCGGCATCAACCCCGCCTTTCTGATGCGGAATACCGGTAAGATCAAGCCCCATCTCAACACCGCTGAGCGTGCCCAGCAGCATCAGGTCATTGAAATCCCCAAGGTGGCCGATACGGAAAACACGTCCGGCAAGTTTCGACAACCCGTTTCCGAGAGACATGTTGAAATGGCTGAGCACCACGGCACGGAAGGCATCCGCATCATGCCCTTCCGGAAGGAGAACAGCCGTAAGCGAACTGGAATAATCCTTCGGCTCCTGGCAGAGCACCTCAAGCCCCCAGGCCTGAACTGCGCGCCGGGTGGCTTCGGCATGCCGGTCATGCCGGGCAAAGACCGCATCAAGACCTTCTTCATGCAGCATGGATATGGCCTCTTTCAGCCCGTAGAGCAGGTTGGTGGCAGGCGTGTAGGGAAAGGCCCCGGATTTATTGGCCTCCAGCTGATCTTCCCAGTCCCAATACGAACGCCGCATGCCGCCCTTCGAAGCGGTGTCTACCGCCCGCGCCGATACCGCGTTGAACGAAAGCCCGGGGGGCAGCATCAACCCTTTTTGTGAGCCGGAAACCGTCACATCCACGCCCCATTCGTCATGGCGGTAATCTATCGAGGCAAGGGAGGAAATCGTATCCACCATCAGAAGCGCATCATGGCCGGCCGCATCCATGGCGGCACGCACATCGGCGATCCGGGATGTCGCACCGGTTGAGGTTTCGTTATGCACAACACAGACCGCCTTGATCTCACCTTTGGTATCTGCCCGTAGTCTCTGTTCGATGGCCTCCGGCACCACCCCCCGGCGCCAGTCGGTTTCGAGAAACTCTGTCCTGATCCCGAGACGGGTGGCCATCTTGTTCCAGAGACTGGCGAAATGACCGGTCTCCACCATCAGGACCAGATCCCCCTCATTGAGGGTGTTGACCAGTGCCGCCTCCCATGCCCCCGTACCGGAAGCGGGAAAAATCACCACATGGGAATTGGTCTTGAAAATCGTCTTCATCCCGTCAAGACAGGCCTTGCCGATTTCAGCGAAGGCCGGGCCGCGGTGATCGATGGTCGGGTTATCCATCGCCCTGAGTATCCGGTCCGGCACATTTGTCGGCCCGGGTATTTGCAGAAAATGACGGCCCGGGGTGTAGCGGTCGGCCATGACGCTGATCTCCTGTTAACGGGTGCAAGTTATTGTAATCGGGCATTGCGTAATTCGGGCTAGAGTATAGATTGTAATCATTCCGGGTTTCAAGTCTGTCCGGCCCATAAATGGTATTGGCGAATGGTTCATGATTTAAACATCCTCAAAAACGCCCTTGAAGGAGAGGTGCTGGGTGATGCTTTCGATCGCGGGAGATACGCCACCGACGCATCGATCTATCAGATGATGCCCCATGGCGTCATCGTCCCTAAAAGCATTGAAGATATCATCGCCACCATCGATTACGCGTGCACAAGAGAGATGGCCATCCTGCCGAGAGGTGGCGGCACCTCTCAATGCGGGCAGACGGTAAACCATGCTCTTGTGCTGGATAATACGAAATACCTGAACCGCCTGCTTGAACTTGATGTCGAGGGCAGGCGATGTCGTGTTGAACCCGGCATCGTGCTGGATGAACTCAATCGCCAGCTCAAACCACACGGGCTCTGGTTTCCGGTGGATGTCTCGACTTCGAGCAGGGCCACTATTGGCGGCATGGCAGGGAATAATTCCTGTGGTGGCAGGTCCATCCGTTACGGGATCATGCGCGATAATGTCACCGCCATTGATGCTGTTCTCGCCGATGGCCGGCTTGCCCGCTTTGGCGCACTGGACGGGGATATATCCGGCCTTGATGACATTCTTCCGGCGCTGTTGCGTCTTGGCTCGGAAAATGCCGGGCATATCCTTGATCATTTCCCTGATCTTCTGCGCCGGGTGGGTGGATACAATATTGATGCACTGATCCCTGATGCCATGTCCATGCGCCCCGGCGGCAAGAAAGGTGACGGGATCAACCTTGCGCATTTACTGGTCGGCTCCGAAGGCACTCTTGCCTATTCTTCGGCCATAGAGCTGAAACTCTGGCCTCTGCCCGGGCACAAGATCATGGGGATCTGCCATTTCCCAAGTTTCTATCAGGCCATGGATGCAGCCCAGCACCTTGTCAAACTGGATCCGGTCGCCGTTGAGCTGATCGATGACACGATGATCAGCCTGGCGCGGTCGATCCCTCTTTTTCAGGACACGGTCAGGGAATTTGTCAGGGGAGAGCCGGCGGCACTTCTCGTGGTTGAATTTGCCGAAGATGACGACGGGGAAAATCACCGGCGGATGGGTGAGCTTGAAACCCTCATGGGTGATCTCGGCTTTGCCTGGGACAAAGACAAGGATGGCAGGGGCGGTGTTGTTGTTCTCAAAGACGCTTCAGCGCAGGCCAGAATTACCGAAATGCGCAAATCCGGCCTTAATATCATGATGTCCATGAAGGATGAGGCCAAGCCGGTATCTTTTGTCGAAGACTGTTCGGTGGGGCTTGATAATCTGGCGGAATACACCGCTGGCCTCACCTCAATTTTCGAAAAACACGGCACCAAAGGGACCTGGTATGCCCATGCTTCGGTAGGGTGCCTGCATGTCCGGCCGGTGCTTAACATGAAGACGGCCGATGACGTTGCAACAATGCGTGCCATCGCCGAAGAAGCCTTCGCCCTTGTGCGCAGATTCAATGGCTCACATTCCGGCGAGCATGGCGATGGCATTGTCCGGTCCGAATTTCATGATGATATGTTCGGCACAATCATGACATCTCTCTTCCGTGATATCAAAACCCTCTTTGATCCGTCGGGGGTTTTCAACCCGGGCAAGATTGTCGATGCGCCCCGGATGGATGATCGCTCTCTCTTTCGCTTTGCCCCTGGGTATCACGTGAAAGATTTCCCGACACAGCTTGACTGGTCTGCCTGGCCGGGCGCGGCGGGAGGCTTTCAGGGCGCGGTTGAGATGTGCAACAACAACGGCGCCTGCCGCAAACTTGAAGGCGGGGTAATGTGCCCGTCCTTCCGGGTGACGCGGGATGAGAGGGATTCCACCCGTGGCCGCGCCAACTCGCTCAGGCTTGCGCTTTCGGGACAACTTGGCACAGATGCGCTGGTAAGCGACGCCATGGCAGAGACAATGAGCCTCTGCGTCTCGTGCAAGGCCTGCCGCCGGGAATGCCCGACCGGGGTGGACATGGCCCGCATGAAAGTGGAGATCACCGCGCTTAATGCCCGCAACAAGGGTTTTTCTTTCCGTGACCACCTCATCGGCCATCTGCCGCGTTTCGCGCCCTGGGCATCACGGCTGGCCCCGGTTTTCAACCTGCGCGACAGATTGCCCGGCCTTGCTTTCCTGTCGGAAAAACTGGCCGGATTTTCTGCCCGCAGACCTCTTCCCCGATGGCGGAGAGATTTTTTCCGCAATCAGGAAATAGCCGCCGGACCTGATGGCAAGAAACCGGTGATCCTGTTTGTGGACACATTCAACCGCTATTTCGAACCTGAAAACCTGCGCGATGCCGTGCGCGTACTTGAAGCGGCCGGATATCAGGTCTTTGCCCCTTCACCATCAGCATTTTCTGACCGTCCACTCTGCTGCGGGCGGACATATTTGTCGGTGGGCATGGTTAACAAGGCCCGCCAGGAGGCGGCGCGGCTTGTCGACACCTACGCGCCATATGCGTCGGCAGGTATCCCTGTGGTCGGACTTGAGCCATCCTGCCTTTTGGCGCTGAGGGATGAAGTCCCTTCCCTTGTCCCCGGTGAGGCATCATCTGCCGTGGCCGGTGCGGCGGTGACATTTGAAGAACTGCTGGCAAATGACGCCCCTGATCTTCCGCTCAAACCGCTTGAGGCCACAGCGTTGCTTCACGGGCATTGCCACCAGAAGGCTTTTAACGTCATGCGGCCTATAGAAGAGATACTCCGCCAGATCAGGGGATTATCGGTCGAAACGATTGAGACAAGCTGCTGCGGCATGGCGGGCGCTTTCGGATATGGTGCGGAAAGCTACGATATCTCAACGGCAATGGCAGAAGAAAAACTGTTGCCGCGGATACGTCAGGCATCGGAAAAAACCATCCTGCTTGCGGATGGCACATCCTGCCGTTGCCAGATCAGCGACGGAAGCGGACGGAAAGCCATCCATGTCGCCCGGCTTCTGGCGCAACAGCTGGACACCTAGGTTCTGAAAAGACCCGCATGTTCCTTCCGGAGATTTGCCTTCTGGACCTTGCCCATGCTGTTGCGCGGCAGATTGTCCATGAAAATGATCTCCTTCGGCTGTTTGAACGCGGCCAGGGTTTCAGATAATCCGTTTTTGATATCAATGGCCGTCACCGTGCCTTCCGGCACGATAACGGCAACAACGCCTTCACCGAAATCCGGATGCGGCACGCCGATAACCGCGCTTTCCACCACCCCGGGCAGCGCGTTGATCGCCTCCTCAACTTCCTTGGGATAGACATTGAGCCCGCCGGATATGATAAGGTCCTTGTCGCGCCCGACGATCGTGATATAGCCCTCCTTGTCTTCCATGGCCATATCACCGGTGATGAAATACCCGTCCTCACGGAATGATTCTTTTGTTTTTTCCGGCATCTGCCAGTATCCGGAAAAGACATTATCACCTTTTACTTCAATAATGCCTATGCCGCCCGGGGTCACAATATCACCGGTTTTCGCGTCCACGAGGCGAACAGATACCCCGGGCAGAGCCATGCCCACCGTGCCGGCACGACGTTCCCCGTCATAAGGGTTGGAGGTGTTCATCCCGGTCTCCGTCATCCCGTAGCGCTCCAGGATGCGCTGGCCGGTGCGGGCTTCAAATTCCACGTGAGTTTCTGCAAGCAACGGCGCCGAGCCGGAAATAAAGATCCGCATATGCTCAGCGAATGTTCTTGTGAATCGTTGATCCGCCAAAAGCCGGGTGTAAAAGGTCGGCACCCCCATCATCGCCGTAGCCCGGGGCAGATGCCCGAGCACCTCGTCAATCTGGAAACGGGGAAGATAGATCATGCGCCCGCCTGTCATCGCCAGCAGATTTCCTGCCACAAAAAGCCCGTGGGTATGATAGATCGGCAGGGCGTGAAGAAGGATATCGTCTTCGGTAAATTTCCATGTCTCGGCCAGCGCTTCGGTGTTTGAGCGCAAATTGCGATGGCTGAGCATCGCTCCCTTGGATCGCCCCGTGGTTCCTGACGTATAGAGGATTGCGGCGAGATCATCGGCATGTCGCGGGACCGTCTCCATCTCCGGGCTTTCGCAGCTGGCCGCATCAATAAGACTGCCCTGACCTTCAGCATCAAGCGTGAACATCCCGGCGCCAACCTTATGGGCAAGGGGGGCGAGCTTTTCCTCATCATCAGGGCGGGCCACCAGAACACCCGGCGTGGCATCGCCGATGAAATACTCAAGCTCGGCGGCGGTATATCCCGTGTTGAGTGGCAGAAACACACCCCCTGCCTTGATGGTCGCAGCATAAAGGGCAAAGGCCTCTACGGATTTCTCTGCCTGCATCGCAACCCTGTCACCAGGCCTGAGACCTGCCCTGACCAGGGCGTTTCCGAGCCGGTGGACATGTTCAGCAAAATCGGCACGGGAATAAACGCCCTTTTCCGTTATCAGAAATGGCGTCGTTTTGTCTTCATGGCGGGCAAAAACAGAATCATAAAGATGGTTTTCAGTCACGATCAGCGCTTCCACATCAGGGATGAAACAGAAAATAACGCGCCCATCATAAGGCGATTTTCCGCCTGATCAATCCATGAATACAGATGGTGGTTTGGATTGCGCCTCTATTCCGGCCTGAAGGCGCGGACTTGCCTTGTGATATTATTCATCACCGATACTGGCTTTGGGCCTGTCTTCAGACGGATATTCGCCGGTGTTGAGGAAATAGACAAGCTCGGCAATCCCGGTCGCGTAATCCCCGACCCGTTCAAAATTCTTGAGGGCAAAATGGGCATGGGTTCCGACTTCAATAAGGCCTGAATCCTTTTCCATGGCCAGGATTATCTTTTTGTAATACGCCATGTATTTCGCATCGATCTCCACATCAGCCGACCAGACCGTCATGGCTTTTTCAACATCGCTGTGGCGATAGGCATCAATCACTTCAATGAGCGTGGCAGACACATCTGCACCGAGGTTCTGGATCATTTCGACAAAATCCGTGGTTTGCTCATTTTCAGAGATGATCAGCCCGCGTTTGGCGATATTGGCGGCAAAATCCCCGACCCGCTCAAGCATCCCGGACATTTTGAGCGCGACGATCACCTTGCGCAGATCTTCGGCCATGGGTGAACGGACAGCGATGATTTCATACGCTTTGGTGTTTATATCCGCATCCAGCGCATCGAGATTTTCATCGTTCCTGATGAGGCTTTCCATCGCTTTTTCATCGGCCTCACCAAGAAGCGCAACCACGCCCTGCACCTGGGACAAGACCATACCGCCAAGGGAATAGACAAGCTGATTTAGCTCTGAAAGCTCTTTGTCAAAAGCACTGCTGATATGCTCTCTTTCCATCGCTAAAGGTATCCTTTTCTATCCGATCTTGCCTGAAATATAGGCTTCTGTCTGCTCATGTTCGGGATTCATGAAAATCTTTCTGGTATCGCCGTGTTCAATCAGCTCACCAAGATGAAAATATGCTGTTTTCTGCGACACACGCGCTGCCTGCTGCATGGAATGGGTCACAATGATGATACTGTAACGTTCCCGCAGGTTATGGATCAACTCTTCGATAACAGCCGTGGCGATAGGGTCAAGGGCTGAGCAGGGTTCGTCCATCAGCAGCACGCTCGGGCTGATGGCAATAGCCCGTGCAATACACAGGCGCTGCTGCTGGCCACCGGAAAGACTGGTTGCCTTATCGTGGAGACGGTCCGCCACCTCCTGCCAGAGACCGGCTTTCTTGAGACTGTCTTCAACAATATGGTCCATTTCATCCCGGCCTGAGGCAAGCCCGTGGATACGGGGACCATAGGAAACATTTTCATAAATCGATTTCGGAAAAGGATTGGGTTTCTGAAAAACCATACCGACCTGGGCACGGAGAAGAACAGGGTCAATATCTTTGCTGTTCAGATCAATCTCGCCCATCATGATCGATCCCTCTACCCGGGCACCCGGGATGACATCGTTCATTCGGTTAAAACATCTGAGGAAGGTTGACTTACCGCAACCGGAAGGGCCGATGAACGCCGTCACCTCATTTTCACCGATATCTATGGAGACATTGTTCAGCGCCCTTTTCTCGTTATAAAAGACACTGACGCCACTGGCGTTGATCTTGGTCAGGTTTTCTCCGGCTTGGGTCATCGGCTTACCACTTCTTTTCCAGCTTCCGCCGCAGCAAGACGGCAGAGAGATTCATCAAAATAAGAAATAACAACAAAAATACAATGGCGAGGGAGGAACGTTCATAAAACGCACGCTCCGCGCTATCGGACCAGATGTAAATCTGAACAGGCAGTGCCGTTGCAGGTGACGTGATTGAGGTTGGCACATCGACAATAAACGCCACCATCCCGATCATGATAAGCGGCGCGGTTTCGCCGAGTGCCTGTGCAACCCCGATGATTGTCCCTGTCAGAATCCCGGGCCCTGCCAGCGGCAGCACATGATCGAGCGCCGCCTGCATGGGCGATGCCCCGACACCGAGGGCCGCATCCCTGATCGATGGCGGCACCGCCCGGATCGATGCCCGTGTCGCGATGATGATCGTCGGCAATGTCATCAGGGCCAGCACCATGCCACCCACCAACGGCGCTGATCTCGGCATGCCGAAAAACCCGAGGAATACCGCAAGCCCGAGAAGACCAAACACAATCGACGGGACAGCCGCAAGATTATTGATATTCACCTCAATAAAATCCGTGAGTTTTCCGGGCCTCGCAAAATATTCAAGATATACCGCCGCCATCACGGCCAAAGGTAACGCCAGAATAACTGTGACCATGAGGGCCATGGCGGAGCCCACCACCGCCCCGAGGATGCCTGAGCTTTCCGGCTCCCGCGAATCCGCTTTGGTGAAAAACGCTGTATTGAAAACAAGACGGATATCGCCTTTGCTGATGAGCTGATCCAGCCAGACTATCTGCTGATCCTTGAGACGCCGCTGGTCTTCAGGAATATCCCTGCTCATCCGGCCTTTCATCAGCATGTCAACATCGTCAGATGTCTTGATCCAGAACGCACCGGCCGGTTTTTCAATGATACCCTTCTTTTCAATCTCAAGACGCAGCTCATAACCCGCATTGGCTGAAATCAGGTCCGTCAGCGCACGTCTTTCCGACATGCCTTTGACATCAGGGAACTGGGCACGAAAAGCTTTCTTCACCAGCCCACCCCAGTTGAACGCGGCGGATTTTTCAGGATCGATCCTGCCCGTATCATCAACAAGTTTATCAACCGGCAGCGTGAGCTCAACGCGGGTTTCGGTTTGCTGCAAGGCGGTATAGCCGTTGCTGACAACAGTAAAAAGAAGGATGCAAAGGAACGACAGCGCAAGCGTGATGGCAAAAATGCCATAGAATTTCAGCCTCTTTTCGGCGGCATGACGTTTGCTCAGTGACCGCCGGATATGAACCTGGCGTTCCATGGGGCTGAGAGAGGAAAAATCAGTCATATTTCTCTCCGAGACGTCGTGCGGCTGAAAGTGCCGCAATGTTCAGCATCAATGTTGCAAAGAAAAGGGTGATCCCGAGGGCAAAGGCCGACAGCGTCTTGGGCGAGTCAAAAACCGTATCTCCGGTGAGCAGCATGACAATCTGCACCGTAACCGTGGTCACGCTCTCCAGCGGATTGGCCGTGAGATTGGCCGATACACCGGCCGCCATCACCACGATCATGGTCTCACCGATGGCGCGGCTGATCCCGAGAAGAAAAGCCCCGATCAGCCCCGGCAGCGCGGCAGGCAGAACAACCCTGGTGACCGTCTCGCCTTTTGTACTTCCAAGCCCGTATGCCCCGTCACGCAAAGATTGCGGTACCGCGCTGATCACGTCATCCGAAAGCGAGGAGATAAAGGGAATGATCATGATACCCATCACGCCACCTGCCGCCAGCGCGCTCTGGGAAGATACATCCATGCCAAGATTAAGCCCGATCGACCGGAAGAACGGGGCCGCGGTAAGGGCGGCAAAAAACCCGTACACAACCGTCGGAATACCGGCAAGAATTTCAAGGGTTGGCTTGACGATATCCCGCACCCGCCGTGAGGCAAATTCCGCCATATAGATGGCGGCAAAAAGACCGATCGGCACGGCAACAAGCATGGCAATCAGGGCAATCAGCAATGTTCCGGCCATGACCGGAAGCATGCCGAAGGAACCGGGGGTTTCGCCTATCGCGCTGTCACCGGCGGCAATGAACGCCGTATTTGGTGCCCAGTGTGTCCCGAAGAAAAAATCAAGGAACGGGTAGGCCGAGAAAAAACGGAAAGCTTCGAAAAGAAGCGAGGTGATAATTCCTATGGTGGTCAGGACAGCCACCGCGGCGGCAACAAAAAATGTGTTGCGAAGAAAGTTTTCAAAAATGATCCGGCTTTTCAGTGACGGCGCAAGCCGGTAATAGGCATATCCGAACCCGGCAAGACCCAGCAGCATGACCGAAGCAAACCGGATATTGAACACCTGCTTTCGTGCGGCTCCATACTCCCGCGCCAGTTCAGCCATGACCGCATCGTCTGTTTTGAGCAAACCATTGGCGATGTTTTTAACCTGCGCCGCTTTCAGATCAAGAAACGAGGCCGGCAGTTCCGGCATGGCCTCACGCAGTGAAGCAGCCAGAATGGTATCAAGATATTGATTGGCATAA
>Ga0181579_10000234_pt1 | contig 42323 bp, 42 predicted proteins | sample 071ome_24_FD_132996 | JGI IMG/M metagenome (GOLD analysis project Ga0181579, IMG submission 132996) | Coastal salt marsh microbial communities from the Groves Creek Marsh, Skidaway Island, Georgia - 071402CT metaG (megahit assembly) | ecosystem: Environmental > Aquatic > Marine > Intertidal...
AAGAGCTCTACCATTGAGCTACACCCGCGGAGGCTGCGCCGGAAAGCCGTTGGGGGACTTCCCGCGCGCCGGATTATATCGGTCCCGAACGGTGCCGCAAGCACGTCTCTTGCATGACGACGGGTTTTGCATAGGCTCGAGGTTCGAAAGATATCACGAGGAAACTGCACCATGCCCGGTGAAACCATCACGATCACAGGCGAACTCGCCACTGGCGTGGGCCAGGCGACAGGATTTACCCAGCTGGACTGGGCCCGTGCTGCCTTTATGGAAAAGTTGGGCATCGATCCGTATCCAGGCACGGTAAACCTGTTGGTTCGACAGCCTGCCGAACTCGACAGCTGGAAAAAGGTGTGTCGAAGTCCCGCGACGATCATTCGTCCGCCAAGAACGGACTGGTGCGACGCAAAATGCTACCGGGCGCGCATTGTTCCGAAAAATTCTTCCCAGATCGATGCAGCGATCGTGCTTCCGGATGTAGAAGGTTACGCCGATAACCAGATTGAACTGATTGCGCCTGTTGCGGTCCGCGACACACTTAAACTCAGCGATGGCGATGCTGTCGTAATCGAGGTCGACATTCAGGAAGACGAAAAATGAGCCGAGCCAGCCAAGCCGCCATAACTCAGGCGAAAGCCGAACTCTGGAGATTCCCGCTGGCCGGAGCGACAGGCGGTTCCGGTATTACGGCGGTCGATGTCATCGTCGTCGAACTTGAGGATGCGCTGGGTCGCATCGGCACCGGTTTCTCCTACGTTCTCGGCGCCAGCGGACGCACTGTTCGGATGTGCGCGGCCGATATGCTGGAACGATTCGTGCTCGATTCGGAATGGGCCTCGCCACCGGCGCTCTGGCGTCGCCTTGCATCGTCTCTCAACAGAACCGGCCGAGGGACGGGCTATCTCGCCATTGCAGCGATCGATCTCGCGTCGTGGGATCTCTGGTCGAAACAGCATGAGATGCCGCTATACCTCGCCCTGGGTGGGGAGAGCCGCTCGGTTCCCGTATACGGCAGCGGCGGGTTTGGTCCTGCACAGGCCCCTGATGCCGCGGTCCAGAGGGCGCTGGAATATGTGCGGATGGGGTGCTCGGCGGTAAAATTGCGGTTCGCCGGGAATTCGGACGATATCGTTCGGCTTCATGCGGTCGCTGAAGCGTTGCCGGAGAATGTCAGGATCATGGGCGACCTCAATGAAAAATGCGATCTGGCGACCGCCAGATGGTTCGCCAATGAATGCGCCGACTATAACCTGTACTGGCTTGAGGAACCCTTGCCCGCTGACGATGTCGCCGGATACGCGGCGCTTGCAGCGCATTCGCCGGTGCCCATTGCGACGGGGGAGCATCACCAGGGACTCGTTGAACTGGGGCCATTTTTCGACTCGCGTTCCTGTGCGGTGGTGCAACCGGATCTCGCCATGACCGGCGGTTTGACTGAAGCGATGCGGGTGGCGACGGTTGCCGGTCATTTCGGGGTTTCGGTCGCGCCGCACTTCCTGCCCGCCCTGTTCGTGCATCTGGCCTGCGCGTCGCCCGCGGTACGCTGGCTTGAACATTTTCCACTTCTTGAACCGTTATTCGACGAACCTGTGCAGATGGATGGAAATGGCGAAATGAAGCCGCCGGAGACACCGGGGCATGGATTGAACTGGGCGCCGGGCGCTCGTGATGAATTCTTCGTTTCGATGGACTCGTGATTAAACGGTCTTGAGGCATCAGGAGATTTTAACCGTGAATCAAGCGCTTACTCGCGGATTTGCTCGTTAATTCTTGCTTTATAGTTAACTGTCAGGATAGTTTACGCTCCGATTTGGGAGGGCAAAGTTCGCATAACAGCGCCGAAGTCGGACAGGGTGCCGAACGACGTTGTTTGTCTTGTGTGCGAAAGGGAACGGACCGGTAGATGCGTATTTTCGAGGCGATCGCGCGAGCGACCGACCCCCGTGAGATTGTCCTGTATGGCGGCGGAAACGTTCGTCATCTCCGCATAGCCCGATGGGTCCAGATACCCGGAGTTCTGGCGGTGGTAGCGACAGTAGGCTGGTTTGCCAATGTTACGGTCGTCTATTTCGGTTTCGACAAGATCATTCAGGCGAAGAACGAAGAAATCGCCAGGGTGATCGAGGAAAACACCGCGCTGTCGAGCCGGGTTTCCAACATGCGAAGCGACATTACTGATGTCGCGGGCACGCTCAAGAAAAGCCATCATAACCTTGTCGGTCTGATCAATCAGAACGATACCTATCGGGCGGAAATAGAAAATCTCAAGAAGGCCATTCGGGTTTCCGAGGGAAAGCGCGGCGAGCAGCTGCGCCGTCAGGCCGCCCTGACGGCCAAGGTGGAAGGGCTCGAGAAACAGCTGGAGAAATCGGAAAAATCCTCGCAGCGGGTTTCGCAAAATCTGGAAGAGACAAAATCCCAGCTGACCACTGCGCTCGTCGATCGGGGGGCGTTTGCCAGTGCGCGCGACTGGCTGGAAAAGCGGGTCGAACGGCTGGAGCAACGGATTGTGTTCCTGCGGCAGACGCAGAAACTGGCCTTGGCCAAGGTCAATACCCGAACGCTCAGGGACATTGAAAAGATCGAGGGCATTATCAAGTCCGTCGGGCTCGATCCGGTCGACCTGCTTCGCGCCCATAATCCTGACGAATACGCGGCTGGAGGCCCGTTCGTACCCGAGGGGGAGGCGACGGCTTCGCTTGAAGACGAGGATGCCCTGCTCGAAAAGCATATGGCGCACTGGCAGCAGCTTCAGGATGTCCTCACGCGCTTGCCCCTGATCGCGCCGATGGATCATTATCGCCTTTCCAGCGGTTTCGGTCGCCGCCGCGACCCGGTTAATAAAAAATGGGCGCGGCACGAAGGTATCGACCTGGCTGCGAAATTGCGCGCCCCGGTACTTGCGACGGCGGAGGGGAAAGTTTCCTTCAGTGGCTGGCAAGGCCGGTACGGTCGGCTCGTTGAAATCGATCATGGTGGGGGCATCAAGACCCGCTACGGACATTTGCGCCGGACGCTGGTGAAGAAGGGACAAACTGTCCAGCTGGGCGATAAGATCGGCCAGCTCGGTTCGTCCGGACGCAGCACTGGACCGCATGTACACTACGAAGTCATCGTGGATGGAAAGAAGGTAGACCCTGAGAGGTTTATCAAGGCAGGGAAGAATGTTTTCAAAGGATAAGAAGGACGGCAAACGCAAGGCGGGCGCGCCGACCATTATCAGCGAAGGGCTGACTGTAACCGGTAATCTCGATGGCGAAGGCGATGTGCAGGTCGACAGTGTCGTCGACGGGGATGTCAAGAGCGTGCGTCTCAGCATCGGACAGAACGGCAGGATCGTTGGTGCGGTCCACGCTGAGAAGCTCCTGGTTCGCGGGAGGATCGACGGGCAGATCCACGCGCAGGAAGTCACGCTGACGCGGAGCGCCAGGGTCAAGGGCGATATTCACCATGACACGCTCAGTATCGAGCCCGGCGCCCAGCTTGACGGCCATTGCCGCCGTCTGAATGCCGTCGAGGAAGGCGATTCTGCGAACATCAACCTCGTGGTTAGCGACGGAAAGCCAACCGGCGCCTGATCCCGGAGATTTCGCCGGGATTTCCCTATACGGAGGCGGACAAAGCCTCCCGCATGATTGAGGCATCGACATTGCCGCCGGACATCACAACGACAGTCGTTCTGTCCCGACAATCCACTGAACTATCGAGTACGGCCCCCAGTGCGATGGCGCCGCCCGGCTCTGCGACCAGCTTCAGATGGCGAAACGCAAAAGCCATGGCGCGATAAGTCGTCTCGTCGGGCACCGCAATACCGCCGGCGAGCAGGTCGCTGTTTATCGAAAACGTAAGCTCGCCGGGCGTCGGGACAAGAAGCGCGTCGCAGATCGATTCCGCTGCGATGTCGACGCTTTGGCGGCTTCCGGCTGCGAGTGACCTGCCCGTGTCGTCGTACCCCTCGGGTTCGACGGCGAATATCCGGCAGTCGGGAAACCGCGCTTTGATGGCGGTTGCGATCCCGGCAATCAGCCCGCCCCCGCTGCATGGCACGAGCACCTGATCGGGTGTTGCGCCGGCCAGCGCGAGGTCTTCCGCAATCTCAAGCCCGACAGTACCCTGTCCCGCGATGGTCAAAGCGTGATCGAAAGGCGGCACCAGCGTCGCGCCGCTGCTTTCCATCAGTTCCCGCGCAATGTCCTCGCGAGACTCCTCTTTTCGGTCGTAAAGGACGATCTCCGCACCGAATGACCGCGTCGCCTCGACCTTGATCGCGGGGGCGTCGCGCGGCATGACGATGGTCGCCGCTGCTGCGAAATGGCGGGATACGGCGGCTACGGCCTGAGCGTGATTGCCCGATGAAAAAGCGACAATGCCGCGGCGGCGTTCTTCTTCCGACAGACGGCTGATGAAGTTGAAGGCGCCGCGAAACTTGAAAGACCCCGTTACCTGCAGCATTTCGGGCTTAACGAGTATCCTGCCGCCCGTCAGTTCGCTCGCTGCGGCACATTCGAGCAAAGGCGTTCTGATTGCGTGACCGGAAAGTCGCGACGCGGCATCCACGATATCGGCGATTTCAGGATGATCGTTTATCATGTTGATATATCCTTGCCTGCCGCCAGCACGGAAGGAATCTCGTTGAGCGATTCTACAGTGACGGATGGGGAAAAAGGCAGCCGGTCGACCGGCGCACCGGCGCGATTGACCCAGGCGGTGGGAAATCCGAAAGCGGCGGCGCCGGCGATATCCCAGCCGTTCGCTGACAGAAAAAGAATTTCCTCACGTTCGAACCCGCCGGCGTCGATCGCCGTCATATAGACGGAAGGGTGCGGCTTGTAGGTCTTGACGATTTCGGCGGATAGCAGGACGTCGAACCTGTCGCGAATACCGGCGGCGGTGAGACCTTCCTCCAGCATTTCCGGAGCGCCGTTCGATAGCACCGCGAGAGCGAATCCGGAGTGGCGAAGGGTGTCGAGCGTCGATGGGGCCTCGCGATAGCAATCGAGTTTGCGATAACAGCCCATCAGTTCTTCTTCCAGGCTGTCGTCCGAGATACCAAGCGCTTCGCAGGCATACCCCAGCGCTTCCGCAGTGATCTGCCAGAAATCGATATGGTGCCCCATCAGACTTCGGAGCCAGCTGTATTCGAGCTGTTTGCGGCGCCACAGATCCGACAGAGGGCCCGCCTTGGCGCCGAGCCGCTCCCGGTGTTCTTCCACTGCTGCATTGAAATCGAGAAGCGTGCCGTAAACGTCGAACACGCAGGCGCGAACCTGGGCGAAACGTTCGTCTTTCATACCTATTCCCTGACAGTAAAGTGCGCTATCGCCGGAGATCCTGCGTCAGTGTGACGGTGACTTTGCCGGGCGGCAAGCGAAGCCGGTATACTTGGAGGTTGCCGAGAACGCGTTGAACGTAATTGCGCGTTTCGTTGAACGGGATCAGCTCTATCCAGTCGACAGGGTCCATGCCGGTATCGCGCGGATCGCCGTTACGCCTGATCCAGCGGCCTACATTGTACGGCCCGGCATTATAGCTCGCGATCGACAACACGTACGAACCGTCGAACCGTTCCAGCATTTCCTTAAGATAACCCCTCCCAAGCCGTACATTATATGATGGGTCGGAAGTCAGCCTGTTTCGCGAGTAGCGGAGCCGGAGCCGGCGAGCGACGCCGCGCGCAGTAGAAGGCATAAGCTGCATGATGCCACTTGCGCCGGCATGGCTGATCGCTCTCCGGTCGAAATTGCTTTCCTGGCGCGAGAGAGCAAGCAGCAATGCCTTTTCAGGTTTTCCATCCGGCATTGGAACAAGAGGATAACCGTGGTCAAGCATCACGATTCCGCGCCTGTGCGCGCGTCGGGAGATCCAGACGCCAAGGTCGGGACGACCGATTTCCCGCGCGAGATTCCCGATCAGAGCATGGTCCTTATGGGTTTCCGCCAGTTCGCTCAGGCGCAGCATAAACGGACTCAACCGCTTGTACTGGCCGGCCTGGTCCAGAATCAGAACAGCCTGGACCAGTTCTTTTTTCCGGAACGCGGTCTCTTCAGCCGTGCTCGGCGGGGGCGCAGCGGCAGTCAGGCGAGCCGGCTGGCCAAGCGCCAGCGACGCAAGCTGCCCGTGATAGGTCGTCGGGTGCAGGGCCGAGCGGTGAAACCAGATGGCGGCCACGCGGGAGCGCTTTGAAGCTCGCGCCGCGCGGCCTGCCCAGTACGCGGCGCGCGCGCGGCTGACGGGAAAGCGAACCACCCCGTACAGCTTTTCGAAACGTCTGAAAGCCTCGTCGTGTTCATTCAGAAACCGCAGGGCTACCCAGCCTGCCAGCCATTCGGCTTCGGCGTACTGAGCCCGAAAGCCAATCGGCACGTTATGGTCCTTAATAACTCGCCAGGCGTCGGTAACCCGTCCCTTGCCGAGCAGACGCCGCGCCAGCCTCAGGCGTTCGTCGACCCAGATTTCCGGGCGGCGCAAATTTGTGTCTGGCCCGGGCAGGATGGCTAGGGCGTCGTCGTCTCGTCCTTTTCTCACGCGCCAGCGAAACCGCTCAAATAGAAGGCCCTGGTCCGACTGGAGTTTCCTTGGGACCTGGCTTAGTGCCCCGTCGACTCCCCCTCTGGAACGCCGTAGCTTGATGCGCGCCGTAGCCAGCGCCCGCAGGTCGCGCGATACGTATTGAAGGCTCGCCTGAGCTGCGCGGGTGCGGCCGCGCCACAATAGATTATCGACCCGCGCCCAGCGATCGGCGGGAGTAATCAGGTTTCCGTGTTTTCGAAGAAAGGCGCCGGTGCGGCGCCGGTCGAAACGTCCCTCAAGCCAGGCGCGGAGGATCCATCTTCGTCCTTCAAGAGGTTCGCCCGTCGCTATCAGAGCCTCACCGAGGGCTGTCATGCCGTGTCCGGTCAGTGGCGGGAGGTCCCGAAACCACCGGATCATGGCCAGGGCAGAAACGGATTCATCGATCGCCCGTTCAGCGGAACGCCGCAGGCTCCGCTGACGCGGCCAGTCGGGATTCGCTCGAATAAACGACGAAATTTCGTCGAAGTCGGCGGCGTTCACGCGCTGCGTGTATTCCATCCACTGGAGGATCTTTTGCGGAAGCGCGTGACCGGTCTGTCTGATGCGCCGTTGTGCCTGAGACCAGTTTCCTTTTTCAGCCAGGCGCAAGGCTTCGAGAAAGTGAGTCTGATCGCCCGACGACAGAAGATATCCGGATGGCGCCGGTTCGCTGGAGGCCTTCAGGGGCAGGGCGATACCGACCGCAAGCGCCAGGTACAGCGGCACGATGTGCGTCAGCCAATTCCGTCCCGTTCGGTCGCCGGCGTTTATTAATAAGGTCCTCCGCTGCCGGATGGTAAAGCGGGCTGACCCTGCACGCCACAGGCCTGGAGCATTCTCTTGCGGTCCGCCATGCCTGCGGTTTAAGTTACGCCGCCTATTGTAACGGGCATTTCGGCGAAAGAATCCGGCATATTCGGGAGGCGGCCATGTTTCAGGGGTCCATCTGCGCGCTTATTACTCCGTTCCGCGACGGCGGTGTCGATGAACAGGCCTACGAGGCCTTCGTCGACTGGCAGATCAGCGAGGGCACGGAAGCATTGGTGCCGTGCGGCACGACTGGTGAGTCGCCGACGCTAAGCCATGACGAACACCGCCGCGTCGTAGAGATTTGCATCAGTATCGCAAACGGTCGGGTGCCGGTGATCGCCGGGACCGGCTCGAACTCAACCGAGGAAGCCATTGCGCTGACGCAGCATGCCAAGGAAGCGGGCGCGGACGGCGCGCTTGTCGTTACGCCCTATTACAACAAGCCGACCCAGGAAGGACTTTATCAGCATTACAAGGCGATTAACGACGCTGTCGACCTGCCGGTCATCATCTACAACATTCCTGGTCGGTCCGTGATCGACATGTCGATCGAAACCATGGCGCGGCTTGCAAAGTTGCCGAATATCGTTGGCGTCAAGGATGCAACCAACGATGTGTCGCGGGCGACACGTCAGAAGCTCGCCGTCGACGGGGACTTCGCGCAGCTTTCGGGTGAGGACGGTACTCAGATCGGTTTCCTCGCACAGGGCGGTGACGGCTGCATTTCGGTGACCGCGAATATCGCGCCGAAACCGATGGCCGAATTCCATCAGGCGTGGCGGAACGGCGACATTGCAACCGCGCAGTCGATCAACGAACGGCTCATGCCGCTCCATGTCGGCCTGTTCTGCGAAAGCAATCCCGCGCCGGTCAAGTTCGGCGCCAGCCTGCTGGGCAAATGCGCCGAGGACGTACGCCTGCCGCTCGCGGCTATTTCGGCCGAAAGCCGGAAGACGGTTGAGGCCGCGATGAGATCGGCTCAGCTGTTGAACTGATCAGCTGATGGCCCGTTCCGATAAAGAAGCCGTCCGGGTCGCGGCGCAGAATCGCCGGGCGCGGCACGATTATGCCATTGAAGACAGTCTCGAAGTCGGCATTGTCCTGACGGGTAGTGAGGTGAAGTCGCTGCGCGCCGGTCGCGCCACAATCACCGAGGCCTATGCCTCGGAAGAAGGCGGCCAGCTTTATCTGATCAATGCCTATATTCCGGAATATACGCAGGCAGGCGAGCGAAACCATGAAACGCGTCGTCCCCGCAAGCTGCTGGCGCATCGCCGCCAGATCGGCCGGCTTGCCGGCGCAGTGCAGCGTGAGGGTATGACGCTGGTGCCACTAAAGCTCTATTTCAACGATCGCGGCATCGCCAAGCTCGAACTCGGCGTTGCCCGGGGCAAGAAGCAATACGAAAAACGCGACGCGACAAAGAAACGCGAATGGGAACGCGACAAGGCGCGCATTATGCGGTCGCGGGGCTAACGCATGCCAGAGGACCCGCCCGAAGAACGCGACCGGTCGAAACTTATCGCGGCCAAGGAGGAATGGGCGCGGGAAGGGCGGTTGCTGACCGGCAAGGAGAGCGACCCCGGGCGGGATCGCGTGCCGCCCGGGCAGCGGGTCGTGACCGACTGGCCGGTGCTCGACCTCGGTGCCTTGCCTCGATACGACCTTGATGCGTGGAAACTCAGGATCGATGGCGCCGTCGAAAACCGGGTGATCTGGGACTGGACCGAATTTCTCGGACAGCCTCAATCGAACGTGTCGAGCGACATTCACTGCGTGACGGGATGGTCGCGCCTGGACAATGAGTGGGAAGGCGTCGCAGCCCGGCATCTTCTGGACATCGTCAGGCCGAAAGCCGATGCAACGCATTGCATTTTCTACAGCCGAGACGGTTACACCACGAACGTTCGTCTCGACCGGTTCGCGGCTGAGGACGTGCTGCTGGCCCATCGGTGGGAAGGCGAGCCGATTACGCCCGAACATGGCGGTCCGGTGCGAATCGTCATGCCGCGCTGCTACTTCTGGAAAAGCGCCAAATGGCTTCGCCGGATCGAGTTCGCCGTGGGAGACCGGCCCGGCTACTGGGAAGTTCGCGGATATCACAACGACGGCGATCCTTGGAAGGAAGAGCGCTACGACGATTGCTGAGAAAAAACTCTTACCGTCATGAAAGAGTCATGGCGTCGGTGTAGCGTTTGATTGTCAGTCGATTTGACTGGCAGTGTTCGCCCCGGCGTCGGTATGTGTATTCAGTATCGCGAACGTCAGATTGGATGGAAGGTTCTCGCTTCGGCGGCGAGGGCCTTTTTCTTTTTCGGATTGCTGAATGCGCGACAACGGTGCCGCCGGGGCTCCATCAACTGAAGGAGGTCCAAGTTGGGAAAACGTTCAGTACGCAAGTCGGCGCGCAGCAAAGGAAGAATTCACGCCCTGTTTCCTGAGGATGACCGTCAGCAGACGGGCGGAAAGGAAAGCTGGGACAAGCGGTACGTCAAGAACATCCGTCCCAAGAGCGCAGGCCAGCAGTCGCTGATCGAGGCGCTTGATGAGGAAGGGGTCGTCCTTGCGCTCGGCCCCGCCGGCACGGGCAAGACCTTTCTGGCGGTGGCCAAGGCGGTGGAGGCTCTGGAAAACGGTCGGCTCGAGCGGATCGTCCTGTGTCGGCCCGCGGTCGATGCGGGCGAGTCCCTTGGATTTCTGCCCGGCGATGTTGAAGCGAAGCTCGAGCCCTATCTGCGTCCGATCTACGACGTGTTGAGCGAAAGGCTTGGGGCCAAACGGCTCAAGGCGCTGCTTGCGGAAGACGTGATCGAGATTGCGCCGGTCGCTTTCATGCGTGGGCGCACACTCAATAACGCGTTCGTGGTGATCGACGAGGCGCAGAACTGCACTTTTGCCCAGCTCAAGATGCTGCTGACGCGTCTTGGCTGGCGGACGACAATGGTGCTTGCCGGCGATCCGGACCAGAGCGATCTGCTGCCAGGAATGTCTGGTCTGCCCGACGTAGCCGAACGGCTCAGCAGGATAGACAATATCCCTGTTGTGTCCCTGAATGAGGAGGACATTGTCCGTCATCCGCTGGTCGCGGGGATGCTGTCGGTTCTATAGAGGTTCGTAATCGCGCCGCATTAAGAGACGGAGACGAGGCGTTATCAGGCGGTTCCGTCCTGTTTGGCGAGCAAGGTACGAATTTCACGAAACACGTCGCGGAACATGTCTTCCGTCAGGCGACCGGTGTTCGTGTTGTAGCGCGAACAATGGTAGCTGTCGGCGAGGCTGATGCCCGATGACAGCGCGTGAATGCCGCCATGCTCGAACTTCCGGGCGCTTCTTTTTTCGCCGAGCGCTCCCAGCACCGTATTGTGGGAAACAAGCCCGAGCGAAAGAATAACCTTCAGGTTCTTCATCGAGGCGATTTCGTCGGTGAGAAAGCTGCGGCAGGCGTTGATTTCATGCCCGACAGGTTTGTTCTGCGGCGGGACGCATCGAACGCCGTTCGTTATCCGGCAATCGATCAGTTCCAGCCCGTCGCCGGCATGTTTCTCATAACTGCCCTGCGCAAAGCTAAATTCAAGAAGAGTGGCGTAAAGCAGGTCGCCGGCATAATCGCCCGTGAAGGGGCGGCCGGTCAGGTTGGCGCCCTTAAGGCCCGGCGCGAGCCCGACAATCAGGAAAGGTGATTCTATCGGTCCAAAGGACGGAACGGGCGCGTTGAACCAGCCGGGGTTAGCGGAACGGTTTGTCTCGCGAAACTCTACAAGACGTGGGCAGAGGCTGCAGTCGCGGTCAGGTTCCAAGAAGGGACGGAAAAGCGGAGCAGGCCGTCAGGCCGGTTCCCGCATCCTTTCGTCCTCGTCGTCGTCATAGTCGCCATCATCGATGTCGTCGATGTCATCGAAGTCGGCATGGACGGCGTTATGGGGGATGACCGGATGACTGTTGTCGTGATGGGAATGGCGCGCGATCTTGTCCTCAAGGTCGCTGAGCTCGATAAACCGGTCAGCCTGACGCCGCAGTTCGTCTGCCACCATCGGGGGAGATGAGCGGTAGGTGCTGACGACCGATACGCGGACGCCTTTGCGCTGAACCGCTTCAACGAGACGGCGGAAATCGCCATCGCCGGAAAAAAGGATGACATGGTCGAGATGGTCCGCCATTTCGAGAACGTCGATGGCGAGTTCCATGTCCATGTTGCCCTTGACCTTGCGGCGCCCCATGGAATCGGTGAATTCCTTGGTCGGCTTGGTGACCATCGTGTATCCGTTGTAATCCAGCCAGTCGACCAGCGGCCGGATCGGCAGATACTCCTGATCCTCCATCAGGGCCGTGTAGTAGTACGCACGGACGAGATGGCCTTCCTGCGAGAAGAGTTCCAGAAGGTTCTTGTAATCGATATCGAAACCCAGAGCGCGCGCCGCTGCGTAAAGGTTGGCGCCATCAATGAACAATGCGATCTTGTCTTCCGGATATATATTCAGCAAGGCGGCCCGACTCCTGTATAATTATATCGACAGGCTACATCGGCCACGCCGCATTTCGCCCCGGCAAAAATCTATCTGTGAGGCGGCCTTATGCGGTTCCGGCATTGTCGATACGGTTGACGTGAAACTGTCTCAATAAAAAGATAGGTCTTCCAGCCGAGATTGCCAAGCCGCAGGTTGGCAAAAAAACAGCCCGGACTCTGATGATTCTTGCCGCAATCGGGGCGAATTTGCCTCTCCCAGGACATGCTACGCCATACGATAACGTCAAGGCAGCGCTGGAAGTCCTTGATGCAAACGATATTACCGTCACAGGGGTCTCCAGCTGGTATCGTTCGGCGCCGATTCCTGCATCGAATCAGCCCGATTTCGTAAATGGCGTTGTCTCGATACGAACGAGCCTCTCCGCTCAGGCGCTGTTGCAGCGATTTCACCGTATCGAAAGCGAATTCGGACGAAGAAGGAGCGTCGAGAATGCAGCAAGGACGCTGGACATCGATTTGATCGATTACGACGGCGTCATTGTCGTACCGCCCGATGGGCAAGAGGGGCTGACGCTTCCACATCCCCGTCTGCAGGATCGTGCGTTCGTGCTCTTTCCGTTGCGCGATCTTGCGCCTGACTGGGTCGATCCCAGAGATGGCCGGGCTCTCGATGATCTGATCGAGGCCCTGCTATCGGACCAGTTTTGCGTACGAATTGAGGAATGACTTCGGCTTCGATTGCGGAGGCATTTGATTTTATTGCCTGATTCCGGTCTCAAGAAAGCTTGCCTTTTTGTCCGGCGCCCCCCTATATTGCCGCCACGTATACCAATTTCGGTTCCGAAGTTCAGGAGATGCCCGCATGGCCCGCGTAACGGTTGAAGATTGTGTCGAACGAGTGCCTAACAGGTTCGAACTCGTCATGCTGGCGGCTCAGCGCGCGCGGGAGTTATCCGTCGGTTCCGAGATCACGGTCGATCGCGATAACGACAAGAATCCCGTCGTTGCGCTCCGCGAGATTGCCGACAGAACGATCCAGACCAGCGACCTTGAGGATGAGTTGATTCGCAGTATGCAGCGTCATGCGGATACGGACGATCCCGAAGAAGAGGCGGCCGAACTGCTGGCGATGGAAGAAGAGCTTTCGGCCAGCGCTGACGCTGAGGCGGCCGGAAACACTGTCGCCGAAGGCGAGGCAATGTTTGAGGACGCCGAAGAGGCGATCAACGAAGAGGACATTGTCGATGACGGCGACGCCGGCGGAGAGAAGTCCTGATCGGACCCCAGTTCGAGGGAGCCGAACCTTAATTTCACAGTCGCCGTCGGCGGCGAACACCGGGCTTTTCTTGGCCCCGGCGAGTGGGGCGGCGGTTCCATGATCCGCCAGTTCGAGCTTGTCGACCGCGTAAAATCTTACGATCCGAGCGCTGACGAAGACGCTCTGAACCGGGCTTATGTCTTCTCGATGATGGCGCACGGCTCGCAGAAGCGGGCATCGGGCGATCCGTATTTTTCTCATCCGCTCGAAGTCGCGGGCATTCTGACCGAGCTAAAGCTGGATTCGGACTCGATCGTCACAGGATTGCTGCACGACACGGTCGAGGATACGGTCGCGACGCTCGACGAAATTCAGAACAATTTCGGGCCTTCCGTTGCGCATCTGGTCGACGGCGTGACCAAGCTCTCCAGCCTCGAACTGCAGTCCGCGGACAGCCGGCAGATCGAAAATTTCCGAAAACTTCTGCTGGCGACATCGCGCGATATTCGCGTTTTGCTGATCAAGCTGGCGGACAGGCTCCACAATATGCGGACGCTGGAGTTCATCAAGTCGCCTGAAAAAAGGGCGCGCATCGCCCGGGAAACGATCGATATCTATGCGCCGCTCGCAGACCGTATCGGTATGCAGCGGCTTAAGGACGAGCTGGAAAGCAGCGCTTTTGCAGAACTCTATCCCGATGCGCTCGCGACGATCGAGGCCCGGCTCGACTTCCTGCGTGCCGAGGCGAAAAAAGAAAAGATCATCGATACCATTTCGACCGAGCTTGGTGAGGTTCTCGCCGAAGCAGGGCTAAAGGTCGAACTGTCGGGACGAGAAAAACAGCCCTATTCGATATGGCGCAAGATGCAGAACCAGAACGTTGAGTTCGGCCAGCTTGCAGACATCATGGCGTTCCGCGTTCTTGTCGAAAATGTCGAGGATTGTTACCGCGTTCTGGGCGTTCTGCACGCCCACTATCCGTTTATACCCGGGCGCTTCAAGGATTACATTTCGACTCCCAAGCGCAACGGGTACCGTTCGCTCCATACCGGTATCATCGGTCCCGAGCGTCGGCGCACTGAAATCCAGATCCGAACATGCGAGATGCATGAAGTGGCTGAGTACGGTGTCGCGGCGCACTGGCAGTACAAGCAGGATGTCGCCGAAGCCGATCATCTGCGTTATCAGTGGGTGCGCGAACTCGTCGATATCCTGGAACATGCCGAAGACCCGGACGAGCTGCTTCAGAATGCCCGTCTGGACCTGTTTCCGGATCAGGTTTTCTGTTTCACGCCGAAGGGCGACCTGATTGCGCTGCCTCAGGGGGCAACACCCGTTGACTTCGCCTACGAGGTGCATTCCGAGGTCGGCGATGCCTGCGTCGGTGCGGAAATCAATGGCAATCTCGTGCAGCTTCATACAAAGTTGAAGAACGGCGATCAGGTGAAGATCGTTACTTCCGAACCTGGCTCGCCAGCGCCCGAATGGGAAAAATTCGTTGTTACCGGCAAGGCGCGGGCCCGGGTGAAAAGGTTCGTCCGTTCCAAGGAACGTATGGAGTATCAACGTCTCGGCAATGCAATCCTTTCGAGAGCATTTGAAGAGCAGGGCTACGCGCTGACCGACGCGGTCCTGGAGAGCGTCCCGGAAAAATTCGGCTGTCGGGGTATCGAAGACCTGCATGTGCGTGTCGGGGAGGGACATCTGACGGCAGGCGACGTCATCCGTGAGGTTATAGGCGATAGGCACGTGAACGGAATCGCCGAAAACGGAAACGCGGAAGCCGTATCTGCGATCAGCGTAGAAGCCGGTTCGCGGGATTCGATTCCGATCAGGGGCCTGATTGCCGGTATGGCGGTTCATTACGCCAATTGCTGTCATCCGCTTCCAGGCGACCGCATTGTCGGCATTCAGACGCCGGGCAAGGGGGTCGCTGTCCATACGATCGACTGCCAGACGCTGGAAAGTTTCCACGACATGCCGGAACGCTGGATAGACGTTTCGTGGGATATCGCCTCCGGCAACGACCAACGTCTGGTTGGGCGGCTCAAGCTGGTGGTGACAAATCGGCCCGGCGGCCTCGCCAATGTCACCACCGCCGTTGCGAGTCATGACGGCAACATCAACAATCTCAAGATTACCGGGCGGAGTACCGACTTTTTCGATCTGACGCTGGATATCGAGGTCAAGGACAACAGGCATCTGAACGAAATCATGGCGGCGCTACGGGCTGAAGGAGCCGTCAGCAGCGTCGACCGGATCGCGCACTGAAAATGCGCGAACAGCGAAGCTAAAGGGAGCGAGAGATGGGAGCGATTGACGCGGACGCGCATGTTCTGGAAACACCCGCAACATGGGAATTTCTGGCGGACGAAGACCGGAAATACATGCCAATGATCGTCTCGCAGACATTCGGCGAGGACGTTACGGCCAATGACGGGGTCAATATCCAGCGCAATTACTGGCTGGTCGGCAATCGCGCAATGGGCAAGGACCGCAACGTTGGAACGGAGATGTCCCGCGCCATCCGGGAAATGGAGGATATTCCGGGGCGTCTAGCCCATATGGATGAGCTGGAAATCGATATTCAGGTGCTGTACCCGACGATCTATCTGCGTCCCGTTACCGACGATGTGAAAGTCGAACTCGCACTCGTGCGCGCCTATAACCGCTGGCTTGCGAGCATCTGGAAACAGGGCGGGGGGCGGCTCCGCTGGGTTGCCATACCGCCGCTGCATTCGCCGGACACGGTGCGTGCGGAAATGGAATTTGCAAAGGAGAACGGCGCCTGCGGGATATTTCTTCGGGGACTGGAACTGGAACGTGACATTGGCGATCCCGTCCACCATCCGCTCTATGAAATAGCCAGCGACCTGGACCTGCCGATCTGCATCCATTCCGGTAACGGCAGCTTCGTCCATCACGATTTCTTCGAGACCGATACCAGCTTCACGAAATTCAAGCTGGCAGTGGTGGGGGCGTTTCATACCCTGATCGAAAAGAAAATACCGCAGCAGTTCCCGAAAATCCGCTGGGGCTTCGTTGAGGTCAGCGCGCAGTGGGTTCCCTACGTGCTGTGCGATCTGGAAGACCGTTATCGCCGCAAGGGGTGGGACTGGTATGAAAACCCGCTCAAGGACAACAATATGTTCGTCGCCTGCGAGAACACTGACGATCTTCCCTATATCCTCGACCATGCCGGCGAGGACAATCTGGTGATCGGGACCGATTACGGCCATCACGATCCCTCGAGCGAGGTCATGGCGGTGCATCTGCTGAAACGGGACAGTCGCATCAACCCGGCAATCGCCGAAAAGATTCTCGAAACCAACGCCCGGACGCTGTACGGGCTTAACTGATCGCAGAGGCATTCGGAAATGGCCGGTAATTTTCTGCGTCTCGGCGTCAACATCGATCACGTCGCGACCATCCGGAATGCCAGGGGAGGCGATCACCCTGATCCGCTGCGTGCGGCGCATATGGCCGAGGCCGCTGGTGCGGACGGCATAACAGCTCATTTGCGGGAGGACAGGCGGCACATCCGCGATACAGACATCGAACGGCTGATGGATGAAATTTCCCTGCCGCTCAATCTGGAAATGGCGGCGACGCCGGAAATGATCGATATCGCATTACGCCACCGACCGCATGCGGCCTGTATCGTGCCGGAGAAGCGAGAAGAACGGACAACCGAAGGCGGCCTCGATCTCGAAGGCAATTACGAGCCCTTAAGGACTACGATCGAGCGGCTAAGCAGCGCCGGTATCCGCGTTTCGCTGTTTATCGAACCCGATCCCGCACATCTCGATATTGCCCGTTCTCTCGGTGCGCCGGTTGTCGAACTCCATACCGGTGCGTATTGCCTCGCCGGTCCCGGCGTCAATCGCGACGCCCAATTCCGGCGCATCGCAAATGCGGCGGCCCATGCCGGCGCGATCGGTCTCGAATGCCACGCGGGGCACGGGCTGTGCTTCGATACCGTCGCGCCTGTGGCAGCTCTGCCCGACATCGTTGAACTCAATATCGGTCACTTCCTGATCGGAGAGGCGATCTTCGGCGGTCTGGAAAGCGCTATCAAACGGATGCGTTCCCTGATGGACAAGGCGCGTGCTGACGCGACGGGGGAACGCAGCGCATGATCATCGGCCTCGGCAGCGACCTGATCGACATCAGACGGATCGAAAAAACGCTCGACAGGTTCGGCGAGCGTTTCCTCGACCGGATATTTACCGAGACCGAGCGCGCCAAGTCCGAACGTCGGGCGAACCGGGTCGAAAGCTACGCCAAGCGATTTGCCGCCAAGGAGGCCTGCTCCAAGGCTCTGGGAACGGGTTTCCGCAAGGGCGTGTTCTGGCGCGACATGGGCGTGGTCAACCTGCCCGGAGGTAAGCCGACCATGGCGCTGACGGGCGGGGCCGCGAAACGTCTTACCGAAATCGTCCCGGACGGCATGGAAGCCCGGATCGACATCACGCTGACGGACGAACCGCCCATAGCCGAGGCGGTGGTGATCATCTCCGCAGTGCCCGCCAGTACCGGTAAGTGACGGTCTGGATCGGTAATTATTTGACTCGATTGGCTGACGGTGGCTTTATCGGCGCGGGTTTGCGACGGTCGGTCGTTTTTCAACGGTTTATCAAACAGTTAGGTGCGTTTAGCATGGTTGATGTCGATCCTGCCCGTAAGGGCGGGGCTGCCGGGCAGGAGAAAAAATCGGAAAGTCTGTGGGAGACTGCCCGAACCGTCGTCTACGCAGTGCTGATCGCCCTTTGCATCCGGACGGTGGCGTTCGAGCCCTTCAATATTCCTTCCGGGTCGATGATCCCGACGCTCCTCGTCGGCGACTATCTGTTCGTATCGAAATACAGTTACGGCTACAGCAAACATTCGCTGCCGTTCAGCCCGGGAATATTTTCCGGTCGAATCTTCGACACCAGTCCCGAACGCGGCGACGTCGCGGTCTTCAAGCTACCGAGTGACAATAGCACCGATTACATCAAGCGGATTGTCGGTCTGCCTGGCGACACGATCCAGGTCCGTGGGGGACGGCTTCATCTCAATGGAAAAGCCGTGCCTCGGCGGCGCATCGAGGATTTTGTTCTGCAGGATGAGCGCGAAAACTTTCATGCGGTGGCGCAGTACGAGGAAAGACTTCCCAGCGGCGTGACATATCGCATCATAGAGAAAGACGGCGATACCGGGCCGCTGGACAACACCCCGGTCTTCACTGTTCCCGAAGGCCATTTCTTCGCCATGGGGGACAATCGGGACAATTCCCTCGACAGCCGGGTTCACAGCGCCCGGGGAATCGGGGGCGTAGGCTACATACCGTTCGAAAATCTTGTGGGGCGCGCGGACGTGATTTTCTTCTCGACCGACGGCAGCGCGGACTGGTGGGAAATCTGGGGCTGGATTCCGGCAATGCGTTTCTCGCGATTCTTTACGGGGATCGATTAATGCCGGCCGACCGGGCGCCGGAAGAACTCGCGGCCCGGATCGGGCACGATTTCGCCCGGATCGATCTTCTTGAGCGTGCGGTAACGCATTCCAGCTTCGGCGTGTCGGGCAACAACAATCAGCGCCTGGAATTCCTTGGCGACCGCGTACTGGGACTGGTGCTTGCGGATTGTCTGATCAACCGGTTTCCTGATGAGCCGGAGGGAGATCTCGCGAAGAGGCTTGGATCCCTTGCCGATGGCAGAACACTGGCTACGATCGCCGGTGAAATAGAACTGTCCGACTGGTTGCGGACCGGGGAAGGGGATCAGGCCTCGGATATTGCATCCAGCCAGGCGGTTCTTGCGGACGCGCTGGAAGCGGTTATTGGCGCAGTTTATCTAGATGGGGAACTCGGCGCAGCGCGTGGCCTTGTCGAGCGGCTTTGGGAAGGTTCCCTTTCCGAGCAGTCGTGTCCCCCGGTGGATTCCAAGACGGCATTGCAGGAATGGGTCCAGGCTCGGTCGCAGCCATTGCCCCAGTACAATGTCGTCTCGCGGACCGGGCCCGATCATGCGCCTGAATTTACGGTCGAGGTCAGCGTATCCGGTCTGACGCCGGCGCGAGCCAGTTCGGGCTCCAAACGTTCAGCGGAACAGAAGGCGGCGGCGGCGATGCTCGACGCGATCGATATCGATCGATGAACCCGGTACAGGAAACGCGCTGCGGCTATGTCGCGCTGGTCGGTGCGCCGAATGCCGGCAAGTCTACCCTGCTGAACCGGATCGTCGGGGCCAAGGTCTCCATCGTGACGCCCAAAGTGCAGACGACGCGGGCCCGCGTGATCGGCGTGATCGTACGGGGCGGCGCCCAGATCGTGTTCGTCGACACACCGGGCATTTTTGCGCCGAAACGCCGGCTGGAACGGGCAATGGTGGCGGCGGCCTGGAGCGGCGCTGCTGATGCGGACCGGGTCGCGTTGCTTGTCGATGCGAAGGCTGGGATGCGAGGCGGAACCGGGGCGATTGTCGAGGGACTAAAGGAGGCGGGGAGAAAAGCCATCCTCGTTCTGAACAAGATAGATCTCGTGGCGCCGGAATCGCTTCTGACCCTGACGGCGTCTCTAAACGAGACAGGCGTGTTCACGGACGTATTTATGGTCTCTGCGCTCAATGGCGATGGAGTCGACGATGTCGTCGATCACCTGGCGGGCTCTCTTGATGAGGGACCATGGCTCTACCCTGCGGACCACCTGACGGACATGAACGACCGCCTGTTTGCTGCCGAGATCACGCGCGAAAAACTGTTTCTCGCCCTGAGGCAGGAACTGCCCTATTCGCTGACGGTCGAGACGGAGAACTGGGGAGAACGCAAGGACGGCAGTGTTGGAATTAATCAGGTCATCTATGTCGAACGCGCCGGCCATCGCGGCATTATTCTGGGAAACAAGGGCCAGCAGATAAAGCAGATCGGCGCCGACGCGCGCAAGGAACTCGAAGCCCATCTGGAACGCCGGGTTCATCTCTTTCTGTTCGTCAAGATCAGAGAAAAATGGCGCGACGATCCCGAGCGTTACCGTGAGATGGGGCTCGAATTCGGGGACTAGACGGTCTCGCGACTCTGGAATGTCCTGACGAGGACGGTTGTCATCGATCGAACGTCCCAACTGACGCGGCGGTTGGCCTAACTGGCCGGTTCGAGCGTCCGGCTGAACAGTGTGCGGTCGTTGAGGTCGCGAATCGTCACGCGCAGGGAGCCTGTCTGCGCGTTGATCCTTGCATGGCCGAAATAGAGAAAACCATCCATTGGCGGCGCGTTGGATCCCTGGGGCACCAGAGTCCTGAACTGGCGTTCGGCCCCGAAGGTCTTATCGAAATGACGCACCCGTCCCGGCCGCGCGTGGAACGGGCCGGAAACGAATTCCCAGAAGGGCAGGAAGTCGCGAAACGCTGCCCGGTTCGGGTCGAACTGAAACGCGGCCGAATAGTGGACGTCCGCCGCGAGCCAGACGGTGTTCTGGATGCCCTGGCGCTTGATGAAGGTCAGGATATCCGCGATCTCCAGTTCCCGCCCAAGCGGCGCGCCGTGATCGCCGTTGGCCCACTGGTCGTAACGGGGCGCCGGGCGCTTCCGCACATGGGCAATGGGCTGCGGATTCGCGATGATCTTCCATACTGCCTTCGATTTCTGAAGTTCGTTCTTCAGCCATTCGATCTGCGCCGGACCTAGCATCTGTGTGTTTTCGCTCCCGAAACGATCCCTGTTCCGGTCGTTGGGACCACGGTAACTGCGCCCATCGAGCATGAAGACATCGGCTAGTGGTCCGCATGGAACTTTACGGTAGATACGATCGGGATCGGTATCGTTGCGGCGCATCGGTGTAAATTCGAAAAAGGCCTGTCGGCCCCATTCGACCAGTGGCGTCGTGTCCTTTATCCCGTATCCCTTGCGGTGCATTTCCTTCCAGGTGAGCCGCCGTCCGGGCCACCAGTTGTTCATGACCTCATGGTCGTCCCATGTCGCAATCATTGGAACCTGGGCAGAGAACCGGCGGTAGTGCTCGTCGAGAAAATTGTAACTGTAGTTACCCCGGAAAAGGTCCAGACTTTCCGCGACGACCTTCTTTGCAGGCGTCACAATATTTCGCCAGCGTCGCCCGTCGGGAAGACGAATCTCGTCATGGATAATTCGATCGGCGTAGATCCGGTCGCCCAGATGGATCAGGAAATCCGGCCTGGTATCGAGCATGGTCTTGAAGATTCGTAGCCCGCCCCAGTCCGGGTTGATACCCCAGCCGGCGCCGCACTGGTCGCCGCCGAAGACAAAGCTGAGATCGCGACCTTCTCCCGGGGTCACCAGCCGACCCGTCGCCGGCGCCGATGCCCCTCCGCCCTGGGTTTTGAAACGGACCCGGTAGAAAATCTCTTTCCCCGAAGGGAGGCCGTCCAGGACAGTCTGAGCGACGTTGCCGTTCCGCGCTGTCGCAATCGGTCCTTCGATGTGTTGCGCATTACGAAAACTCTCCTCGGTCGACCAGTCGACGATCATTCTCGAGGTGTTGCTGGTTCTGGCCCAGACAACAGCGCTGCTCGGCGTGACGTCGCCGGCTGTGATTCCGTCAGCTATCGAAATCTGCGCCCGAGCCGGAGACGGTATCAGTGCGGGTGTAGCGGCGAACCCGCCGAGCCCGGCGAGAAAAGCCCTTCGGCCGATTGTCATGAAAACCCCGTTTGAGTTCGAAACATATGCGTCAGATTAACAAGCCAGACGTTATAATCCATCCATGGATTGGAGAGATGACGGGATTGTTCTTTCCGCGCGGCGGCATGGCGAGAACGCGCTGATCGTGAATCTGCTCACGCGCGAGCACGGGCGCCATTCCGGCCTTGTGCGCGGCGGCGCCAGCGCCCGCAATCGGGGGCTCTATCAGCCGGGGAACAGGCTGGCGGCGCACTGGCGTGCGCGCCTCTCCGAGCATCTGGGCAATTTCACCTGCGAGCTTCAGAAGGCCTGGGCGGCGTCCCTGCTGCATGAGGCGCAACCGCTGCTCGCGCTGAGCGCGGCGACCGCTCTGCTCGATTCGGCGTTGCCGGAACGCGCGCCGGTACCGGATCTGTTCGAATCGCTGGAAGGGCTGATCGAATCGTTAAGCCGCGATGGTTGGCGCGAACGATATGTTCGCTGGGAGATGGCGCTGCTGACGGAACTTGGCTTCGGGCTCGACCTGTCCGCCTGCGCCGCGACAGGAGAGGCCGAAGACCTGATCTACGTGTCGCCGAAATCCGGTCGTGCCGTTTCCGCCGCGGCAGGACGCCTTTACAAGGATCGCCTGTTGCCGCTTCCAGGGTTTTTGCTCTCCGATGGGGATTCCGCGACCGATATCGATTTTGCGGCCGGCCTCTCGCTGACAGGCTACTTCCTAGGCAAGTTTGTCCTTGGTGACAGCCGCAACGGGCTTCCGGCGGCGCGTCAGCAGCTGGGCGAGAATTGCAGAAATAGGAGCGGAAGGGCATGACGCTTGTCCGAGGCACTTTGGGCGGAGCGGGATTTTGCCTGGCTTTGTTGCTCGTTGCGGCGTCGGCCCGTGCCGAAAAAGTTTCTGCACCGGTGGTCGATCCCACAGGAATGCTCGCGTCAGGAACAAGGGCATCCGTCACTCATGCGGCTCAGGAATTTTACAGGGCCTCAGGCAAGTGGATGGTGGTTATGGTGGCGCCGTCCATCTCCGATCTAAACTCTGCGTCGTTGAGGACAATTACGAAGGCGCCCTGGCAGCCGGCGGACAGGGCGGATGAGATCGGTATTTTCTACATTACATCGCCGCAGAGCCGGGGTGGGGAACTGCTGGTTGTCGATCCGGACTGGCGCAAGGTTGCGGGCCATATGTGGATACCGCTGTTTCCGCAACGGCTGGCGGAAAAGTTCGGCGACCTGCCGTTCGAGGAGCGTGTCCGCGAAAGCGCTGCCTATCTTGCGGAGCAATTCCCCCAAAAGATCGAATTCCTGATGCCGGAAACACGGCGGATCGATCCGGCCTCCCTGGCTGTCGCGCGATTCCTGCGCAAGGCATTCGAGTGGTTCTTTATTTTTGTCATGTTCTACACGGTACTTCGGACGCTCTGGCCGAACGAACTGAAAGACACCGATACCGACGAACGAAGCCAGGAAATTCGCAAACTCCGGGACGAACCCTTTCGATGGTAACGCCGTATACAGCGCGATTCGGGCGGTCTTCGTGTATACAGGCCCATCATGGCTAAAGGTGCGGCAACCCCTACGATTCCAACCGACGTGAGCCTGGAATCGGCTCTGTCGGAGCGTTATCTCGCCTATGCGCTGTCGACAATCACGTCGCGGTCTCTGCCCGATGTGCGCGACGGGCTGAAACCCGTTCACCGGCGCGTGCTGTACGCCATGCGGCAGCTCCGCCTCGATCCCAACCAGGGGTTCAAGAAATGCGCCCGCGTCGTCGGCGATGTGATCGGTAAATACCACCCGCATGGCGATACGGCGGTTTATGACGCGATGGTGCGGCTCGCGCAGGAATTCGCGGTTCGCTACCCGCTGGTCGAAGGGCAGGGGAATTTTGGGAATGTCGACGGCGATTCCGCGGCGGCGATGCGGTACACCGAGGCGCGGCTAACGGATTACGCTCTCGCCATGCTCGAAGGGCTGGACGATGACGCGGTCGATTTCCGGGAAAATTACGACGGCAGTGAGAAGGAGCCCGTGCTGCTGCCTTCCGCCGTACCGAACCTGCTGGCCAATGGCGCATCGGGCATCGCGGTCGGGATGGCATCGTCGATCCCGCCGCATAATCTCGATGAAATCTGTCAGGCGCTGAACCACCTGATCAAGTATCCGAAGGCGACGGTCGACAAGCTACTGTCCTTCATGCCGGGACCGGATTTTCCGACCGGCGGCGTGCTGGCGGAAACGGCCGACAATATTCGCGCTGCGTACGCATCGGGCCGGGGGTCGTTTCGGCTGCGCGCTCGCTGGGAGAAAGAGGGTCTTGGGCGCGGTCAGTGGCAGATCGTCGTCACCGAGATTCCCTATCAGGTTCAGAAGAGCCGGCTGGTCGAGAAGATCGCCGAGCTGATGCAGGTAAAGAAGCTGCCGCTGCTCGAAGACATACGGGATGAATCAGCAGCCGATATCAGGCTCATCCTCGTGCCGCGCTCGCGTTCCATCGAACCCGAGATGCTTATGGAGATGCTGTTCCAGCACACCGATCTGGAATCGCGTATCGGGCTGAACCTCAATGTTCTGAACGCCGATATCGTGCCTGGCGTCATGGATCTGCGCACCGCCCTGCAATCCTATCTCGATCATCGCCATGAAGTGCTGGTCCGGCGGTCGAAGAACCGGCTGGAGAAGATCGCGCACCGGCTCGAAGTGTTGGCCGGCTATATGATCGTATATCTGAACCTGGACGAGGTCATCGCCATCATCCGCAACGAGGATGAGCCCAAGCCGGTTCTGATGAAGCGCTGGAAGCTGAGCGAGACCCAGGCCGAGGCGATCCTCAACATGCGGCTGCGTTCCCTGCGGAAGCTCGAGGAGATGGTGATCCGGGAAGAAATGGAGGAGCTGGAAAAGGAACAGAAGGATCTTAACCGGCTTCTCAAGGACAAAAAGCAGCGCTGGGCGCGTATTGCGGACGAAGTCGCAGACGTCCGGAAACGGTTCGGCAAGAAGACGGAACTGGGGGCTCGGCGAACAACGATCGGCGACGCGCCGTCCGCGACGGTCGTGCCGATTACCGCGATGATCGAACGCGAGCCGGTCACCGTCATCTGTTCGGAAAAAGGCTGGCTGCGGGCCCTGAAGGGGCATGTCGACGACCTGGCGTCGGTGAAATTCAAGGATGGCGACAGGCTCGCCTACGCGTTGCCCGCGCAGACCACTGACAAACTCCTCGTATTCGGCACCAACGGTCGCTTCTATACGATCGGCTGCGACAAGCTTCCCGGAGGGCGCGGTCATGGCGAGCCCGTCCGTCTGATGGTCGATCTGAGCAACGAGCACGATATCGCCCATCTGCTGATCCACCAGCCGGATCGCAAACTGGTCGTGGCGTCGTCTGACGGTCGCGGGTTCGTCGTGCCGGAAAACGATGTGATTGCGCAGACAAGGACCGGCAAGCAGGTGCTCAACGTGTCCGGCGACAATGAAGCCAAGGCCTGCTGCATCGCCGAGGGCGACTCGATTGCCGTAGTGGGGCGGAACCACAAGATGGTGATTTTCTCTCTGTCCGAACTGCCCGAAATGGCACGGGGGCGCGGCGTCAAGCTCCAGAGCTACAAGGATGGCGGCTTATCGGACGTGAAGGCTTTTACACTGGCCGATGGTCTGTCCTGGAAAAGCGGAGACAGGATGCGGACCGAAACCGATCTGAGGTCCTGGGTCGGCAAACGCGCGCAGGCCGGCAGGCTGGCGCCCAAGGGCTTTCCCCGCTCGCACCGGTTCGGGTGAACGGGCTCGCCGCCTTCGTCAAATTCGCAGACCGGCTGAACGATGCCGTAGGCCGCGGCGTTGCGTGGCTGACGCTGGCGATGGTGATTATCGCCTTTACGGTCGTGATCCTGCGCTACGTGTTTTCACTCGGCTGGGTGGCGATGCAGGAAAGCTATGTCTGGCTGCACGGCATGGTTTTCATGGCGGGAGCCGGTTATACGCTGCTTCATAACGGGCATGTGCGGGTGGATATTCTCTACCGGCCCGGTTCGGATCGCTACCGCGCCTGGGTGGACCTGCTGGGGTCGCTCCTGCTGCTGATGCCGGTCGTCATCCTGATCGCTTTCGCGAGCTGGGACTATGTTCTGGTTTCGTGGATAAAGCTTGAAGAATCGCGGGAAGCAGGCGGGCTGCCGGGTCTCTTCGTCCTTAAATCCTTTATCTGGGTGTTCTGCGTTCTGGTCGCCTTGCAGGGACTTTCGCTCGCAGGCCGAAGCTTCCTTGTTCTGTTCGGCAAGTCGGCGCTGGTGCCGCCGTTGCCGGGCGATGAGGGAGGCCACCCGTGAGCGTCGGAGCGGAAGTGCTTGCGTTGCTGATGTTCGCGACGACCTGCGGCGTTCTGCTGATGGGTTTTCCCGTAGCGTTCACGCTCGCCGGGGTGCCGCTCGCTTTCGCCCTGGTCGGCTCCGGGCTCGAGCTGTTCGATCTCCGTCTGCTGTCGGCGCTGCCGTCGCGCTATTTCGGCGTGATGTCGAACGAGGTGCTGGTCGCAGTGCCTTTGTTCGTGTTCATGGGGGTGATGCTGGAACGCTCTCGCATCGCGGAACAGTTGCTGGAAACGATGGGGCTGCTGTTCGGGCGGATGAGGGGCGGACTCGGCATTTCCGTCATCGCCGTCGGTGCGGTCCTGGCGGCGTCGACCGGGATCGTCGGCGCGACCGTCGTGACAATGGGCCTCCTGAGCCTGCCCGCGATGATGAAGGCGGGGTACGATCCGAAGCTCGCCACCGGCGTGATCTGTTCGTCCGGTACGCTGGGCCAGATTATCCCCCCGTCGATCGTTCTCGTCCTGTTGGGCGACATTCTGCAAGGCGCCAATACACAGGCGCAGCTCGCCAAGGGAAACTTCGCACCCGATCCCGTGTCCGTGGTCGACCTGTTCGCGGGGGCCTTTATCCCGGGGATGCTCCTTGTCGGTCTGTATATCGGATGGGTTCTGGTTAAATCGATCATCGATCCGGAATCCTGCCCGGCGCTTGTCGACGAAACCGGGCGGCCGGACGATTTCGGGATGCGAGTCCTGAAGGTCCTGTTGCCGCCGGCGGCGTTGATCTTGCTGGTTCTCGGGTCGATCCTTGCCGGCGCGGCGACGCCAACCGAGTCCGCGGCGGTCGGCGCAATGGGGGCGATGGCGCTCGCGGCGATGCGGCGTCAGTTCAACCTGCCGATCCTGCAGGAGGTCATGCGTTCGACGTTGTCGATCAGTTCGATGGTGTTCGTGATCCTGCTCGGCGCTTCGGTCTTTTCTCTGGTATTCCGTGGGTTCGGCGGCGATGCGTTCGTAGAAGAAATTCTCAAGCAGATGCCCGGCGGCGCGTTCGGCGCGATGCTGGCGGTCATGGCGCTGATGTTCGTGATGGGGTTCTTCCTCGATTTTATCGAGATCATCTTCGTGGTCGTGCCGGTTGTCGGGCCGATCCTCCTGCAGATGGATTTACATCCGGTCTGGTTCGGCGTGATGATCGCGATCAATCTGCAGACCAGCTTCCTGACGCCGCCCTTTGGATTCGCACTGTTTTACCTGCGTGGCGTCGCGCCGCCCGAAATCACGACCGGACACATATACCGGGGAATTATCCCGTTCGTCCTAATCCAGATCCTGGGTCTCTGCGTCGTCGCATACTGGCCCGGTCTCGCGACCTGGCTGCCGAATGTGCTGTTCGGCTAAAGCGTGATTACCAGGACCAATCCGCCCATCACGGCAGTGTTGTTGCAGGCGGTGTAGAGGTGGCGGTTGCGTTCGCCGCCCTCCATATCCCAAAAATTGTGATAGAGGTAGTTCGCGGCGAGCGTGAAGACGATCAGCATGATCGCACCGACATGCGAATAGTAGTCGATGGCGACAGATATGCCCCCCAACAGCATCAGTCCGAACCCGCCGACGAGCGAATAGCGCGGAAACGGCATGCCGCGGTCTGCAAGCCTGCCGGCATGTTCATCGAAGCGGGACCAGGCGGTGAAACAGCGGTAAACGAACAGAAAGGCGATCATCAGATGGCCGACGATCTGCCAGATCGTGTGGTCTGCGTGAAACATGGCGTCTCCTGTCCGGCGGAAGAAGAAACCGGCGGGGAGGCCCGCCGGTTTCGATGTGATTGCGCGCGCCGGGCCTAGCCCTTTTGCGGTTTGGCGTATTCGAATGGCAGGAGCCGCGCCGGCAGGTACGATCCTTCCGCACGGCTTGACCATGCGAGCGCTTCACGACGGAATTTCAGATAGTCGTCCATCACTTCGCGGCTCAGCGGGTCTTTCGAGGCGAGGTCGTTCATGACCTGGCCTGCCAGCTTGCCGAGGCCGTTCAGGACCGAGTCGGGGAACTTGCGAAGCTGGACCTTGTGCTTGCCGACCAGCGTCTGCAGCGCGGCGTTGTTGCGCGCCGTGAATTCGCTGAGAACGATCTGGTTGACCGCCGTGTTGGCGGCCTGAACGACGGCCTTGATGTCGTTCGGCAGTTTCTCCCAGGCCTTGAGATTGATGAAGTTTTCAAGCACCGTCGCCGGTTCGTGCCAGCCCGGGAAGTAGTAGTACTTCGCGCTTTTATACAGGCCGAAGGCGAGGTCGTTATAGGGACCGACCCACTCCGTTGCGTCGAGCGCACCGGACTGTAGCGCCGGAGGAATTTCGCCGCCCGGAAGGTTGATGACGTTGCCGCCGGCTGCCTTGACGACCTCGCCGCCAAGACCGGGGATGCGCATCTTGAGGCCCTTGTAATCGCTAAGGCTGTTCATTTCCTTGTTGAACCAGCCGCCCGCCTGCACGCCGGTATTGCCAGACGGGAAGAACTTGCAGCCCATCTGCTTGTAAATCTTGTCGGCCAGCTTCTGGCCATTGCCCCACTGATACCAGGCGTTGACTTCCTGGGCCGTCATGCCGAACGGGACGGAGGCGAGGTATTGCGCAGCCGCGACCTTGCCTTTCCAGTAATAGGGCGCGCCATGGCCCATCTCCACGGTGCCCTGGCCGACGGCGTCCATCGCTTCGAATGCCGGCACAATTTCATTGGCGCCGTAGACTTTGACTTCCAGCCGTCCGCCTGAGCCCTTGGTGATCATGTCGCCAAGAAGGTTCGCGCCGGTGCCCAGTCCCGGGAAGTTCTTCGGCCATGTCGTGACCATTCTCCACTGCATTCTTCCCTGCGAAATCGCGGGGGCGGGGAACGCCGAGGCGGCTGCCGCTGCGGCCGTTACGCTCGCGGCGCCAGTCAGGAAGTTGCGTCGGGAGTTCCGGTTTGTGCCGGAAGTCTTTTTCGATTTTGTCTCTTCGGTCATCGTTCTCTCCCTGTGTAAGACATGATGTTACGGTCGATTCATTTGGTTGATGAAACGTTATCCACGAGAAGATGTTTAGGCAAGAATCCCGGCTCAGACGGGAATTTGCGACCAGCCGTCGGGACCTAGTCCTTCGAGGGGACGAAAACGCGCCTTGTAGGCCATTTTCGGGCTCTGTTCGATCCAGTAACCGAGATACACGTAGGGAAGGGACATCTCGCGGGCGCGTTCCACCATCCACAAGACCATCCATGTACCCAGACTGCGCCGATCCAGTCCCGGCTCGTACATCGAATAGACAGCGGAGAGCGCGTCGATCTGTCGATCCGCGAGCATCGTTGCAACCAGCTCGCCATCGTCGTCCCTGAATTCTACGACCCGCGTGTCGATCGGGCTGTCCTCTACCATCGAACGGTAATCGCGGAAGCCCATCGTCGACATCTCGCCACCCGAATGCCGGGACCGCTGATAGCGGGTAAACAGCCGGAACTGTTCCATAGTGGCGTGTGCTGCCATGTCCGTGACGGACAGGTCCGCGTTGCGGTTCATCAGCCGCCTGAAAGTCCGCGTCCAGACGAAATCGTCGGTACGAATCCGGACCGGTACGCAGGAAGCGCATCCGGGGCAGGCCGGCCGGTAGGCAAGGCTGTGGCTGCGCCGGAAACCGCCGCGCGACAGGCGTTCATACAAATCCAAGGCGTTCGGCACCGACAGATCTGTCACCACCTTGCGCTCGATCCTGCCTGGCAAATAGGGGCAGGGAAGCGCTCGTGTGCCCATGAAAAGACGGTGTGCGGATTCCTGTATTGGCCGGTTCATCGTTTTGCAGACTGCAACATTGACGAAACCATAACTTAATCGGGTTTCCCCATTGTGCAAGCGATCCGGTCCTGGCGATCGTGGGAAGGGCAGTGATCCCTAGCGGAGTCTGGGACCGGTCCAGTCCTTGGGGAGCGGTGTCGTCGGTGCCGGGCCGGGAGGACCAGAAGCCGCGGGTTTGCGCTTCTTTACTGCCGTCTGAGTGGTCCGCTTTCTGAGTTGGTCCAGTTCCGCGGACTTCTTCAGAAGGAGAATGTTGACCCGGCGGTTGCGGTGCGAGGTCGGCACCTCCGGCAGCAATGGGTCCTGTGCGGCAAGGCCGGCCACAGACTCTATGCGCGAAACGTGCAGTCCGCCTTCCACCAGCGCGCGACGGCTGGACTGGGCGCGATCCGCTGACAGTTCCCAGTTGCTGTAGCCGTTCTTTCCCTTGAATGGCTGCGAGTCGGTATGACCTGAAATTCTGATTCTGTTCGGCACCCGGCGGATCGCTGCGGCAATCAGGTGCATCAGCTTTTTGGTATGAGGGGCCAGCCTGGCGCTGCCGGACGCAAACATGGGCCGCCCTTCGCGATCAACCACCTGGATTCTCATGCCTTCGGGTGTGCGATCGATGAGCAAATGCTTCTCGAGTTCCCTGAGGTCGGGCGTCCGCTGGATCGTTTCCCGTATCTGTTGCTCGATCTTGTCGAAATTCCTGTTTTCGATCTTTTCGATCCGCTCGCGCTCTTCCTGGGCCGCCTTTTCGGCTTCCGGATCTGCGCCGCCTTCCTCTTCGGCATCGCCTTCCGTCGCCCCGGTGGTCGGTTCCAGCTTAAGCGACACGCTCGGGATGGAGGTCCGGGAAATGGAAGAGCCCGGCGAAGAAATGGAGCGCCCTCCCAGCATGCCCCCGGCCCCACCCGAAGAGGCGGAGACGGCTACGGGCGCGAAATAGTCGGATATCCCCTGCTTCTGTTCCTCTGTCGTGGCATTCAGCAGCCAGAGAAGCAGGAAGAAGGCCATCATTGCGGTCACGAAGTCGGCATAAGCGACCTTCCACGCGCCGCCGTGATGGCCGTGACCGCCCTTCTTGATCTTCTTGACGACAATAATGGCGTCGCTGTCAGCCATGGCTTGAGCCTGGTTCGTTGCTTGTGCGTCAGCCTATTGCGGGCAGGGCGTTGACGGCCTCTTCGACTTCGTAGAAGGACGGTCTGACGTCGCTCAGTAGCGCCTTGCGCGCAAACTCAACGCAGACGGCAGGGGCGTGCCCGCCCAGATAGGCCAGGATGCCGGCCTTCATGCACTGATAGTATTTGCCCTCCGCGTCGTAGGTCGCGCCCAACGTTGTGGCGAGGGGACCGACAAAACCGTATGCCACAAACACGCCGAGGAATGTGCCGACCAGCGCGCCGCCGATTAGCTTGCCGAGAATTTCGGGCGGCTCGGTGATGGACCCCATGGTCTTGATAACGCCGAGCACCGCGGCGACGATCCCGAGCGCCGGGAGGGCATCCGCCATGGCCTGAACGGCGCCGGCGACCTGATGGTGCTCGTGATGGTGGGTTTCGAGCTCCTCGTCCATCAGGTTCTCGATTTCCATGGCGTTTTCCGTTCCCAGGCTGATCATTCTCAGATAATCGCAAAGGAACGTCACGGCGTGATGATCGGAATGGAATGTAGGAAACTGCGCCAGGATGTCGCTCTCCTCAGGGTTTTCGATATGCGATTCGAGGGCCAGCATCCCCTTGCTCTTTGCCAGCTTGAAAATCGCATACATCAGGGACAGGAGTTCGAGATAGTCGTCCTTCGAGTATTTGGGTCCCTTCAGGGCATGTCCCATTGCCCCAGCAGCCTTGCCGATGACGGATTTCGGATTGCCAATAATAAAGGCGCCAATCGCCGCGCCGACGATAATCACGGCCTCGAAGGGCTGCCAGAGAACGTAAAGCTTGCCGCCCATTGCGGCATAGCCGCCCAGGACACAGGCAAAAACCACGACGCTGCCGACAATTACGAACATAAGGACCTCGGAACCCCTGATTTATCTCAAAAGCAGGATGTCCCTCCGGTGTTAAGATCGAGTTAAATCGTGTTTAAATAAGGTCTATTGATTCCAATGGTTTAGGCAATTTCATCCTTTTGCCGGTATTTCCATGGCGTGGCTTGACCGGCACGTCGGGAGAAGACAGTTTAGGGGAACGGGAGAACAGGAGTTAAAAGTGTCCGAGAACGTAAAGACCGCCGAAGAACTTCAGGAGCGCCTGATTGCCAATCACTTCAACGAGTGGATGGGCCTTAAGATTGTCGGGCTGGATGAAGAAAAAATCGAAATTTCAATGGTTTGGCGGGAGGAAATGATTTCCAACCCGAAGGCCCGGGTAACGCATGGCGGTATTCTCGGGGCGCTCGTCGATGTCGCGGCGGACTTCATGATCGCTGCAAAGTTCGGCGCGCCGGCGCCGACAGTGGATTTACGCGTGGATTATCATCGTGCGGCGATGCCGGGTGACCTGAAAGCGGTAGGACGGATCGTTCGCGCGGGCGGCACGCTGGCGACAGCTGAGGCGGAAGTGTTCGATGGGGACGGAAAACTGGTCGCGAGCGGTCGGGGCGTCTATTTCACAGGCGCGCTGAAACGTTCCAGCTGATTGGGTTCGCCTCACTTTGACTTGCCGCCTCCGAGCGGCGAATATCCCCCGCACACAAACGGTGACTATTCAAACAGCGACTGGAACGAAAAATGGCGATTGATCCCAGAGAATTCAGGAATACTGTTGGCTGCTTCGCCACAGGGATCACGATCATCACGACAACGGACGACGACGGGAATCCGGTCGGGTTTACCGCGAATTCATTCTCCTCGGTGTCGCTGGATCCGCCGCTGGTCCTGTTCTGTCTCGACAGGCGGGTCGCCAGCTTCGAGTCGTTTCGAGAGGGCGGGAAATTCGCGGTCAATATCCTTGGCAACGATCAGCAGGACTTGTCCAACCAGTTTGCGAAAAGCGGTTCTGACAAGTGGGACGGGATTGAGTACGAAACCGTAAATGGCGGCTGTCCGCTGTTCGAGGGGTGCATCGCCAGCTTCGATTGCGACGTTTATGCTATTCACGAAGGCGGGGATCACGTCATTGTCGTCGGCGAAGTTACGCGCATGTCGCGCGATGAAGGGGGCCCGGATCCCTTGCTCTATTTCCGTGGCGGGTACGCGTCGATCAACGACGCGACCTGATCCCGTCAGCGAGCCGGGCTGAGCGTCAGCTTCGACGTGATGTCGCTTTGCCCGGGCGTCAGATACCGGCCGTCCCGCCATCTTTCTGCGAGATTTGAGTACAGCGCTGAAAGCCGGTTGCCCGATTGCCCCGGTGCGACCATGAAGCGCGAGCGGGACAGATCCGAAAGGTCGTAGACCGCTTTAAGGCCGGCGCCGTGAACGCTGGCAAATGGCGCCCGGGCGCTGTCCGGCCGAAAATGCGCCCGGTTTACCGTGTATGTTCCGCCATCCATTGGCAGGCGGATGTTGAAGAGCCGGTTCAGGACAGGCACGCGTCCCAGCACCGGATGATCGAAACTCACCGTGTGTACATCTCCCCAGCGCAGCGTTGCCAGCGGCTTTCCGGTCTCTTTCTCAAGCCATTTGACCGCCGTTTCGAGGCTTTGCGTCAGCATCTCCGAACAGTTTTCCGTCGGTTCGGTTGCCCGGTCGTCACACCAGCGTGGATCGTCGGTCAGGGCGCGCTTGATGGGCTGGGTTCGCAAGCCGGAGAAGGACGGGAAAAGTTCCCCGAGTTCATCAGCAAAGATCGCGCGCTTGAGTGACAACAGCCAGACGGAGAACAGAAAGGGTTCCGGTTTGTTTCGGTCCATGGAGCCGTCCCACTCACGGAGCAGGGCGAGCGCATTGCGGCCTGTGGTCGTGGACGGTTCGATCTTCGACATGAGCGGCAGGAGATCGCGCGCCATCAGCGAAACGACATCGTGCTGCAATCGCGCCGAACCGCTCATATCGTGCCTGTCGCTGCCGGCGAGTCGTTCCTCGATGCGCTTGGCCCGATATCCGGGCGAGCGGTTGCGACCCAGCCGGTATTTGAAATTCGGTAGTCCGGCGGTCGGGTTGTTGGCGTTGACGATGCTGCCCCGGGCCGGATTGCGAACGCGCGGCAATTCCTCGTAAGGGATAAAGCCGCTCCAGTCCTGCGCCCCGTCGGAGCCTTGCGCAGGAATTTCGCCGCTGCCGGACCGTCGGACCGGAACACGGGCGGGCGAGATCATGCCGATCGTCCCTTCTCGCGCGGCCATGACGATGTTCTGGTGGGGCGAATGCCACGATTTCAGCGCGGTTTCGAAACTGTTCCAGTCCGATGCCCGGTTCAGGGCGTATAGCGCGTCTGCCGTCCGGTCGTCCGGTTCGAGGGAGGCGGCGGCGAGCGATACGATCTCACCTGGCCCGGCGAGGGCGGCCACCTCTGGCGACAGGCCGCTGACGACGGGTCCGTGGCGGGTGGAGCGGACGGTGAACTCAAGGGGCTCTTCGCCTTTTACAGCGATGGTTTCCAGCCGCTCCTTCAGCGGGCGCGGGCCGTCCGGCGCGACGTAATGGTCGGGTCTGTCCGGCAGGATCGTCTCGATGAAAAGGTCCTGAACGTCTGTTTCCGCCGTCGTGAAACCCCAGGCGATGTCGCGGTTATGGCCCAGGACTGTGAACGGCATGCCCGGAACGGTCCCGCCGGTGACGTCGAGGCCGGGCGCTGCAACGCGTGCAAGATACCAGAGGGCAGGCGTGCGGAACTGAAGATGCGGATCGTTGGCGAGCAGCGGCTTGCCGCTGGCCGTCCTGTTGCCGGAAATGGCCCACACATTGGACGCGCTGCCGTCCGCGATCGGATTCTCCGGCAACCCCGCCAGCGTCCGCGGCGCGTCCGCGGGGTAGGGCGGCAGGAGCGTTTCCAGCGAGTCCTCGCCCAGTTTCCGGATTAGCTGGGCGCGGAATACTTCTTCGCGCCAGTTGCGGGCGAGAAAAATACCCATCGTTCGGCCCCATACGAGAGAGTCGGCTGGGCGCCAGGGCTCCGGGCGATAACGCAGCAAATAGAATTCGATCGGCCATGCTCGCCACCAGTCCTCCCGGTGGGTATCCAGCCAGGCGTTCACGCCCTTTGCATACGCTTCGAGCGCGGCGACTGTTTCCCGGGAGAGATGCGGGATAGATGCCTCGGCCAGACGGTAGAGGCCCAGCGTCCGCATGTACCGGTCAGTAGGGAGCGTCGGCTTGCCCAGCACTTCCGAAAGCCGACCCTGTCCGAGGCGGCGCTGGAAATCCATCTGCCACAGCCTGTCCTGCGCGTGAACCACGCCCAGCGCGAAATAGGCGTCGTGCTCCGATTCGGCGCGGATTTTCGGTACACCGTCCTTGTCCCGGACGATTTCGACCGGGCCTTTGAGCCCCTTGTAAGCGATCTCGCCTTCGGTCACAGGCAAGGAAGTGCGCAGCCAGAAAAACCCGGCCGAGCCGCCGCCAACCAGAACAATCAGAAAAAGGAGGCCTAAACGCCGCAGCCAGCGCATGCGAGGCCCGATCAGGACTCCGCCAGCTTGCGGGCGGTGTCGAGCGCTGCGTATGTGAGGACGCCGTCGGCGCCGGCGCGCTTGAAGGCCAGCAGCGCTTCATCCATCACCCGTTCGCCGTCGACCCAGCCGCGCTCGCCTGCGCCGCGCAGCATCGCGTATTCGCCGCTGACTTGGTAGGCGTAGGTCGGCATGCCGAGTGTTTCCTTCACCCGCTGCAGAACGTCGAGATAGAACAGGCCGGGCTTGACCATCACCATGTCCGCGCCTTCGGCGATATCGAGCGCGACCTCGCGGATCGCTTCGTCGGTGTTGGCCGGGTCCATCTGGTAGGTCTTCTTGTCCCCGCCGCCGAGATTGGGCGCGGACCCCACCGCGTCGCGGAACGGTCCGTAAAGGGCGGAGGCGTATTTCGCGGCGTAGGCCATGACGCGGACATGCTGGAATCCTTCGGCGTCGAGCGCAGCCCGGATAGCACCGACCCGCCCATCCATCATGTCCGAAGGCGCGATCACGTCGCAGCCGGCGCGCGCCTGCACGACGGCCTGCCTGCACAGCACATCCAGCGTTTCGTCATTGACGATGTAGCCGTCGCGCAGCAGCCCGTCATGGCCGTGGCTGGTGAACGGGTCAAGCGCTACGTCGCACATCACGCCGATCTCGTCTCCATGCGCTGCCTTGACCGCTGCGACGGCGCGGCAGACAAGATTGTCGGCATTCCAGGCTTCCTCGGCCTCTTCGGTTTTTTTCGTCGGATCGACGACCGGGAATATCGCGACCAGCGGAATCCCCACCGATTTAGCCTCGCCGACCTCGGCGACCAGCGCATCGACCGACAGCCGGTCCACGCCTGGCAGCGATGGCACCGGTGTTCTCGCGTTTTCTCCTTCCTGCACGAAAACCGGCCAGATCAGATCGTCCGCAGTAACGCGGTTCTCCGCCACAAGCCGGCGGTTCCACCCGTCGCGGCGGTTGCGCCGCATGCGGGTCGTGGGGAAAGCAGGAGCCGGTTTGTTGTCGCTCATGATCCGTCGGTCGTCGTGAGTGGTTGCGGTCTTGTTCCCGGTTTCAGGCCTTGTCCAGCGCCTGGCCGATGTCGGCGAGGATATCATCGATATGCTCGATCCCGATCGAAAGCCGGACATAGCCCGGCGTGACGCCGCTCGCAAGCTGATCTTCGGCCGAGAGCTGCTGGTGCGTGGTTGTCGCCGGGTGAATGGCGAGGCTTCGTGCGTCGCCGATATTGGCGACGTGATAGAGCAGTTCCAGCGCTTGGATGAATCTGCGGCCGGCTTCTTCGCCGCCCTTGAGCTCGAACCCCATCAGCGATCCGTACCCGCCGCTGAGATACGCGTCGGCGCGTCGGCGGAATTCGCCGTCCATCAGGCCGGGATAGATCACCCTGTCGACCTTGTCGTGGTTGTTGAGGAATTCCGCGACCTTCGCGGCGTTGGCGCAGTGGCGTTCCATCCGGAGCGGCAGCGTCTCCAGCCCCTGCAGGAACAGGAACGAATTAAACGGGCTCATCGCTGTGCCCATGTCGCGCAGCATCGTGACGCGCGCCTTGATGATGTAGGCGATAGGGCCAAGCGGCTTGACCGCCTCGGTCCAAACAGCGCCGTGATAGCTGGGGTCGGGCTGGTTCAGCATCGGGAAACGGTCGGCGCTGGCTTCCCAGTCGAAATTGCCGCTATCGACGATCATGCCGCCGATGGAAGTGCCATGCCCGCCGATGAACTTGGTGGTGGAATGAACCACAACAGCGGCGCCGTGATCGATGGGGCGGCAGATGATGGGGGCGGCAGTGTTATCGACGATCAGAGGGACGCCGAGTTCCCGCCCGATATCGGCGACCTCCCTGATCGGAAAGACCTGGAGTTTCGGATTGGGCAGCGTTTCGGCGAAATAGCAGCGTGTCCGGTCGTCGGTTGCCTTGCGAAACGCCTCGGGGTCCGCCGGGTCGACAAAGCGGACCTCGATGCCGAGCGTCGATAGAGTGTTCTGAAACAGGTTCCAGGTGCCGCCATAAAGGTCGGTAGAGGACACGAAATTGTCGCCCGCATGGCAGATATTGGTGATGGCGACCATCGCCGAGGACTGGCCCGAGCTCATTGCGAGGCCCGCGACGCCGCCTTCGAGTGCGGCGATGCGTTTTTCCAGCACATCGGTCGTCGGATTCATGATCCGTGTATAGATGTTGCCGAAATCCTTGAGCGCGAACAGGTTCGCCGCGTGGTCGGGGCTGTCGAACTGATAGGATGTCGTCTGGTGGATCGGTACTGCGACGGAGTTCGTGGTCTCGTCCTTACGCCAGCCGGCATGCAAAACGATGGTTTCAGGATTTTTGCTGTCGGTCATAAAGTCCCCCAGATTGGCGTCATTCGGTTCCGTCAGGCATCATCCATGATTCCAGTATGCGGCCAACCCTAATCTTCGCCCAATCTTCCCCCAACCTTTTGAGAATCAGGAATCCCTGAAAGTGTCGCCGATTGATGGCGTACGGCGCACGAATATCGCCATCGCGGCGACACCGGCTATCACGATGGCTGCAATGACGTAGAAACCGGCGGCGAGCGACGTCGCTTCGATCACGATTCCGGCGAGAATGGGGATGGCGAAAGAACTGAACCGGTTGGCGGTCGTTCGGAGTCCGATGCTGAGCCCCATCTGCGCCGGCGGGACGGCGCGGGCCAGAAGTGACAGCACGAACGCCATGCCAATGCCTACTCCGCCTCCGAACACGACAGTACCGAGCCCGAGCCCGCCGATATCAACAAACAGCGGGGTGCTGGCGATGCCGAGCGCAGCGAATATCGTGGCCGCGATTACCGCCCATTGCGGGGGAACGAGACGCCTGACCGGTTGCGCGAGAAGGGATGTCAGGGACGAAACCAGGAACGCGCCGCCGATCATGGCGCCGATGATGGTGCCCTTAAAGCCGATATCCTCCATGTAGACCGGAAGGAAGGAAAAGCGGATTGAGAACAGAGCGTTCAGGAGAAACGAGCTGATGACCACAAAGGCAATGGATGGTACGGCGAACAGCCGAAACGCTTCACGGTAATCCTTGGGTGCAGGCAGGAGCTGGCGGAGGTTCGGGCGCGTCTTCGGCGCAGCCAGCGCGACAGGCATGGCGGTCACTGAAATCCAGAGAAGCACGCTAAAGGCCGATATCGCGCCGTAAGCGGCCCAGGCGCCGCCGATATCCCACACAAAGCCAATGAAAGGCGGGGCGAGAAAATTCGAAAAGGCCGTGATGGAGGCGAAGCGGCCCATATACTTCTGATCGCCGCCTGTCAGGTGGGTGATCTGTGTCTGAGCGCCGATCCAGCCGACGGTATAGAGAAAACCGGTAATGAGCTGCAGCCCGACCAGAGCGGCGATCGAAGGCAGGGCGGGGTAGGCCGCCATAAGAACAGCGCCGGCCAGCGCGCAGAACGTCATGATGCGCCGCACGCCGAACTGGTCGATCAGCGCGCCGCCATGGATCGAAAACAGGAACGGCAACAGGGACCTTGCTCCCATTGCGATTCCGATCAGCAGAGGAGACGCGCCGATCTCGAGCGCCCACAGCGGTCCAACAAGATGCGCCATCGGCGGAATGCCGATAGCGCAAAAGGCGGTGCTGTAGGCGGTGAACTCCGCGCGGCGCGTCAGCGATGCGCGGCCATTTCCAGCAGAATCCGACAAATGCCGAGGTTTCCCGCGATCTACTCGGCGGCCTGGCCGTACTGAGCAATGGGGACGAGGTGCGACAGCATCCCCGCGGCATTGTCGTGACGGATCTTCTGTTTTGCTGCGTCGCTGATATTCGCCTCGTCAAGCGCCTTGTTGGTCCAGTCAGCGCCGAACGCGGTCCCATCGGTCCCGTAAACGATGCGGTCTTCGCCATAGGCCCGAATACCGGCTTCGATGGCGTGCGGTCCGAACGAGTTGCAGTCGACATAGACGGATGACTCGCGGAAGCGCCTGGAAGGAAGTTCTTCGTCCGGCGTATCCAGCAGACAGCGGTGATCCATCCGCTCCATCTCGTAGGGAATGTTGCCGCCGAGATTGTGGATCTGGATGTTTGCGTCCGGGTAGGGGGCGAGAAAATCCGTCATGCAGAGTGTCACCATGTTTGACGACAGGCTCGCCTGCATGTCGAGCGTGCCCATGCGGCGGCGGTTGTTATCGGCATCGGGTGCGACCCGGGGCCAGTCGTCGCCCATGCGCGGTCCGAAATGAATGAAAACCAGCGCCTTGTGGGCGTTAGCGACTTCCATGATGGGGCGCATGGCTTCGGCATCCTTCAGGGTTAGGAACGCGTTACCCGGCACCTGTGCGCCGATGACCCCTGGAAGCCCGAGCGCCCTTTCGAACTCCTGCGCGGCGGCGTCGATATCGGCCTCGGGCAGGGATGCAAAGGCGGCGAATCTTCCTTCATAGGCGCTGCAGATTTGCCCCATGCCATCATTGCAGGCGCGAGTCAGTTCCAGCGATTCCTCCAGCGGCTGGCGCTGGATCCAGGTAAAGCTGCCGAGAAGGGACAGGACGCCGGTTGTAATGCCGTGCGCGTCCATGTCTGCGAGCTGCTGTTCGACATCGCTGAAAGCCGTTTCGACGGGTTCGTCGCCGCGGCGTGTCCTGAAGACCTCAACCCCGTCGTCGTTCGTAACGATGCGCGGTTCTGTCGAACGGTTGCGAAGCACCTCGATGAGCGCCGGAGGCTTCCAGTGGGCATGCATGTCGATGGTCATTATCGCTTCTCCCATGATGACCGGGTTCCCAACGGCAAGGAACTTCCCAAGGAACTTCCCAAGAAACTTCCGAGGAACGCTAGCGCAAATTCAGGCCCTGTGCGAGGCCGCCGATTTTTGACAAGATGGGCATATGGAACTCGTTCTCAACGACGAACAGCGGCTATTGCAGGAAAGCGCCGAAAAGCTGGTCGAACGGCTGGCCGGCGCCGATGCGCATCGTGCCGCCCGGGACAGCGACTCCGGCTTTGACCGGGATGGGCATAGGGCCGCCGCGGTGGCAGGCTGGCTGTCACTGATGGTGCCTGAACGGGCCGGCGGTCTGGGACAGGGCATGACCGAACTGGCGCTGGTCCTGCAACAGGCGGGCAGGGGGCTGATGACCGGGCCGGCGGGCGCCTGCGCTATAGCCGCTTATGCTATTGGGGTGGGGCGCGCCGCAACCGAACGAGTCGAGGTTCTGGAAGATCTGGTTGCCGGGACACAGATAGTCGTCCCTGCGCTTCTGGACCCCTGGAATTCCGGCGACGAAGACCAGCGGATCATCGCAATGCCGTACCATTACGGATACCAGCTTAGCGGAACCCGAACGTTCGTGCCTTATGCGCCCGACGCCGACGCCTTCCTGGTGGATGCGAGCACGGCGGACGGCTCGATCATGGTGATCATTCCTGCCGGTGTACACGGGGTCGATGTAAAAACCACGGAAACAGTCGATGGCGTCCGCTACGGGACGGTGACTTTTTCCGAGGCCTCTACCATGTCCGACGAGTTGCTGATCGCCTCGGCAAAACAGGGAAAGACGTTAACGGCCGCGTGTTACGACCGGTTGCTGCTTTGCGCTGCGGCGGAAATGCTCGGGGTCATGGGGAAAGCGCTCGACATGGCGGTCGAGTATCTTAAGACGCGCGAGCAGTTCGGCAAGCCGATCGGGAGTTTCCAGGCGCTCCAGCACCGGGCGGCGGACGATCATATCGAGGTCGAACGGGTCCGGTCGCTGCTCTTTCAGGTCTGCGAAGCGTTCGATTCGCGCCGCGGCAAACGGTCCATGGCGGCGGCGGTCAAGGCGAAGGCATCGGACGCGGCTCTTTCCGTAACGAAATCGGTTATCCAGATGCATGGGGCTATCGGGTTTACCGACGAATACGACGCCGGCCTGTATCTGAAGCGCGCCATGGCGCTGGGGGCTCTGTACGGCAATGCCGCGCTACACCGGAATCGTTACGCTGCACTGTCTGAAGAAGAAGCTGCGGCTGAAGCAGAAGGCCCGGTCAGGCGCCGGCGTCGCAAGAAACCCCGAAAATCCATCTTTGCCAGTGGCGTATCGCGCTGACTGGGTCTTACATGCAGGAGTATAAATGGTCGATCTGGTAAACGAACTCGAAGGCAAGGTCGCAATCGTGACCGGCAGCGCGCGCAATATCGGGCGGGCAACGGCGATCGAACTGGCGAGAGCGGGCGCCGCCGTGGTGATTCACTCGCGGGAGACACAGGATCTCTGTGACGAGGTCGTTGCCGAGATCGAAGGTTTCGGCGGCAGGGCGATTTCCTGCTGCGCCGACATCCGCGACGAGGAAGCCGTTAAGGCCCTGGTGGAGAAAACAGTATCCGAACTTGGCGGCGTGGATATTCTGATCAACAGCGCGGCCATGCGGGCGAACCAGAAATTCACCGAGATCGACGACGAATCCTGGGACCGCGTGGTCGGGACGGGGTTACGCGGCAGCTTCAACATGGCGCGCCATTGCGTGCCGGAAATGATCAAGCGCGGCGGCGGTTCGATTATTTCCCTCGGCGGCATGGGCGCGCATCAGGGGTCTGAGCGGCGGGCGCATGTCATGGCGACCAAAGCCGGAATCGGCGCGCTGATGCGCGGAATCGCAATGGATCACGGGCCCGATAATATCAGGGCGAACAATGTCGTTGTCGGCGTCTTCGCGACCGAGCGCAGCCACAATGCACCCAAGAGTTCGCATGCCGACGATCTTCTGCCGCCGCTCGGTCGGCGCGGCGTGCCGCAGGATATCGCCGATCTGATCCGGTTCCTCGTGGGGCCGGGCGCGACCTATATCAGCGGCCAGACGATCCAGCTCAACGGCGGCATTTATAACCCGCATTGAGGAAGCGGCCGGATGATCGTCGTTGTCTTCGAAGTCACCGTAAAACCGGAAGTGGGGCCGAGGTATTTC
>Ga0181579_10000235_pt1 | contig 42312 bp, 43 predicted proteins | sample 071ome_24_FD_132996 | JGI IMG/M metagenome (GOLD analysis project Ga0181579, IMG submission 132996) | Coastal salt marsh microbial communities from the Groves Creek Marsh, Skidaway Island, Georgia - 071402CT metaG (megahit assembly) | ecosystem: Environmental > Aquatic > Marine > Intertidal...
CCCGAGCCGCCAAGTCCCATGACGGCGACGGTCTGATCCTTGCGGGTGGAGAGCTCGATCACCGCGTCGTTACCTCAGCTTCAGGGTTGAGAGGCCGGCGATGGCGAGGATCATCGCAATGATCCAGAACCGGATGACAATGGTGGGTTCTTTCCAGCCCTTCTGTTCGAAATGGTGATGCAGCGGCGCCATGCGGAAGACCCGCTTGCCGGTCAATTTGAAGGACGCCACCTGCACGATGACCGAAACGGTCTCCAGCACGAAAAGTCCGCCGATAATGGCGAGCACCAGCTCATGCTTGGTGATAACGCTGACCGTCCCCAGCGCGCCGCCGACCGAAAGCGAGCCGGTGTCGCCCATGAACACCATAGCCGGTGGTGCGTTGAACCAGAGAAACCCAAGGCTCGCGCCGACCAGCGCGCCGCAGAAAACAGCGAGTTCGCCCGAGCCGGGCACGCCGTGAAGCTGCAGATAGGCGGCGAAAACGGAGTTGCCGACCAGATAGGCGATCAGAGCGAAACAGGCAGCGACGATCATTGCCGGTACAATGGCGAGCCCGTCCAGCCCATCCGTCAGGTTTACCGCGTTGGACGATCCCACCATTACGATTGCCGCGAACGGTACGAAGAACCAGCCGAGATCGATCAGAACCTCTTTCAGGAAGGGCACCGCCAGCGCGCCCGACAGCGGAGCGTCGGAGATCTCCATGATCCACCAGCCCACGGCGCAGGCGATTGACAGTTCCAGGACAAGCTTGATTTTCCCCGGCATGCCGTCTGACGACCGTTTCGACAGTTTCAGGTAGTCGTCGGCGAAGCCGATCGCGCCGAAACCGAGCGTCACGATCAGGACCGCCCAGACATACCGGTTGCTTAGGTCCGCCCACAGCAGGGTTGCGATAGACAGCGCCGTGAGGATCAGGACCCCGCCCATTGTCGGCGTTCCCTTCTTGGTCAGGGGGTGCCCTTCCGGCCCGTCTTCGCGGATCGGCTGGCCTTCGCCCTGAACCGACCTCAGCCACCGGATCAGAGGCGCGCCGAGGATGAAACTGATCAGGAGCGCGGTCACGATCGCGCCGCCCGTTCGGAACGTCAGGTAGCGGAACAGGTTAAAAATCCCGAACTCGTCCGCGAGGGGGAACAGGAAATTATAGAGCATTCGCGTTCCCCATCAGCCGTTTGCCGCTTTCCTGGCCGTCTCGCCCATTGCGATCAGCCCATCGACGACGGTCCGCATGCCGCTCGCCAGTGATCCCTTGACCATCACCGCATCGCCGGATGCGACGACCGGCATCATCAGGGGCAACAGGCGGTCGGAAGATTCCGCGTGTCCGCCCTGCATTGACGTCGGCAGCGATGCAACGAGGGCCTCGTTCAGATCGCCGCAGGCGAAAACGAGGTCGATGTTCGAGTCGATCAGCGGTTTTGCGAGATCGAGATGGTATTGCGCCGAATTTGCGCCGAGTTCGCGCATTTCGCCGAGAACGGCGATTCTACGGCTTGCCGGAAACTGGCCGAGCGCTTCGATCGAGGCAGCCATGGATGCCGGGTTGGCATTGTAGCTCTCGTCGATGACCGAAAACCGCCCGTCGCCGATCCGGATATCGTGCCTTGCACCGCGGCCCGTCAGCGGCTTGAGATTGCTGATGCCGCGCGCGGCCTCCGCCAGGTCCTCGTCCAGCGCATCGATGGCGGCGAACACCGCAAGACTGTTCATGACATGATGGCGCCCCGGGAGGTTCAGGCGATACCCGATCCGCTTGCCGCCGACTCGCGCCTCGACATTGCTGCCCTGGCGGTCCGGCGCATAGGAGATCATTCTCGCGTCCGCATCATTCGAAGCACCAAACGAATAAATGCGGTCAATGCCTTGTATGGTCGCCGCCGCGGCGAGGCGATCGAACATTTCGTTGTCGCGATTGAGCACAGCCACGCCGCCCGTCATCCCCTTGAAGATTTCCGCCTTGGCGTCGGCGATGGCCTCGATGGATCCGAAAAATTCGATATGGGCCGGTGCGACCGTCGTAATGATGGAGACGTCCGGACGTACCATCTGCGACAGGGGCGTGATTTCGCCGGGATGGTTCATGCCGATCTCGAACACGCCAAAATCGCTTTCCTTCGGCATGCGCGCCAGCGACAGAGGAACACCCCAATGGTTGTTGAAGCTGCTGGCGCTGGCTGTCGTTTTGCCAAGCGGCGAGAGCGCTGCGCGCAGAGCTTCCTTGGTGCCGGTCTTGCCGACGCTGCCGGTTACGGCGACGATTTTCGCCTGCGTGCGGGCGCGCGCGGCGATTCCGAGACATTCCAGGCCCTGCAGCGTATCGCCAACTTCGACGACCGGCGCATCGTTCGCGAGGTCTGGCGGACGGCGGTCGATCAGTGCGCCCGCCGCTCCGGTCGAGAGCGCAGCAGATACGAAACTGTGCCCGTCGAAACTCGGGCCCTTGAGGGCGACGAACAGGTCCCCCGTTGCCACCGAACGGCTGTCGATCGAGACGCCTGATGCGACCCAGTCGCCAGTGGCGTTCCCCGCAGTGGCGCTGGCGATATTGGCAGCGGTCCAGAGAGCGTCCATCACGTCCCTCGCCCGTCGAGTGCCGCGATGGCAGCCCGCGCGACCGCTGCGTCGTCGAAGGGATCTACCCGGCTGCCGACGACCTGGCCGGTTTCGTGACCCTTGCCGGCGATGACCAGCGTGTCTGCCGGGCCCAGTGTAGAGATGGCGTGATGGATCGCTTCCGCTCGGTCGCCGATTACGGTCGCGTCGGGGCAGGCGGCAAGAATCTCCGCGCGAATCGTCGCGGGTGTCTCGCTGCGCGGGTTGTCGTCCGTGACCACCGTCAGATCCGCGAGGTCCCTGGCGATGGATCCCATCTCGGGGCGTTTGCCCGCGTCGCGATCGCCGCCGCAGCCGAAGACGACGACGAGGCGCCCGGCCGTATGGGGTCTGAGCGCGCCGAGAACCGTGGAGAGCGCGTCCGGCGTGTGGGCATAATCGATATAGACCGTTGCGCCGTTGGCGCGCTTTCCGGCCAGTTCCATTCTGCCCGGAGGACTGTCGAGCGTGGCGAGAAGCGCGAGGGCGTCGTCTGCGTCATCGCCGCACGCCACGGCAAGCCCGAGGGCGCACAGCGCGTTCCGCGCCTGGAAAACACCCGGCAGGGGCAGGACCACCTCGCGCGGTTTTCCGAAAAGCGAAAGCGATATTTTCTGGCCCTCGCGGACGCTTTCGACGCTCTCGATCCTTATGTCGTCCGTGGTACGGCCATAGCCAATGACACGCAGTCCACGGGCGTGAGCGACCGACGAGAACAGTGCGAATTCGTCCGAATCGGAATTCAGGACCGCGGTCGCGGTTTCCGGCAGAACGGTGTCGAACAGGCGAAGCTTTGCCGCCCTGTAGGCGTCCATCGTGCCGTGGTGGTCGAGATGATCGCGCGTAAGATTGGTGAATGCGGCGGCGGCGAACTTCACGCCGTCCAGCCGCGCCTGCTCGAGACCATGGCTCGACGCTTCGATTACGACATGGTCGACGCCTGCATCGGACAGGCGGCGAAGGTCCTGATGGAGCGCGACCGGATCGGCGGTCGTCAGGCCAGACGAGAAATTGCCTTCCACATCGTCTGCCGTCATGCCGAGCGTTCCCATGGCGGCGGGGCGGTGACCTAATCCAGCCCATATGCGGCGGGTAAACCATGCGACCGAGGTTTTACCGTTCGTTCCGGTTACCGCCGCAGCGATACGCGGTTGCCCGTCATGGAATCGCGCGGCGAACAGGGAAAGCGCGTGACGCGGATTTTCGACGGGGATGAGCGGGACGCCCGCCGCAGTTTTCGGCAAACGGGTTCCTGCCGGCGCAAGCACCGCCGCGGCGCCCCTGGCGAGCGCGTCGGCGATGAAATTCCGCCCGTCGAATGTTGCGCCCGGCAAGGCGGCAAACAGATAGCCAGGCTCGATCGCGCGCGAGTCGGCGGTCAGGCCTGCGATGTCGGGGTCCTTTTTCAGGCCCACAATGCCCGATTCCCCAATGAGATCAGAAAGACGCAAGCTGCCTCCTCCCGTCCTTTTCGGTGACAATATTGATGGCCATGCGACGGCGGATGTCGTCTGAGGCCGGGTCGACCGGTTCGACGCCGAGCATGGGGCCGATCCGCGCGATTACCTTTCCGACTACGGGAGCGGCCACCCAGCCGCCTGTCGCGTAACCGAACGTTTCCTTTGTACCGGTCGGCTCGTCGAGCATGGCGAAGACGACATAGCGGGGCGCGGTCATCGGAAACGCTCCGATGAAAGACGACATCAGCGCCTTGGTCTTGTATCGGCGGCCGACCACTTTCTCCGCGGTGCCGGTCTTGCCGCCCACCAGCATGCCGTCGGCCGCGGCATTCTTGCCGGTGCCGTTTTCCACCACGAGGCGCATCAGGCGGCGGATTTTTTCCGACGTTGTGGCCGAAATCACCCGTGTTCCTTTCGGACGCTCCCCGTCAGGCTGATGGATCAGGGTCGGGTTCCGCCGAACGCCTCCATTGACCATCGACGCCACGCCTGAAACAAGCTGCATCGGGCTGACCGAGATGCCGTGGCCGAAGGAAATCGTCATGGCATTTATTTCGCGCCAGCGGTTCGGTACCAGAGGCGATCCGACTTCCGGCAGTTCGACGGGAGAAGGCCGCAGCATGCCGATCCGGCGCATGAACTCCTGCTGGGCGATCGGTCCGACATCGAGCGCCATCTTCACCGACCCGATATTCGACGAGTACATGAAGATCTCGGGCACCGAGAGCCATCGCCGCTTGGCGTGGAAATCGCGAATGACGAACCGCGCGATGCGGATCGGATCCTTCGCGTCGTACCCGCTTCCGAGCGTAATCCGCCCGGTGTCGAGCGCCATCGCCGTATTGAAGATCTTGAACGTGGAACCCATCTCGTAGACGCCCAGCGTGGCCCGGTTGAAACGGGCTTCCTTGCCGATGGCCATCGGCTTGTTGGGGTCGAAGGTGGGCAGGGAAACGAGGGAAAGCACTTCGCCGCTGTTCACATCCATGACGATGCCGGCGCCGCCGATCGCCTGGAATGTCTCCATGGCGGACGACAGCTCGGCATGAATCGCGTGCTGGACGCGCAAATCTATCGATAGCTGAAGCGGCGTCCCCTTTCTGCCAAGCGCACGGTCGAAGGCGCGTTCGATGCCGACGAGGCCGCGATTATCGATATCGGTGTGGCCCACGATGTGGGAGACCAGCGGTCCAGCCGGGTAAACCCGTCTCTCTTCCTGAAGAAAATCCAGTCCCGGGATACCCAGCCGGTTGACGGCGTTCTGCTGGCGTGGGGTCAGGTGGCGCCTGATCCAGATGAAGGCGCGATCCGACATGAGCTTGCGCCGTACTTTCGCAATGTCGAGATCCGGCAGCACCGTGGCAAGCTTGCGGGCAGCCTCGTCTGCGTCGAGGACGACCCGGGCGTCCGCGTACAGAGATGCGGTCTTCAGGCTTGTCGCCAGCAGAACCCCGTTGCGGTCGACGATGTCGGCCCGGTCGGTGTGATGGCTGGTCTCGCCGGTCGACTGGGCGAGACGCGGTTCATTGCCGTCCGCAAACAGGGTCACGTCGACCAGTCGACCGGCGACCACCGCGAATGCCACGGCGAACATCGCGCCGGCAATCAGGAGACGGCTGCGACCTGTCTCGACGGCCGGTGGAACCGGCTGCTCCAGGCTGGTGCGCCTGGGCGGAATGGGATGGCGGCCGATCATGGGTCGCGCCTGTATTTGGCGAGAAGGGGGGGTAGGTGATCGGCCGCCGGGGGGGTGGCGGTTGCAGCCGGGATTTCGGCTGCGGAATCGGGACGCAGGGGAATATCCGAGATATCGAGCGTCTGGCGCGCCTTGACCGGTTCGAGCGACAACAGGTCGCGTCCGAGCGTCTCGAGCCGCTGGGGACGGTTGAGATAGCTCCATTCGGCCTTCAGCACGTGGACGGCTTCAAGGTTTATCAGCGTCTCCCGGTTGATGTCGGCAAGCTGGTCTTCCATCTCCGCGACTTCGTATTTCAGGAGAAAGAGACCGATACCGGCCATGACGGCGAGCGCCATCCAGAATATTGTGCCGCCCCGCATCATGCCGCCACTCCGTCTCCGCCTGTCCAGGCGGGGGCATCGGTCCGTACGGCCGAGCGGAGGCGAGCGGAGCGCGCGCGGGGGTTCCGGGAGGTTTCGCGGGCATCGGGTTTGAGCGGCCGACGGTTCGTCTGCTCAAATGTCGGCACACGATGTTTCGCGTCCTGCGGCGGTGCATGGCGTGAGACGCCGGGCAGGTCACCCGCCCGGTCGCGCAGGAAGTTCTTGACGATCCGGTCTTCCAGAGAATGGAAGCTGACAATTGCGAGTTTCCCGCCATTGCCCAGCACGGTTTCCGCGGCTTCGAGGCCGCGGGAAAGCTCTCCAAGCTCGTCATTGATGTAGATCCGAAGCGCCTGAAAGGTTCGCGTCGCCGGATCGATCTGGTTCTGCCCGCGGGCGGGCGGGAAGCAGCCGCGCACGACCCCGGCCAGCTGGCCGGTGCGCGAGATGGCCTGTTCGGCGCGGGCCTCGATAATGGCGCGGGCAATTCGGCGCGAGCGGCGTTCCTCGCCATAGGTAAAGATTATGTCGGCCAGGGACTGTTCGCTCTCGCCGTTCACGATATCGGCGGCGCTCGGTCCGTCGCCACCCATTCGCATGTCGAGCGGCCCATCCTTGCTGAACGAGAATCCGCGCTCGGGCTGATCGAGCTGGAAAGAGGATACGCCGAGGTCGAGCGCCACGCCGTCGACTTCGTGCACGCCTTCTGCGGCCGTCAGCCGGTCCATGTCGCCGAACCGCCCCTGAAGCACGGTCAGCCGGCCGCTATAGGACTTGGCCAGTTCTCGGCCCCGGGCGCAGGCGTCTTCGTCCCGGTCGATCCCGTAGACCCGGCAGTCCGCCGCATCGAGGATGGCGCGGCTGTAGCCGCCGCCGCCGAACGTGCCGTCGATATAGATTCCGCCGTCGCGCGGGGTCAGGGCGGCGAGCACCGCCTCCAGCATGACCGGGCGGTGTCCGCTATCGCTCACTGTCCGCCGCCTCCAGGAGAAGAAGGAGTTTTCTGCCCCAACCTGTTGCGCAGGGCCGCAACCGCCGCTTTCTGGTGTTCCTCGAAGGCATCCCGCGCCCAGATCTGAAATCGCGATCCGCGCCCCACGAAGGCGGCCCGGTCGGTAATGCCGGCGGTCTCCATCAGGATGGGGGGCAGGACGATCCGGCCTTCGCCGTCGAACGGCAACTCATGCGCCATCGCCATGATCGTATCGATCAGCGAGTCTCCGCCCAGCAGGGCGCGTTCGAAGTCGCCGTCATCCATGGTGCGCTCGTGACGCCGGCGGTTGAGATCCTCCAGCGCGGCGCGTCCGAAGGCATCGACCGCAGTATCCGTCATGGAGGGATAAGCGATGATGCCCTGGTATGCGGCATCCGCGAGGGCGGCGCGAAACGGCGCCGGAACGGAGACCCGTCCCTTGCGGTCGACCTTGTTCACGAATGTGGACAGGAACGCCGTCACAAAAAAACCCCCGACTAAATTCTCCAGGGCCCTCCGCACCCCTGCGGAAACCCTCCCCAAAGATCGGGCCGAAAATCGGGCAGGCGCACTGCACTCGATCTGATCCAATCTTGGGTATATATGGAAATATATGGGAATCTATGGTGCGTCAATGGGAAATCACGGGTCCTGACAGCAAAACCATGATTTTCTTTGGGTTCAATTTAATGAATAAATTCCTGTTCAAAGACGTCGCATAGTGGCTGCTTTGCGCAGCCGCGGCATGGCAAGCATAGGATCGCGTTTCATTGTGGCGAAAACTTGTTCCGCATATGTTCTTTTTTCGGAAGATTGTGCCAGACGGTCTGTAAGCCGGGTTCTGTCCCCGCCCGAAGGCGGGAGATGGCCATTCGTCTGGGACGTCCATCGCCGGACGCCTCGCGCGACCTACCCGGGCGACGGCCCGGAAACATGCCTGCGGGCCGAAGCCCGCGTGCCGCCCCTATTCGGTCTTGCTCCCGGTGTGGTTTACCCTGCCACCGCCGTTACCGACGGCGCGGTGCGCTCTTACCGCACCCTTTCACCCTTACCCTCCTTCGCCGAAGCTTCGAAGGGCGGTTTGCTTTCTGTGGCACTTTCCCTGGGGTCGCCCCCGCCGGGCGTTACCCGGCACCGTGTTTCCGTGGAGCCCGGACTTTCCTCCCCCCGCCAGGTTTCCCCGTTGCGAAAGGCGGCCATCCGACCGTCTGGCGGACGAAATCTGGCGGGCGGGACTGCAAAGGTCAAGACATAGCGGCGCATGCGGCGAGTAGCGCCATCGTCTCTTCATCCGGGACGCCATCCACGCGACCGGGCCGGAAATGACGCTGAAAGGCGCTGACGACGACGTCGAGCGGCAGGACAGGGTTATAACCGATGGCGGTCAGGAGTTCTCTGACGGTCTCGAGTGAGGGGGCTGCGCCCTCGTTATTTTTCGGCCAGACCCCGATGCCTGCATCGGCCAGCCCGCGCCAGTCGAAAATCTCTCCGGGGTCCTGCTTGCGGTCCGGGGCTACGTCGGAATGCCCGAGCACGCGCTGCGGCGGGATGGGATGTCGCGACAGGATGTCGAGGCACAGGTCGGTAACCGCTGCCATCTGGGCACCGGGGAATGGCCTGTATCCGAACTCGTGACCCGGATTTACGATCTCGACGCCGATGGAGCGTCCGTTGATGTCGGTTTCGCCGGCCCAGTAGCTGACGCCTGCATGCCAGGCGCGGCGATCTTCCGGCACCAGCCTGAACACAGCGCCGTCTTCTTCCACCAGATAATGCGAACTGACCTTTGCCTCAGAATCGCACAGCCTCTCCAGCGCAGCCTCGCCGGAAACCATGCCCGTGTAGTGCAGAATCAGCATGTCGATTGCCACACCCTCCGGGCGGGCGTTGTGGTTCGGCGACGGCCGTTCTGTCGGCGCGTTCATGACGGCGCTGCCGCTTGCGCCGCAGCGATTTTCGAGGGGCCTCCGCGCAATACGATGAGGGCAACGCCGGCGACCGTTACCAGACCGCCGACCGCGATCCGCCAGGTCAGCGTTTCGTCCAGCAGAAGCACGCCGAACAGGACGCCCAGCACTGGTACCAGAAGCGTAAAGGGCATGACCTGGTTGGTGTCATAGCGCGGCAGGAGCCGGTACCAGAGGCCCTGGCCGAACACACTGGCGCCGAGCGCCATGTAGGCGATGCCGGCAAGCGTGGCCAACCGCGCATCGAGCGTCGCCTCTATCTGGCCGGTCTCGAAGATGAGGGAGACCGCGAAGGCGAGCAGAGCGCCGAAGATCGAAATCCAGCCGTTGAGCGACATAAAATCCTGCGGTCCCAGCCGCTTGATCTGGATCGTCGCCACGGAGAAGAAGAAAGCGGAAAGCATCATCAGGGCCAGCAAATCGAGCCGCGCGCCGATCCTGGGTACGCCGGTCAGCACCACGATGCCAGCGAAGGCGACGACCATGCCGAACACGCGTCGCCAGCCCAGCGGTTCGCGGAACAGGATCCAGGCCAGCAGGGCGGCGAACGGGACCGCCGTCTGCATGGCGATGGCGCCCGTGCCGGCATCGATGAATTGCAGCCCGATCAGCGCCAGTCCGAAATGTATGGTCGTCATGGTCGCCGCAATCAGGATCAGCGGGACGACGATCCCTCGTGGGGACCGCAGGAACCAGACGAGCGCCAGCGATGCAAGCGTGAGGCGAAGTCCGAGCAGGAAGTAAGGCGGTATTTCCAGCGCGCCCATCCGCATGGCGACGAAGTTGCCTCCCCAGATGGTGACGACCAGCAGCGCTGTCATTGCATCGAGCGGCCTCACGGCGACTTCATAGTGAGTTCTGGGGGTGCGCCTGCCATGGCGGTCAGGTCATGCCGCGCTGCTTCGCGATCTCGTCATAGGCGGCGTTGATCGCAGCGACTTTCTCGGTCGCCACGTCGATAAAATCTTCCGGCATACCCTGTGCGATGAGCGTATCGGGATGGTTCTCGCGCAACAGCGTGCGCCATACCGACCGAATCTCATCGTTGCTTGCGTCGCGCGACACGCCAAGGACCGCGTAGGGGTCCTCGACCTTCAGCCCCATATGGGCGGCTTTCAGGCGATCGAACGTCGTTTCATCGAACCCGAAAATTTCAGCTACCTTGGCGAGAAACTCCATTTCGGCCGGATGCGCCACGCCGTCGGCGCGGGCAATATGAAACAATCCGCCCAGCAGCTCTTCGAGGACGGCAGGGTTGTCGTGGAACAGACGGGCGACCTGCCGGGCATAGGGTTCGAATCCGCGAGAATCCTTTCGCGCCTGATCGAAGACCCGGCCGACATTTTTCACTTCCTCCGGCGGGACATGAAAAATCTCCTTGAAGGCATCAACCTCGTCTCTCGTGACCGCGCCATCCGATTTGGCCATCTTGGCCGACAGGACGATGACGGCGATGGCGAAGGCGGTCTGCTTGGCGAGTCCCGGTTCGCCGTCCGGGCCGTCCTCGCTCTGCTGCCGATACCGGTCGTATGCGTGGCCGGCGATGCCGCCTATCAGGGCGCCCAGTGGCCCGCCGGCAAGAAGTCCGGCGCCGGCACCGAGAATTTTTCCCCAGATCGCCATCAGGGACCGACCTTGCCGATGCCCGGCAGGCGTAACGCCAGTTCCGCGGGATCAACGCCGAACGACAGTCCCAGAACGTTGAATTCAAGGCCTTCTTCCGGCGAAACAATGAACCCCAGAACGCCGAACAGCGAGAGCTGAAGGCCTCTCCCGCTCGGCGGCGACCCAACCAACGACCCGTCCGGCAGGAAATCCTTGCCGATAGCGGTCGGCGGCAGGTCGACTGTGAGTTCGGGCACTCGCTTGGTAATGAAGGCGACAAAGGTGTTGCTGTTGGGGCCGGGCCAGGTGCGATAGAAGTCCTGGTAGGGATAGTCTTTCGACGCTTTTTCGATATTCCGGATCGCCCGCGCGGCCTCCTCGCCGCGAAGGTCGGCATAGAGTTCGGGTCGCGCGCCGAACCAGAAGCGGTCCGGCCCGTCATTGTGGATCTGGACGGCGCTGCCGCCATGAAAAGCGCGCCAGCCTACAACCTCATAGGTCGTGTATTCAGGGGCGTTCTCGGGCTTGACGGAAATCCAGGTATGCACCGCGAACGCGCCGCGCCACCGGAAGGCGCGCGCGCCATAAACCTGAACCACCGCCTCGCGGGTCGAAGCGGGCGACGGCGCAAGTCCGCTGCTCTCGCGAGTTGCGAGTCGCCAGTCGCCCGCGATGTTCGCCTTATCGCTCACGGCGACGGCCACCGGTCCCGACAGCAGCAGCAAAATCAGTACGAGGGGGGCAAGTATCCATTTCATGCGCGGCAGACGTTAGCACCCGCGTCCGACGTCAACAATAATTCTTCAAACTGTCGACCGTTCGCTATCGCGCATTCCCTAGTCGTCGAACAGGCGGTCGATGTCGTCCTGGTCGTTTGCCGCATCGACGTCGTTAATGATGGCGCCGGCGATATCGATAAGGCTGCGCAGCGCCATCGTGTTCTCCGCGACCGCTGTTGCCAGACGATCGGGATTCTCCGCATCCAGCAATTGCGCCGCCTGTTTTACGGCGTCCTCGATCGTTTCGTTGATGTCGTCGACAGTGCTGTCGAACGGGCCCCGATATTCGGGGGGAGAGATTTCGTATGCGGCGATTGCGAGGTCGCGGTCCGAGAGTCCGCTCTCGGCGAAATGTTCGCAATAGCTCTTGCGCCGCCAGTCGCGTACTTCCTCGAACAGGTCCGGCATATCGAAGACCATTTCGAACAGCATCACGAATTCGTTGAAATGGTTCAGATAGTCCGTGGCCAGCAGGGAATTCGCATTGACGTTGGTGCCCTCGAGCCGGGCGCGCATGGCCTCGACCGCCATATCCGGGGAAGGATTGGGTTGCAGGGGAGCAGTATGGCGGGTCATCGCGTTGGTCGGGACTCTCGTTCTTTGTCCATGATTAGAGCCTGCAATCGTGTGTGAAGCGTTAATGACGGGGTTTCGGTCGCGGCTTCGCTGATGTATTCCCGTTTTCGATGACCAAGCAGCGAGAAGATGAAACGCCGGGAGAACTGAGGGCCGCCTGCCGCAGCGGAGCCTATGACGGGCCGACCTCCGGCCATGCGCCGGGCTTCGTGCAGGCCAACATGGTTATTCTGCCGGCGGCGTATGCCGATGCGTTCAGGCTGTTCTGCGACCTTAACCCTCAGCCCTGCCCGGTTCTCGAAATTCTCGATCCCGGCGCGACAGAACCGAAAAAGATTGCGCCCGGCGCGGACATCCGAACCGATCTGCCGCGCTATCGCGTGTTCCGGAATGGGCAGGTCGCCGAAGAACCGTCAGATATCCGGGACCTGTGGCAGGACGATTTCGTCACCTTTCTGCTGGGCTGTTCCTTCGTGGCCGAAAAGCCCCTGACCGATGCCGGTCTGCTGCTGCCTCATATCGCGGAAACCGGCTTTGTGCCGATGTACCGCACGACGGTGCCGTGCAGACCGGCGGATCCGTTCGAGGGAACCATGGTCGTCTCGATGAGGCCTTTCGCTCCGGCGGATGCAGACCGCGCTGCCGAGATTACGGCGCACTATCCGATGGCGCACGGCGCGCCGGTCCATATCGGCGATCCAGACATGCTCGGCATTCGCGATCTCTCCAACCCGGAATTCGGATGGCCGGTCACGATCGGCGAAGGCGAGGTTCCGGTTTTCTGGGCCTGCGGCGTTACCCCGCAGGAAGCCCTGACCCGGGCCCGCCTGCCCATCGCCATCACCCATTCGCCCGGGCATATGTTCGTTGCAGACATCACGTCCGAGTCGACGCGGGTCTGACAGTTCGTGATAATCTGAGCCCCGGACAGCAAGGAGCGCCATCATGAAACCGATGCCCATCGCCGATCTGCATGACGTCGCCCGCGGCCTCGCCGAAAGCGGCAAGCGGGTGAAAGTGTTGTGGCAGGAAGAGAATTCGCTCGCCTTCGTCGCGCGTGGGCGCGAATACCGCAGCGAGTTCCACATCGACCCGGTCGACGAGGTGATGTTCATGATCAAGGGCGACATGAACCTGCATTACCGGACGCCCGAAGGCAAAGAGGAGATCGCAATCCTGAAGGAGGGCAATACGATCCACACGCCGGCCGGCGTACCGCACTCGCCGCGCTTTCCGCCCGATGCCTTTGTGATGGTGATCGAACGCAAGCGACGCGAAGGCGAGATCGACCGGTTCCAGTGGTTCTGTCCCGAATGCGACAATTTCCTGCATGAGGAACAGTTCGTCGTCAGCGACTACACGACCGATCCGGTTTCCAAGGCCTATGCGAATTTCTTCGATTCGGAAGAATTCCGGACCTGTTCGAAATGCAGCCACGTCATGCCGAGGCCCAAGAGCGCGTAACGGCAGGGCGACGGATAGCGACATGTCCCGCCGTCTCGTTCTTGGCGACATTGTCATCGACCGGCTGGTTGAGCTGGAAGGCCCGGGATACGACCCCACGTTCTTTTTTCCGGATGCGACGATCGACGCATTCGAGGGCGAGCTGGACTGGCTCGCTCCCCATTTCTGGGATGTCGAGGCAGGAACCTATCTGCGCGCGGTCCAGAGCTACGCGGTCCGGACCCGCCATCACACGGTGCTGGTCGACGCCTGCGTCGGCCACATGAAGGAACGACCGTCGACCCCCCACTGGCACCGGAGGCAGTCGAGCTGGCTCGATCAGCTCAGGGCCGCCGGCATTAAGCCTGAAGAGGTCGATTTCGTGATGTGTACGCATCTGCATGCCGATCATGTCGGGTGGAATACGCGTCTGGAAAACGGGCGCTGGGTCCCGACCTTCCCCAATGCCCGTTACGTGTTTCACCGCGACGAGGTCGCGTACTGGGAAAACAAGGAAGATGCGAACGAAGGGACCGGCACGGAGGACGGCTGCTACGAGGATTCAGTCCTGCCCGTGATTGAGGCGGGCCAGGCGACGCTGGTCGAAAACGATTTCGCGCTCGACGACATGTTTACGTTGCTGCCGACGCCCGGGCATACGCCGGGCCATGTCTGCATCGATCTGAACGCGCCCGGCGGGCATGCCGTTCTGTCGGGCGATACGCTGCACCACCCGATCCAGGTCGCTTATCCCGAATGGAACAGCCGGTTCTGCGTCGATCCGGATCTGGCGCGGATTTCCAGACGGGATTTTGTCGACCGTCATGCGGACACGGATGCCTGGATTCTGGCGGCGCATTTCGCGTCTCCTTCTTTCGGGCGGATCGTCGCAAACGGGGAAAGATGCAAATTCCAGCTGTGATCGAGGCGCTGAAGCCCATTCTTGGCGACAGGCTTTCGACCAGCGAGGCGGTTCGCGAAGCGCACGGGCGGGACGAATCACACCATCCGGCAGCGCCGCCCGATGCGGTTGCGTTCGTCCGCTCGACCGAGGAAGTCGTCGCCGTCGTGAAGGCATGCGCCGAACATGGCGTTCCCGTTATCCCGTTCGGCACCGGCACGGCGCTTGAAGGCGGTATCGGGGCGGTGAAAGGCGGCGTCTGTATCGATCTGTCGGGCATGGACCGCATTCTTCGCGTTTCGCCCGAGGACATGGATGTAACGGTCGAGGCCGGAGTCACCCGCAAGCGGCTGAACGAGGAGCTGCGCGACACCGGTCTGTTCTTCCCCATCGACCCCGGCGCGGATGCCTCGATCGGCGGCATGGCGTCAACCCGCGCCTCCGGGACCAACGCGGTGCGGTACGGCACCATGCGAGACGCGGTTCTCAACCTGACGGCGGTGCTGGCCGACGGGCGGGTGATCCGAACGGGCGGCAGGGCGCGCAAGTCCGCCGCGGGCTACGATCTGACCCGGCTTTTCGTCGGATCGGAAGGCACGCTCGGGGTGATCACCGAGGTGACCTTGCGCCTGCACGGGCGTCCCGAAGCCGTATCCGCCGCGGTCTGTTCCTTTCCCGCCGTCGAGGACGCGGTCAATTGCTGCATCCTGTCGATTCAATCCGGCATTCCGGTAGCGCGGGTAGAGCTTCTCGATGCCGTCCAGATGAAAGCCTGCATCGCCTATTCGAAGCTCGACTACGATCCTGCCCCAACCCTCTTTTTTGAATTCCACGGCACGCCCGCGTCGGTGCGCGAACAGGCGGAGACGGTGCAGGCCCTTGCCGCCGAATGCGGCGGCGCGTCGTTCCGCTGGACCGAGAACGAGGAAGACCGCAATGCGCTTTGGCAGGCCCGCCACGATGCGCTCTACGCGGCGCTGGCGCTCCGGCCCGGCGCGCGCGCCTGGTCGACCGATCTGTGCGTGCCAATTTCGCGGCTGGCCGACTGCATCTCCGAAACCCGTGCAGACGTTGAGGCGTCGTCGCTTACGGCCACCATTGTCGGTCATGTCGGAGACGGCAATTTCCATGTGATTTTTTTGCTCGATCCCGACGATTCGGAGGAATTTGCCGAGGCCGAACGGATTAACGCCCGCATGGTGTCGCGGGCGCTGGAGATGGAGGGCAGCTGCACCGGCGAGCACGGGATCGGGCGCGGCAAGATGGCCTGCCTGGCGGACGAGATGGGCGAGGGCGTGGCCGTCATGCGGTCGCTCAAAGCCGCGCTAGACCCGGCGAATATCATGAATCCGGGAAAGGTGCTGGGGTGACTTGGTCGCTGTGATGTCCGATAGGCCGCCCTGCCTTGTTTTGGCCATTCTCCATGGTTATCTGGAGGGTAGTTTGCCCAAGGTCTGCCTACGGGAATTAAAAAGCTGATGCGTAAGTTACTGATCGGCCTCGCCGCACTTGTCGTCATCGTCGTTTCTGCGGCGCTGGTCGTGCCGAGCTTTATTGACTGGAACGGTTACAAGCCCGAAATCGCCGCCCAGGCGAAGCTGGCGACCGGGCGAGACCTGAAAATCGATGGGGACCTGCAGTTCGAAATTCTTCCGGCGCCCCGCCTGTCGGCGGCCGGCGTCCGGTTCGCCAATGTCGAGGGCGGGAGCGACCCGGTTATGGCGTCGCTCAAATCGCTGGACGTCAGCGTCCGGCTGAAACCATTGCTGGGCGGAAAGATCGAGATCGACTCGGTCCGGCTGGTTGAACCCGTGATCCTGCTGGAAAAACTGAAGAATGGCCGGGCGAACTGGGAAATGGCGGGTGCGTCCGGCGCGCCTGCCGCGACGGGCGACGGAGCCGGCGCCGCGTCTTCCGGCGGGCCCGGCGGGAACGATATCCGGCTCGACAGCCTGCAGATCGAGAACGGCACCTTCATCTGGAGGGACGCCGCCAGCGGAAGCGAGGAACGTCTTTCCGGGGTAACTCTGGCACTGTCCGCCGGATCGCTGCAGGGGCCGTTCGATGCGAAGGGCACGGTCGTTTACAGACGGGTTCCGACGAGCGTTGAAGCGTCTCTCGGGCAGCTTCGCCCCGGCGCGGCTGCGCCGTTGAGGCTGGTCCTTGGCGATGCGGCGAGCGGCGCGACGGCGGCGCTTACGGGCACGGTTGTCGCTCTCGGTGCGCCGCCGCGCTTTTCCGGCAAAATCGACATCAGCGGCAAGACTCTTCTGGGGGCGATTTCGTCCTTCGCCGATGCGCCGCCGATGACCGCGCTGTCGCACCCGTTCCGGCTCCGCGCGCGTATCCGGGCGTCGGAAGAAACGGCAACAATCGATCAGATCGATGCCGAGCTCGGCGGCACGAGGGCGAGCGGTACGGTGAAGGCGGCGCTGTCCGGGCGGCCGAAGATCGAAACGACGCTGCGCATCACGCGGGTCGATCTCGACGAGCTGCTCAAGGGCGTGGAGAGGCAGGAAAACGTTCCTTCTTCCCGTTCCTCAACGACGGGGGATGCCGCTCCGCCGAAAGAGGCGAAACAGGCGTCGCCGTTCGCGCTGCCGGATATCGATGCCACCCTCGATCTTGGGCTCGACGCGATCATCTATAACGGCCGGACGATGCGCGACATTGCCGTTACGGCGGCGCTGGCCGACGGCAAGACCCAGCTAACCCGCGCGACCGTGTTCCTGCCGGGCGGCGGCGAGGCCTCGATGACAGGCTCGCTGGCCGCTCGGGACGGTAAGCCGGCCTATACCGCGGGCATATCCGCCCGGGCCGACAATTTCCGGTCCCTGCTCGGCTGGCTGGGCCTGGAGGTAGAGGCCCTGCCGAAGGAGCGCCTGCATCGCTTTTCCTTTTCCGGTGAGGTCACCGGAAACGATAACCAGCTGCAGCTTCTCAACGGCAAGATCGAGCTCGACACGACTCGCGTCGACGGCGCCATGACGCTGGCGCTGCGCGACCGTCCTGCCTTCGGTGCTACGGTTTCGGTCGACAAGGTCGACCTTGATGCCTACCTGCCGGCAGACGGAAAAACGTCGAAAGCGTCGACAGGCGCTACACAGGCCGGCAAGCCTGATGCGGTTTCCGGCAAGTCTGCGGCGCAATCGAACGCGGGAGGGCCGCTGGCCGCACTCAACCTGTTCGACGCCAATCTTCGTCTTCGGGTCGGGCAGCTGACATACCGGAAGCAGCCCATCCACGGTGTCGAGTTCGACGGCACGGTGGCGGGCGGAAAACTGACCATCAGGAATGCCGCCGTGCGCGATCTCGCGGGTGTGCGCGCCTCAGTCGCGGGCGCCTTGTCCGAGCGCGCCGGCCTGCCCGTCTTCAAGGGCAGCGTCTCCGCCGACGCCAGGAACATAGCCGGCGCTCTCAGACTTGCAGGTATCGCGCCTCCGGACGCGGTTCGTTCGCTCGGCGCGCTGAAAGTCAGAGGCAAGGCGGACGCAGGCGCGGACAGGGCCGATCTCGACCTGACGATCAACGCCGCCGGGGCGACCGTCGCCCTCAAGGCTGTCGCCGGCAGTTTCGACAAGGCGCCGTCCTATGACGTGACGCTGTCCGCAAAACATCGTGAGCTGAAACAGCTTCTGGCGGCGTTCGGCGTCGATATCCGGGCGCCGCGTCTCGGCGCTTTCGACCTTTCTGCGACGGCCAAAGGCGGTCTGACGGCGCTCAAGGCCGATGTAAGGATCAAGGCGGCCGGCGGCATTCTTGCCGCGCAAGGGACCGGCAGCGCGCTCGTTACCAAACCGGTCTTCGATTTTACCGTGGCGGCGGCGCATCCCGCGGTGGGAACGCTGATGAAAAGTTTCGCGCCCGATTACCGGCCGCGCGGCGGGGCGATCGGGCCGCTGAAGCTGCAGGCGGCGCTCAAGGGCTCGGACGGCGTCTATGCGCTGCGCGATCTGAAGCTCGATGCAGGCAAGCTGTCGCTTATCGGCGCAGGCGATCTGAAAACAGGCGGCGCCCGGCCGGCGCTTGTTGCATCGCTGAAGGCCGGCGCAATAGATATGAACCCGTTTCTCCCCGTTCGCGCCGGCAGCAGCGAGGAAGGCCGACGCGCTTCAGGTACGGCGTCCCGTGGCGGGTCTGCCGGTTCTGCAGGCAACCGTCAGGCGGGCCGTTTCTCCGACGACAAGTTCGATACCACGGTTCTGGGCCTGATGGACGCGGACCTGTCCATCGCGGCGGCGACATTGCTCTATCGCCAGTTCCAGGTCGACAACCCGACGATCCGGACCCGGATCAAGGACCGTCAGCTTGCGATCACCGATCTGTCGGGCCGGATGTTCGACGGTGCTTTCAGGCTTACCGGAGATCTCGACGGGCGCACGACGCCCAGGCTCAAGGGCAGGGTTACGGTATCGAAGGCGAATGTCGGCAAGGCCGGCAAGGCGATCCTGCAGGGCTCCGACTTCGATCTTTCCGGCGGCATCACCGATTTCAGTCTCGATGTGGCGGCGGCCGGTTCGTCGCCGCGTCGCATGATCGCCGGACTCAACGGGGCGGGCCGGCTGTCGTCGCTCAACGGCGTGATCAAGGGGTTCGACCTCAAGGCGGTGAACGAGCGGCTGAAGAATCTGAACGGTGCGCTGGATTTCATTTCCCTGCTGACGACGGCGATGAGCGGCGGCGCGACGCGGTTCCAGTCGCTCAACGGGACGTTCGGGATCAAAAACGGCGTGTTGCGGACCAGCGATATGAAGCTGCTGGCGGATGCGGGTGAGGGCAGGGTGACGGGCTTCGCCGACCTGCCGCGCTGGAACATGGATTTCCGCGGGGCGTTCAACCTGACCGACCATCCAAAGGCGCCCCCCTTTGAGATGCAGGCAATAGGGCCAATCGACGATCCGGCCCGCAAGTTCAATCATCAGAAGCTGCAGTCCTATCTGCTTCAGCGCGGCATCGGCAGTATCGTGGACCGCGTCCTGCCCGGCGTCCTCGGCGGGTCTTCCCGGCAGAACGCGCCCCAGAACCAGCAGAATACGCAGCAACAGAAGCAGCAAAGGACGCCGCGGCTGGAAGACGTGATCCAGAGCCTGCCCGGCCTGTTCCGGCGTTAGGGCTTTCCGAATTTCGTGGAAGCCAGCGTGTCTTCCCACCTCCCCTGTCCCCTCCCCCCAATGGGCGGAGGGGAACGCTGTTGCATAGACACGGCAATCACCCTCTCCGCCCCTGGGGGCGGAGAGGGCCGGGGTGAGGTGGGGGATGTTTCTGCCAAAACCGGTGTCGCGTTAAAGAGAGTTACTGTCCCCCGCACGCACTTCCCGCAGCACGAAAAGGCGTAGCGCCGACGACAGGTTTCCGTCGCGCGCCATGTCGATCTCGCTGATCAGCGCGTTGAGCGACAGGTTGCGGCGCTTCGCGGCGGTGGTGAGTTCCCGCCAGAATTCCTCTTCCAGAGACACGCTGGTGGCGTGACCGGAAACGACCACGGAACGCTTGCGCAATCCGCTCATTTCCTCCTGCCCGGACGCTTCCGCTGTCCGGTGCGTCGTCGCGGCGGCTGGGCGATTTTGGACCGGCGCGCCGCCTCGTGCGCGCGCCCGGCCCATTCGGCGAGCTCGCCCGGGTCGTCGAACAGCCGTTCAGGTACGCGGTAGTACGACATCTCCACCGGGCGCGAATTGCCGTCATAGGTGAAGGGTTTTTCGCCCGCGTCCAGGTATTCCTGCCGGTTGTCGTCGTCGACCTTGAAATAGAGGACGTCATGGGCGATCAGCCCGAACATCAGCCCATCGAGATAGAGTCCGTACCCGCCGAACATGGATCTCGCCTGCACCGGCCCGAAGGCGAGCAGAAGGCCTAGAACGCGGTCGCGGAATTCGGGATTGGGCGGCATAATGGCAATATAGCACGGGAAACAGAGAGGGCAGAACTGATGTCAGGACGGATCGAAGCGCGGCTAAAGGAACTCGGGATCGAACTGCCGGAGGCGCGGGCGCCCAAGGTAGCGCGGATCAAGGGAGCCAATATCGCGGGGAACATGCTCTACGTTTCCGGCCAGGTGCCGCAATGGAACGGCGAGCTGCCCTATATCGGCAAGGTCGGGCGCGACTTCTCGGTAGAAGAGGGCACGGCGGCGGCCCGGCTTTGCGCCCTCAACGTTCTGGCGCACGCGAAGGAAGCGCTCGACGGCGATCTCGACCGCATCGTCAAGGTGGCCAAGCTCAGGGGCTATGTGAACGCGACCGAGGACCTCGACATGGTCGGCGGCGTTGTCAACGGGGCCTCGGACCTGATGGTTGAGGTGTTCGGCGAGGCCGGCCAGCACGCCCGCACCGTCGCCGGCGTCACCGTGATGCCGCTCGGCGTCGCAATCGAGGTGGAGGCGGATTTTCTGATCGAGGGGTAGTCGTTGGTGGCCGGAGCCAAAAACATGATTATCGAAGATGCCAAGGGAAACACGATCTCCAATATTTCCGAATGGAAAAAAATCTACGCCTCGCCTCGTTCCGAACATCAGTGGAGGGTTGGTCGAAGCGCCCAGTCGGTAGCGGAGTTTGTTTTGAACCATGATGGCACCCAGCGGTTGGCGGAAAAAATTTCAGAGGCGCTGACCCAACCGGTAATATTCGAAAAAGCCGTGCCGGAATTCGAGGTCAGATTCGATGAATTCGGGCACGGGCGGATGCACGATCTTGCGATTACCGGCAGGGTCGGCGAAAGCCAAAGGCTTTTCGTCGGTGTTGAGGCCAAGGTCGATGAACCTTTCGGGGAGATAGTGAGAGAGTCGTATCTGAGAGCGAAGACCCGGCAGATATCCGGCAAATCGACCAATGCGCCCCGGCGGATCGAGGGCCTGCTTAAGATGCATTTCAGCAATGACGATCCGAAAATGTTCGACGTGCGATACCAGCTTCTCTACGCCACGGCGGGCACCGTTGCGGCCGGCGCGGATATTTCGGTTCTTTATGTCGTTGTCTTCAGGACGAAGCTTTATGACCCCGTCAAAGGCGCGGAAAATTACAGAGATTATCTGGATTTCATGACGAAAGTCGGCGCTGAGCCGATGAAGCTTTCTGACGGGTCCGTTCAGGGGCACCAGCTATCGATAAACGGAAAGGAACTTCTTTGCCTCTACGAAACAATCGATCTTTGACGCTTTAAGCCGACGGCTGCGGCCGCAACACAAACCGCCCATCCCCCGGATAACACCCCTCCGCCTCGGCCAGCCGCCGGACCAGCGCATAAACCATATCGATGACCGGCGTATCCGCGCCGACCAGCCGGGCGATTTCGGCGACGGCGCCGATGATGTCGTCGACTTCCATCATCTTGCCGGCCTCCAGATCCTGCAGGGTCGAGGGCTTGTGGGGCGAGTTGCCGGGGGTGTTGTTGGCGACGCGCGTCTCGATTTCCGCCGAGATATCGATGCCCAGCCCGGCCGCGACCGCGCCGGCTTCGCGCATCATGGCGATTTCGATGGCTCGGCAGCCGGGGTCGCCATGGACCTGCCCGTGGGTCGAACGGGTCAGCACGCAGAGCGTTGCTCCCGCGACGTTGGAGAGCAGTTTGACCCAGATATTGCGGCGGATGTTTTCGGCCAGCGGAGCGTCGATATCGGTGCCGGCGAAGGCGGCGGCCAGCCGTTCGGCGCGCTCGCTGCTTCCACCTTCCGAATTTTTGGTCGGCTCGCCGATGGCCAGCGACCGCTTCTTCATCGTGTGGTTGACATATCCCGGCCTGGGCAGCGCACAGGAGCCGTTGATCACGCCTCCGAGCACCCGTTCCGGCCCGATGGCGTTCCAGACGCGCCGGTCGGAATCGACCGAGCGCAGCCGGTGGCCTTCAAACGCATCGCCGGTGCCATGGAAATACCACCACGGGATTCCGTTCTGCGCCGCGACGACGACTGTGTCCGGTCCGATCAGCGGGGCGGCGGCTTCCGCCGCATCGGCTGCATGGTGCGCCTTGACGGTAAAGATCACCGCGTCCTGGACGCCGACCGCCGCCGGGTCGTCCGTGCAGGCGGGGTGCGTTACGCGTTCCTCGCCGTTCATGTTGACGGTTAGCCCGTTCGCCCGCATTGCCTCCAGATGCGCGCCGCGCGCGATCAGCGTCACGGCCTCGCCGGCCCGCGCCAGCTCGCCGCCGATCATCGATCCGGTCGCGCCTGCGCCGAAGATGGTGATTTTCATGAGGTGGTTCCGTGTTTCGTCCGTCAAGTGTCTCATCCAAATTTACGGATAAACGCGCAAGACGTCTGCCCTCACACCGATGTCATCCCGGCCCCAAATTTTTTGGGAGCCGGGAACCAGTCTTCGGCTGCCGCTGGACCCCGTGTCAAGCCCGGGGTGACAATTATTGTAGTTGGAAGAGTTGGGGCGGCTCGGTTACAGGCCCCTCACCATCGCCGCCAGCTCCCGCCAAGGGGCTTCGTCCCAGTAGCGCACGGCGAGACCGGAGGGGGAGGGGAGGACGAACAGGGCGGTCTCGTCCGCCGTTTCCTCCTGCAGCCCGTACGCCACCTGCGCATTGCCATGAAAATGGCTGAACCAGACCTGAGCTGCCCGCTTGCCGACGAAAGCGAGGAGGCGGGGGCGGTAGCGCTCGATTTTCCCGCGCAACGCCTCCGGGTCGTCGGAGTCTTTCGGCAGGGACGCATCGCTGCCCGACGCGTGTTTGGTCATATCGGTGAGGCCCAGCCCGTAATCGGGCAGGGTGCGGAATTCTTCCGGCTTCAGGAGGCGGGGCGTGAGCCCCATCGCGTGGAGCGTCGGCCAGAATTTATTGCCCGGCCCGGCATAGTACGATCCCTTGCGGGCTGACACCGTGCCGGCCGCACTGCCGCAGAAAACCGAGTCGAGCCCGGGCTCGAGAATGTCGGGCAGGACGGGAAGCGTGTCGCTCAGGCGGCGGCCCTGATGCCGAGCCGGCCCCATATCTCGGTCAGCGCGTCGACCAGCCGCTTCATCTCGTCATCGCCGTGAAATGGTGTCGGCGTGAGGCGCAGCCGCTCGGTCCCCTTGGGCACGGTCGGGTAGTTGATGGGCTGGACATAGATTCCGTAGCGGTCCATCAGATCGTCGGTGACCTGCTTGCACAGCACCGGGTCGCCCACCATCACCGGCACGATATGAGATACCGACGGGAGGACCGGCAGGCCGGCGTCGCGCAGTATGGTCTTAAGCGTTTCGGCGCGTTCCTGATGGCGGTCGCGGTCGGGCTGACCGTTCTCGCGCACATGCTTCACGCTCTCGACCGCGGCGGCGGCAATGGCCGGCGGCAGGGAGGTCGTGAAGATGAAACCGTTGGCGTAGGAGCGGACGAAATCGCACAGCTTTTCGGTCGCCGCGATATAGCCGCCGACCACGCCGAATGCCTTGGCGAGCGTGCCCTGGATGACCGTGATGCGCTCCATCTGTCCGTCGCGCTCGGCGACGCCCGCGCCGCGCGGCCCGTACATGCCGACGGCGTGGACCTCGTCGAGATAGGTCATCGCATTGTACTTGTCGGCCAGATCGCAGAATTCCCTGATCGGTGCGATATCGCCGTCCATCGAATAGACGGATTCGAAGACGATGATCTTGGGCCGTTCGATGGGCAGGGCGGCAAGCTTGCGTTCGAGATCTTCCACGCTGTTATGCTCGAAAATCTGCTTTTCGGCGCGCGAATGGCGGATGCCGGCGATCATCGAGGCGTGGTTGTAGGAATCCGACAGCAGGACGCAGTCGGGAATATTTGCAGCCAGCGTGCTGAGAGCGGCTTCGTTCGCGACGTAGCCGGACGTGAAGATCAGCGCCGCTTCGGTGTTGTGGAGCGTCGCGAGCTCGTTTTCCAGCAGCACGTGGTAGTGGCTGGTGCCCGCGATATTGCGGGTCCCGCCCGCGCCCGCGCCGACCTTGTCGGCGGCGTCTTTCAGCGCGCCCAGCACCTTCGGGTTCTGGCCCATGCCGAGATAGTCGTTGCTGCACCAGACGGTGATTTCCCTGGTGTGGCCGTTGGCGTCGTAATTGGTTGCGTGCGGAAAGTCGCCCGCGTGGCGCTCGAGCTCCGCGAATACACGGTAGCGGCCTTCGGCCCTGATTTGCCCGATGGCGTCCCTGAAGAACGCTTCGTAGTCCATATTCTCATTCTCCGACTGTCGGTGCGACCGGATAACACATCATACAGGCCGTGTATTCCGGTTTAAAGCCGACAAATTAACCTTCCGTTAAACCAGATTAAGCCGATTTTCGGCCTTTTGTCGCAGTTTTCCGTATTTCAGGCGGCCCATTCCGTCGTTTCGTCCAGCGCTTTGCTGAACATCGCGAACATATCCCGAATCTGGTCCGGCTCGATGATCAAGGGCGGCGAAAAGGCGATCCGGTCGCCCATCGCGCGGACGATCAACCCGTGTTCCTTCGCCCGTTCGACCAGATATGGCCCGATCTTGCGCGCGGGATCGAAGGCTTTCTTCGTCGCCCTGTCTTCGATCAGTTCGGCGACCGCCAGCATGCCGATACCGGTAGCCTCGCCGACCAACGGATGATCCGCGAAATGCCGAATGCCGTCCTGCAGGACAGGCTCGGTTTCCCGCACGCGGGCGAGCAGATCCATCTCCTCGTATACCTTGAGCGTCTCCACCGCGACGGCGGCGGCCACAGGGTGACCGGAATAGGTAAAACCGTGACCGAGCGCGCCGATATCGGCGCTCTGTTCGGCGATGGGTCGGAAAGTCCGCTCGTTCACCATCACCGCCGAGATCGGAATATAGCCCGATGTCAGCGCCTTGGCGCAGGTCAGAATGTCGGGCTCGATGCCGAAACTCTGGCTGCCCCACATATTGCCGGTGCGTCCGAATCCGCAGATCACCTCGTCGGCGACCAGCAGCACGTCGTGCTTCTTCAGCACCGCCTGGATCTTCTCGAAATAGGTCGCGGGCGGGATCAGCACGCCGCCGGCGCCCATTACCGGTTCGGCGAAAAAGGCGGCGATGGTTTCCGGCCCTTCCGCCTCGATCAGCGCGTCGAGATTGTCGGCGCAGCGCGTGGCGTACGCTTCTTCGCTCTCGCCGTCCTCGCCGAAACGCCAGTAATGCGGGCAGTCGGTATGGAGGAATCCTGAAATCGGCAGGTCGAACGCCTGGTGGTTCAGCGGCGTGCCGGTGACGCTGGCCGCGGCGATGGTGACCCCGTGATAGCCGCGCACGCGACCGATGATTTTCTTCTTCTCGGGCTTACCCAGCGCGTTGCTGCGGTACCAGATCAGCTTGATCGCAGTGTCATTGGCCTCCGAGCCGGAATTGGCGAAGAAAACCTTCGACATCTCGACCGGTGCCAGCGCGAGCAACCGTTCGGCCAGCTCGATCTGGATATCGTGACCCTTCTGGTTGAAGCCGTGATAGAAGGGCAGGCGCCTGATCTGGTCCGCCGCCGCCTGCGCCAGCCGTTCCTGCCCGAATCCGAGAGACGCGCACCACAGGCCGGACATGCCTTCCAGATAGCGGTTGCCCGCATCGTCGAAGACATACACGCCTTCGCCGCGGGTCATGATCAGCGAGCCTTCGGCCTCGTTGGCAAGCCCGTTGGTGTAGGGGTGCAGGACCGACACTGCGTCGCGCGCGGCCAGCGAGTTGGGGAGAGGGATGTCCGCCATCGTCCGGAGCGGCGGTCTCAGCCGCCGGTGACGCTCATGTGGCGTTCGACGGCGGGCGCGCGCGTGCGCCGGTCGATGACGAAATCGTGGCCCTTCGGCTTGCGGCCGATGGCTTCGTCGATGGCGGCCATCAGCGCTGTGTTGTCGTCGTCGGCGCGCACCGCGGCGCGCAGATCGGCGTCGTCGTCCTGACCGAGGCACATATAGAGCATGCCGGTGCAGGTCAGCCGCACGCGGTTGCAGCTTTCGCAGAAATTATGGGTCAGCGGCGTAATAAAGCCGATCCGTCCGCCGGTTTCCTTCACCTTCACATAACGCGCCGGCCCGCCGGTCGAATAGTCGATGTCTTCCAGCGTCCAGCTTTCCTTGAGCTTTGCGCGCACCATGGAAAGCGGCAGATACTGATCGAGCCGGGTCTCGCCGATTTCGCCCATCGGCATGACCTCGATGAAGGTCAAATCGAACCCTTCGTCGCCGCACCAGCCGACCAGCCGGTCGAACTCGCCGTCATTGACGCCCTTGAGCGCCACCGCGTTGATCTTGATGGCGAGTCCGGCGCGTTTGGCGGCTTCCAGCCCGGCCAGAACCTTTTCGAGCTTTCCCCATCTCGTGATGGCGGTGAATTTTTCCGCATCCAGCGTGTCGAGGGAGACGTTGAGGCGTTTTACGCCCGCATCGGCGAGCGGCTGCGCGTATTTTTCCAGCTGGCTGGCGTTGGTGGTGAGCGTCAGTTCGCGCAGTGAGCCGGTCTTCAGATGGCGCGACAGGGACTCGATCAGCCACATGATGTTCCTGCGCACCAAAGGCTCGCCGCCTGTCAGCCGCAGCTTAGTGACGCCGCGCTCGACGAAGGCGGAACAGACGCGTTCGAGCTCTTCCAGCGACAGGATGTCCTTCTTGGGCAGGAAGGTCATGTCCTCCGCCATGCAGTAGACGCAGCGGAAATCGCACCGGTCGGTGACCGATACGCGAAGATAATCCACCGTCCGCCCGTGCGGGTCGATCAGAGGTCCGTCCATGTTCCTGTCCGAAAGCGTTATTCCCAACTGAATATAGCGCTGCCGATAGCTCCGGAAAAGGGGGGAGTCAAATCTGTTGCACTGCTTTTCCCGTCGCCCCATAGTCACGCCATGGCAAGCTACATGGTTTCCCCCGATCCCGCCGATCCGCGTCTCACCGAACGGGTGCGCGGCACCGACCAGAACGGCGATCCCATCGAAACCTCGGTGACTGTCGAGCGCCCGCTAACCCTGTTTCTCAACGGTCAGGAAATCGTCACCATGATGACGATCGGCGACTACCCGGAATGCCTGGCGGTCGGGTTTCTGCTCAACCAGAACATGCTGCGCCAGGATGACAGGATCGAGAGCATCGATATAGACGACGATCTCGGCGTGGTGGTGGTCCGCACGGAGCGCGAAACCGATTACGAGCAGAAGCTGAAGAAAAAGACCCGCACGTCGGGCTGCGCCGTCGGCACGGTGTTCGGCGACGTGATGGAACGGTTCGAGGAGGTGACACTTAACCCGAAGCAGCGGTTCCACACCTCCTGGCTCTATACGCTTGCGAAGAAGATCAACAACACGCCGAGCCTCTATCTGGAAGCGGGTGCGATTCATGGCTGCGTACTGTGCGAAAGGACAAGGCCGCTGATCTATATGGAAGATGTCGGGCGGCATAACGCGGTCGACAAGATCGCCGGCTACATGTTTCTCAACCGCATCTCGCCCATTGGTAAGCTGTTCTACACCACGGGCCGGCTGACCAGTGAGATGGTCATCAAGACGGTGCAGATGGAAATCCCGATCCTGATTTCGCGCTCGGGCTTCACCGCCTGGGGGGTGGAGCTCGCGCGCCAGGCGAACCTCACGTTGATCGGGCGCGCCCGCGGCAGGCGGTTCGTCGCGCTGGCGGGCGAGGATCGCATCGTGTTCGACGCCGACCCGAAACGCATCGATGACGAGGCGCCGCATCTGCAGCGCAAGGCGGCACGAGCCGAAGACGCGGCGGTCTAAAGTTTATGGAACTCGTTCTTCAGTGGCGGGGACCGGTCGGGCCCGGCCTGTTTCCCGGCGACATCGACGGGCGGGAGGCCCTGTCGGCCGCCGGCGTTTATCTGCGGGTCAAACCGTATGAGAGCGGTCGGCTGGTCGGCTATGTCGGCCAGTCAAAGAACCTGCTGCAACGGTTCGATCAGCATCTGACGCAGATCCTGTCACTGAACGTTCCGCTGCGCGACGAAACCGGGCTGCCGGTCGATACAGGCGACCGGCTTTCCCTGCTTAACGCGCTTGGCGAATCCGGGCCGCTGGCGCTTGCCGAGGCGCGGCGTACGAGGTTCTTCTTCGCCCGCGCCGAAGACGGGTTCGATGCGGACTATCTCACTTTGCTCGAAGCGGTGCTGAAGGAACGCGCGGACGCCATGCTCGGCGGCGCCTGCGAAAACGTACAGACCATCGCCGCCGGCGCGTTCGATCACGATCTCGACGTGATCCACGATTTCAGCCTGCTGAACGCAGACGGACTGGCGACTATCCAGTCCGTCATCGGCGCCGATCCGATCCGTATTCCAGCGGCGCAGGAGTTCGATCATGCAGGTTGATCGAAACACCGTCTGCGGCGTCCTGCTCGCCGGAGGGCAGGCGCGACGGATGGGCGGCGGCGACAAATGTCTTCAGCTACTGGGCGGGCGGACGCTGCTGGCGCGTCTTGTCGATACGCTGCGCCCACAGGTCAGTACGGTTGTCATCAACGCCAATGGCGATCCATTACGCCTCTCGGAATACGGGCTGCCGGTGGTGGCCGACACGGTCGACGGCTTTGCCGGGCCGCTGGCCGGAGTTCTGACAGGGCTCGAATGGGCGCGGGCAAACGCGCCGGACTGCCGATGGGTCGCAACCGCCGCCTGCGATGCGCCTTTTGCGCCGGGCGATCTGGTCGAACGCCTGATGGCCGCGGTCGATGATGACGGGGCGGACATGGGCTGCGCGTCGTCCGGCGGGCGCGATCATCCCGTCTTCGGCCTGTGGCCCGTGTCGTTGGCGGACGATCTACGCCGTGCACTGGTCAAGGAAGATATTCGCAAGGTCGATGTCTGGACCGGCCGTTACCGGCTCGCCCGGGCTGTATGGGCGACGGAACCGGTCGATCCGTTTTTTAATATCAACCGGCCGGGGGATCTGGAAGAAGCCGAACGGATCCTGTCTGCGTTCCCTTGACCGGCTGCGCGCCCGGTCGTTTGATGGGCGCATGGCGACATCCCGCGAAACCACGCCGCGATTGCGCATCCTGCTCGGCGCCGCGGTCGCGCTCGGCCCCGGCAAGGCGGACCTGCTGGAAGCCATAGGGCGTACAGGCTCGATTTCGGCTGCGGCGCGCGAAATGAACATGTCCTACCGCCGCGCCTGGACGCTGGTCGAGGCGATGAACCGGGATTTCAGGGAACCGCTGGTCGAGACCTCCGCCGGTGGTGCGGGCGGAGGCGGCACGCGGATCACCGAAGCAGCCCGCGACGTGCTCGACCGCTATCGCGCGATGGAGGAAAAGGCGGCGGATGCGGTCGCCGACGAGATCGCCGATTTCACGGCCCTGCTGAACGGGCCCCCGGGGTGAGTTCTGTCGTTGAACGCGTGCTTCGAGACGGTCCTTCGGACCTCCTCAGCATGAGGGGTAAAAAAAAGGCCTCATCCTGAGGAGGGGGCGCAGCACCCGTCTCGAAGGATGCGGTTCCGCTTACTCCGCCGCCGCTGCAGGCGCACCCGCCGGTTCTATCTTCGCGGCGCAGAACTTGAATTCGGGAATCTTGCCGAACGGGTCGAGCTGCGGATTCGTCAGGAAGTTGGCCGGGGCCTCGGCGTAGCAGAACGGGATGAACACCAGGCCGGGCGGCACCGCGCGATCGACGCGGGCCTTGAGTTCGATCGAACCGCGCCGTGTCGAGACGGTCACCATATCGCCCGCGCGGAGTTCCATGTCGCGTAAATCGCGGTGGTTCATGCAGGCAACTGCTTCAGGCTCCAGCGTATCCAGTACGGTCGAGCGCCGGGTGATCGCGCCGGTGTGCCAGTGCTCTAGCTGGCGGCCGGTGGTCAGCACCATCGGGTAGTCGTCGTCGGGCAGTTCGTCCGGCGGGACGATGCTGGCGGCAACCATCTTCGCGTTGCCGGTTTCGGTCGGGAACCCGTCGCCGAACACGATCTCGTTGCCGGGCTGTCCGGGATCGTCGCAGGGGTAGGTCACCGCGCTTTCGCGCTCCACCCGTTCCCACGAAATATTGTCGAGCGACGGCATCACCTGCGCCATTTCGGCGTAGACATCGCCCGGCCCGCCATAGTTCCAGTCGAGCCCCATGCGCCGCGCGAGCTCGGCGATCAGCCACCAGTCCTGGCGCGCTTCGCCGGGGAGCGGGAGGGCGGCGCGACCCCGCTGGACCTGGCGGTTGGTGTTGGTGACGGTGCCGTCCTTCTCCGGCCAGGCGGAGGCCGGCAGCACCACATCGGCGTATCTGGCGGTCTCGGTCAGGAAGATGTCCTGCACCACCAGATGATCGAGCGCAGCCAGCGCCTCGCGGGCATGCTGGGCATCCGGGTCCGACATGGCCGGGTTTTCGCCCATGATGTACATGCCGTGGATCTGCCCGGCATGGATCGCATCCATGATTTCGACCACCGTCAGCCCGCGTTCGGGGTCAAGCTCGGTTCCCCAGAAATCCTCGAACTTCGCCTTCACGTCTTCCTTCGTGACGAGCTGGTAATCCGGGTAGAACATCGGGATCAGCCCGGCGTCGGATGCGCCCTGCACGTTGTTCTGGCCGCGCAGCGGGTGCAGCCCGGTGCCGGGGCGGCCGACCTGTCCAGTCATCAGGGCCAGGTCGATCAGGCAGCGCGCGTTGTCGGTGCCGTGGATATGCTGCGAAATTCCCATGCCCCAGAAGACGATCGAGGCCTGCGACGTGGCGTAGGTGCGCGCCACCGTGCGAAGCGTCTGAGGATCGATGCCGCAGATCGGCTCCATCTTCTCCGGCGTGAAGTCGGCCAGATGCGCCTTGAGCTGTTCGAAGCCTTCCGTGTGCGCCTGGATATACTGCGTGTCGTAAAGCTCTTCCTCGACGATCACGTTCATGATCGCGTTGAGCATCGAAACATCCGCCCCCGGCTTGAACTGCAGCATATGGGTCGCGTGCCGCTTCAGCGCCTGGCCGCGCGGGTCCATCACGATCAGCGTCTTGCCGTCCTTCGCCGCCTGTTTGAAGAAAGTGGCGGCGACCGGGTGGTTTTCGGTCGGGTTGGCGCCGATCACCACGATGCATTCGGCGTCCTTAACGGCGGTAAAGGGGGCCGTTACTGCGCCCGAGCCGATGCATTCCATCAGCGCGGCGACCGAGGATGCGTGGCACAGCCGCGTGCAGTGATCGACATTGTTGGTGCCGAACCCGGTGCGCACCAGTTTCTGGAACAGATACGCTTCTTCATTCGACCCCTTGGCCGAGCCGAACCCGGCCAGCGCGCCGCCGCCTTTGGCATCGCGGATCGCTTTCAGGCCCGACGCGGCCTTCTCCAGCGCCTCTTCCCAGCTCGCTTCGCGGAAATGGGTCAGCGGGTTTGCGGGATCGATGTCTTCTTCGGCAATTTTCGGCGCGTCGTCCCGGCGGATCAGCGGCTTGGTCAGCCGGTGTTGATGGTGAACGTAATCGAACCCGAACCGGCCCTTGACGCAGAGCCGCTGTTCGTTGGCCGGTCCATCGCGCCCGGTGACGTAGAGCAGCCTGTCGTCCTTCAGGTGATAGGTGAGTTGGCAGCCGACGCCGCAATAGGGACAGACGGAATCGACTGACCGGTCTGGTTGTTCCCGGCCCGTCGCGTTCTCGGCGACGACCGTTTTCGGCAGTAACGCGCCGGTCGGGCAGGCCTGGACGCATTCGCCGCAGGCGACGCAGGTGCTGGCGCCCATCGGATCGTCGAAATCGAACACGATCTTCGATTCCGCGCCCCGCATCGCCATGCTGATCACGTCATTGACCTGCACTTCGCGGCAGGCCCGAACGCAGAGCGTGCAGTTGATGCAGGCATCCAGATTGACCGCCATCGCCGGGTGACTGAGATCGGCATCCGGCGTTTCCTTCGCCGGAAAGCGGCTGTCGGAAACCCCGATCCGGTCGGCCCAGCCGAACAGCTTCGAGTCGGCATCGTGATGGGCGTCGCGCGCCGGCTGGTCCGCCAGCAGCAGTTCGAACACCATGGCGCGCGCCTTCTTCGCCCGCTCGCTCGCGGTGGTGACGGTCATCCCGTCGGTCGGCTTGCGGATGCAGGAGGCGGCGAGGACGCGTTCGCCTTCAATCTCGACCATGCAGGCGCGGCAGTTGCCGTCCGGCCGGTAGCCGGGCTCCGGTGCGTAGCAAAGATGCGGGATCTCGACGCCTTCGCGCTCCGCCACCTGCCAGATCGTCTCGCCCAGCGCGGCCGTGACCGTGCGCCCGTCGAGGGTGAATGTGATGCTGTCCGCCATAGCCCCATATCCGTAAAATATCGGTATTCGCACAGTCTAACGCATTGCCCCGCCCATCGGCGAGGGAAGATCAACTGGCCTTTCGCGCGACCACACGGTGAATGACCCGGCCCGAAGACTTGCTGACGATACGTTCGTCCATCAGGATATCCATGCTGGCGAGCGCATCCATGACGGCGGATTTGTCGAACGCCGCGTAGAGCCGTCCTGATTTGTCGCGCTGGTTTTCACCCTGCGTCATGCGCCAGCTCAGGTAAAGCGTGCCGCCGGGGGCGAGCAGGGCGGCCATGCGGGTTACGGCTGCGCCGACTTCATCGGGCGGCAGATGCATGATGACGGTCTCGCACAGGATATTGGCGTAGGCGCCGTCCGACAGCGTTTCGAGCGCGGGGAGAGCGTCCTTCTCGAACCGCACGCCTGGATGACGCCGCTTCGCCTCCGCGATCAGCCCGTCAGAGGCGTCGAATCCGACGGTGTCATAGCCGTTTTCGCACAGCCAAGCGGTGTCGCGCCCGCTGCCGCAGCCGATATCGGTGGTCGGGCCTGTTGTGAAATGCTCACGGAGGATCGCATAGAGATCTTCCGGGGGCGGCTGGTCGTCTTCCCAGTCGGCGGCGTACTCGGCGGCGGCCTCGTCGTAGAGTCTGATGGTTCGGTCGTCCACGCGGTTTTCCCTGTTGGTGTTGACGAAAACGTTATTGGCACAAACCGTGCTATTCGCCAATGTTCGGGCTAGCAGAAGGGAGACCGAGCGATGCCGATCCGCCAGAACCGCGACTGGGAACTCAAGGAGAACCGGATCACGCCCGAAGGCGTGTTTCGCGACCGGCGGTCGATCCTGAAGGCAATGGGGGTGGACGGGCTGATCGCGGGGGCCGCGCCGCTGCTGGCCGGGTGCGAGGAAGAACCGCCCATCGTGCCGGAGGTGGATCCGACCGCCAGCCTGTATCCCGTGAAGCGGAATACGGCTTTCATGCTGGATCGCGAGATTACGCCCGAGCCGCTCGCGACCACCTATAATAATTTCTACGAGTTCGGTTCGCACAAGAGCATCTCAAAGGCGGCGCAGGCGCTGCGCTTGCGCCCGTGGGAGGTCCGGATCGACGGGCTGGTCGAAAAGCCCTTCACCATCGCCATTGACGATCTGCTGAAGAAAATGCCGCTGGAGGAGCGGCTCTACCGGTTCCGCTGTGTCGAGGCGTGGGCGATGGCGGTGCCGTGGTCGGGCTTTCCGTTAAAGGTGCTGGTCGATCTGGCGAAGCCGCTGGGTTCGGCCAGATATCTGGCGATGGAAACCTTTAACCGGCCGGATTTCGCCAAGGGGCAGAAATCGGGCTGGTATCCGTGGCCCTATCGCGAAGGGCTGTCGATGGCGGAGGCCACCAACGATCTCGCCTTCATCGCCACCGGGCTCTACGGCAAGCCGATCCCGAAACAGAACGGCGCGCCCTTAAGGCTCGCCGTGCCGTGGAAATACGGGTTCAAGTCGGCCAAGTCGCTGGTGCGCTTTACCTTCACCGACAAGCGCCCGGTCACGTTCTGGGAAAAGGTGCAGGGGCAGGAATACGGGTTCTGGGCCAACGTGAACCCCGAGGTGCCGCATCGCCGCTGGAGCTAGGCGACCGAACGGGTGCTCGGCAAAAACGGGCGCGTCGCGACGCAGCTCTATAACGGCTACGCCGACCAGGTCGCGCATCTCTATGCGGACATGAAGGGCGAAGCGCTTTTTATGTAGGGGCCTATCCCATCCCCGAATGCGCGCCGCCGGTAACCTTGATGTTGGCGGCGATGGAGACCCTGTCGCCCGAGCCGTAGAACGGGTGAACCGAATGCGCCATCCATGACGGGAACATGATCAGTTTTCCGGGTTCGGGATCGATCAGCATGCTGCGCGCGAACCCGTACCCGCCGAGCTTTGACGATTGCGCCAGCGTGCGCGGGTCGTGCAGTTCGAACAGGCCATTGCGTTCCCACCCTTCGTCCGGCTGGCCGCAATCGACGTAATAGACGCAGGACCAGTCGCAGTCCGGATGAATATGGGCGTCGTTATAGGCGCCGTGACGATTCACGTTGGCCCAGGCCCCCGCGACATACTGGATATCCACCTTTGACAGGTCCGGCTCTTCGGTGGAAAGCGCGGCCATTCGCAGCATCGCCATATGGACCGATCGCTTGTAGGCACCGATTTCCGGCGTATCCCAGTCCCACAGAGTGGGCGAGGATTACCAGCCGTCACGATTTGAAATGTGCGCGCCCTCGTCCTTCCCCATTGCATCGAGTACCTGCGCCTTGAGCGGGGGGTGAGCTGTTCGTGCTCGCCAACCTTGGCGACAAGCACAGGGGTCACGAAGGCGACCGCAATATTATCGGTGATCGGATATGAGAACTGCATGTCGTTTTCCCGGGAAACTGGGTGGTCAGACCCTGTCGAAGCCGTACAGATGCGTTGGATTATCGCACAGGATCATACGCTGCAAATCCCTGTCCCCGGCCCATTCCATAAGCTGGTCGAGCAGGAACCCGTCATTTGGCATCGGGATCGTAATATTCGGGTGCGGCCAGTTGGTGCCCCACACCAACCTGTCGGGACGCGCCGCGATCAGCGCTTCCACAAAGGGCCGCATGTCCTCATAAGGCGGGCCGGAATCAGACAGGCGGTACCAGGAACAGATCTTGGCCCAGACATGGTCCGTGTCGCGAAGCATGGCGAGAAGCGCCTGAAAGGCGTCTCTATCGACGCCCTGCCCCCCGCGCGGCCGGCCCAGATGGTCGATCAGGACCGGGACGTTCGCCTTTTCGATCCAGGAAATTAATGGCAGCAATTCGTCGATATTGCGCAGGTGAATTTCGACCAGCCAGCCGAGCTCCTTTGCTTTCGCCGTCATCGGCTCGACATGGGCAGGCCTGAGACCGCCCGGCGCCGTTGCGGAAACACGCAGCCCGCAAATGCCGGTATCCGCCAGGGCGTCGATGTCTTCCATGGGCGTTTCGGGCCGGACGATGCAGATGCCCCTGAACCGTCCCTCCGACCGTGCAATGGCATCGAGCGTGACGGCATGGTTCGCGCCATTGGCGCTGCCCTGCACGATTACCGCGCGATCGATGCCGAGCGCATCGAGTACCCGGCAATAGGTCTCGAACCCTAGAGGGTGCGGCGTGTAGTTGCGCGGATGTGCGAGCGGAAAACGGTCGAACGGGCCGTAGATATGCGCGTGCGTGTCGACAGACCCCGGAGGCGGCGTGATTTCGGGCTTTTTCGGGTTCGGGTCAGGGGGCTGGCAGGGCGTGTCCGCCATATGCCTACTTCACGTCTTCGGGGAAATATTTGAACACGGAAAGGAAAGGATTGGCGGCGGCCTGACCGAGGCCGCAGATCGACGCGTCTCCCATCGCCGTCGCCAGCTCTTCCAGCAGGGGCACGTCCCAGCTGTCGCGGCCGAGCAGTTGCACCGCCTTTTCGCAACCGTTGCGGCAGGGCGTGCACTGTCCGCAACTTTCGTCTTTGAAAAAGCGCAGCAGGTTGACCGCGGCGTTCGCAGCCGAGTCCCGGTCGGACAGGACCACGATGGCGGCTGAACCAATGAAGCAGCCATGTTTTTCCAGCGTGCCGAAATCGAGCGGTTCGTCGCCCAGCGAGGCCGGCAGGATGCCGCCCGATGCGCCGCCCGGCAGGTAGCCTTTGAAACTGTGTCCGTCCGCCATGCCGCCGCAAAACTCGTCGATCAGCTCGCGCACGGTAATGCCGGCGGGCGCGATCTTCACGCCCGGTTCCTTCACCCTGCCCGATACAGAGAAGGTCCGGAAACCTTTCGATCCGTTGCGTCCCTGCGAGGTGAACCAGTCGGCGCCTTTTTCCACCAGGTCGCGGATCCAGTAAAGCGTCTCCACGTTGTGGATCAGGGTCGGTTTGCCGAACAGCCCGACCTGCGCGGGGAAGGGGGGCTTGTGGCGCGGCAGGCCGCGCTTGCCCTCGATCGATTCCAGCATCGCGGATTCTTCACCGCAAATATAGGCGCCGGCGCCGCGTCGCAGATGGATATAGCCCGGCTCTGCGAGACCCGCATCCTCAAGTTTACTAAGCTCTGTCAGCAGAACTTCGCGCAGTTCGGGATACTCATCGCGCAGATAGATATAGATGCCCTCCGCTTCGACCGCCCAGGCGGCGATCAGCATGCCTTCGAGAAAACGGTGCGGATCGCCCGATAGGAACCAGCGGTCCTTGAAGGTGCCGGGCTCTCCCTCGTCGCCATTGACCGCGATCACACGGGGGCCGGCCTCTGCGCGAACGAACTCCCACTTGCGGCCAGACGGGAAACCGGCACCGCCAAGCCCGCGCAATCCGGAATCGTTCAGAATGCCGATCAGCTCTTCCGGCGTCCGGTCGCCGTCGCGGCAGGCGCGGAACAAGGCGTAGCCGCCGTCCGCTGCGTAGGCGTCGAAGGCCGTATAATCCGGTATCGCCGGATCGATTGCTTTCCGCGCCGCCGCGTCGAGGAGCTTCTCCGGCGTGGCGGGGGCGATCTGAGCATGGCCGACGGCTGCTGCAGGCGCCTTGTCGCAAGCGCCCATGCAGGGCGCGCGTAGAATGCGAACTTCGGATCCGGCCTGTTCGGAGAGTGCCTGCAACAAGGTTTCGCACCCGGCCATTTCGCAGGCAATGCTGTCGCAGACCCGGATCGTGACCGGCGGCGGCCTGTCCGCCTCGTCGATTACGACATCGAAATGCGCATAGAAGGTTGCGACCTCATATACCTCGGTCAGCGCCATCCGCATTTCGTCCGCCAGCGCGACCAGATGGTCGGCGGACAGGCATCCGTACTCGTCCTGTATCGAGTGAAGATGTTCGATCAGCAAGTCACGTGTACGTGGCGCGTCGCCAAGGAGGGCGCGGACCTGGTCCAGCGCGTCCGTATCGAGTTGCCGACCCTTTGTATGGGGCACGGCTCTTCCGCCGCGGCCTGGATGTGCGTGTCGCTTTACGCCCGCGCGTTTTCCTCCTGATTCCGCCATTACTGCTCCGATTATGTTTGTGCGCCGAAACGAAAGTTTGAGTCGAGCCTGCTGACTTTAGTACAGTTTGCGTGTCAGACGAAACCGACTGACGATGAAGCTCGGCCGGCAGAATGCGGCGTTAACGGCCTGTTTACCCTCGTGTTCGAGATTGGTCGGGACGGGGCAGACCGTAACGGACCTGGAGCCACCGGTTTCCGAGAAAGAGCGGTAACGGAACGAATGATGACTGATCACAAGCAATTGCCATTTCGAGTTGCCGAGCTTTTGTGCTCCCGGCTTTGTCATGACCTTATCAGCCCGGTTGCGGCGGTCAGTAACGGGCTCGAACTGCTGGTCGATGAGGACGGTAGCGTGGACTCCGAGGTTGCCGGTCTCGTTAGATTCAGTATCGGGCAGGCGGCTGGTTGGCTGACCCTGTTCCGTGTCGCGTACGGGCTGGGGGGCGAAAATGCTGACTCGCTGACCGTGACGGATCTGGGTGTCCTTGTGGACGGCGTAATCGAGCGGGAAAAAATGTCGTTTGACGTGCCTGCCAGTGATGTCGTGCCCGGCAGGGATGCGTCCAAGCTCTCGCTGAATATGGCGATTCTCGGACTCGAGGCCCTGCCGAACAGAGGGCGTCTGCTGTTAGATTTCAACGCAGGCGCGGGGCTTGAGATAAAAGTCACCGCTCAGGCAGACGGTGCGGCGCTCCGGCCGGAGACGGTTGCCGCGCTCCAAACCGGCTGCGATCCGGATTCGCTAACGGCGCGCTCGGTTCAGGGGTATTTCACGGCCTGGCTTGCGCGACGGTTCGGAAGCGCTCTCTCTGTTTCTACCGGACCCGATACTGTCACTCTCTCCGTTACGCTTCCCCAATAAAAGCTTTTTGCCACTGGCGACCGGGGCTTCGGATCGAAAACGCCGAGTCGCAGCCGTAGGTTTTACCGCTTTTTAAAGAAATTTGCTGAGACTGGCGCGCAATGGAACTGCGCTCAGCGCAACATGTCATCATCGAGGTTTATCGTGGACGACCTTCTTAGCGAATTTCTGACCGAGACGAACGAGGCAATCGATAGTCTCGATGTGGAGATCGTCAGACTCGAACAGGAACCCAACGATCCGGAGTTGCTGGGCAGCATTTTCCGCCTGGTTCACACTTTCAAGGGTGCGTGCGGTTTCCTTGGACTGCCCCGGCTGGAATCGGTTGCGCACGCCGCCGAAAACGTTCTGGGCAAGTTTCGCGACGGAGAACTCCCGGTAACGCCGGATGCGGTTACAATCATTCTGGAGTCGATCGACACGATCAAGGAACTGCTCGGCGTTCTCGCAGAAACCGAGGCGGAGCCGGAGGGCGACGATTCGAATCTGATCGGCAGGCTTAACGCGTTTGCGAATGGAGAGGCGGCATCGACCGCGCCGATCGACAGCAACGAGCCCGATCCGGTCAGCGATCCGTCGGCGGATACTGCAGCGTCTCACAGTGACGAGGAACCGGTTTCGGATGAGGCTTCGCACTCAACGGATGCCGACGCCGCATCGGGAACCGGGACCGGAGATTTGCTCGAACGCGTTGGCGGAATTTCCGCAATCAATGCCGCCATTGAAAATTTCTGTCATAAACTTCTGAAGGATGAGGACCTGGCCCGCCTCTATGAAGGCGCTGATCCCATCATCCTGCAGGGCAAGCTCGTCGAATACACGGTTGCGCTGGCGGGCGGTCCCGACAACTAAACCCCCGACGATAATCCCGTGCACCAGCCGCCTTCCGTGCTTCCTTATGGAGACGACCAGTTCGAGGCTGTCCGGGCTCTGTTTGCCGCTTCTCTGACGGAGCTCGAAGTACCCGGCGATGCAGTGGACGCGCTAACGGCAGCTCTATGCGCCGACCGCGACAAGGCGGTCGCTGCGCGGGCGGCAGAGGAAGCAGCGGCGAGGGCCGCTGAGGCATCGAGTCGCGAAAATCAGGCGGAAACCAAAAAGAACGATGCGCCGGCGACACAGTCGATCCGCGTGAACGTCGATCTGCTCGAGAACCTCATGACCATGGTCAGCGAGCTGGTGCTCTCAAGAAACCAGCTCCTCCAGATGGTGCGCCAGTATGAAGACAGCGAAGAAACAGACACGTCGATGCGCGTTCCCTGACGGGAGAAGGACGGCAGCGTTGCCGTTACCATGACCGCCGCGACGTTTTTCGTCTTGAGATTGACGTTCCGCGTGTTCACGCCGAGCCGTTCCAGCATCGAGACCAGGCTCTGCTGGGTGAACGCCGAATTTCCCAGGTCGTCGCCCGTGCCGGTTAGTCCCACGACCAGCCCGTACCCGACCAGCATGTTGTCGCGGACGCCTTCGAAATCGACGATATCCTTGATGCGGGATGAGGCATGAACGGGCGCGGTTACGCCGAGTGTCAACAGGAGCCCGATCAGAACGCAGCTTCCCAGCAGCTGGGCGGAAAGCCGTCCGATTCCGTCAAGGGATACGGAAATTTCTCTGGCGGTAAGAATTCGCATCATCGTTTGAACGCACATAAATCCATCTCCCCTGCCTTCATGCGAAATTTGTGCCAACCGGAGGAAAAGAATTTTGACTTACAAATCAGACTGTTAAGGGAAGAGGCCGCCGGGGTTGTGCTGTGTCGCGGAAAGATCGACCCGATGGGGCGGCATATCCTGCCCCTCGGCCCCGCAATCGGGGTGGAAATTGCCGACTTAACGGGAAATTAACCGGGCCTGCGGCAGCCTCGGCGTTCGATAGAGGGACGCTGGTTAGATGAAAATTGGCAATACGGGGCCCGTCAGTTCTGCGCCGTCCAGGCGGTCACAGAAGTCCGGCGGCGACGGTTCTGCTTTCGCCAGCAGGATCGGCGGCGAGGCGTCTGTCAGCGCGCCGAAACCGGCTGCTGTTGTGCAGGGCGTCGGAACCCTCCTCAGTGTTCAGGAAGTGTCGGACCCTCTGGAAGAAACGCGCCGGGCGATAGAGCGGGGAGAGGACCTGCTCGACCAGCTCGAAGGGTTGCGTCTCGGGCTGCTCATCGGGCGTTTCCCGAAGGATAGCCTGCAAAAAATCCTTTCGATGGTGCAGGCACGGTCGGCGGGGTCGATCGATCCCGCGCTTGCAGAAATCCTGCAGGAAATCGAGCTTCGGGCGGCCGTTGAGCTGGCCAAACTTGGCCAATCCGCCTGATGTAATAAAAACATAATATATTTCAATTAGTTATAAATTTTATGAATTTCGTCTTCGGAGTTGCGGGGGCGGAACGGCTTTATTTATACTCCGCGCCATTTCCAACATGATCGGATTGGCCATGGCTCCTAGGTTACCTATGAATTATCGGCCGTCGGATGACGAGCCGTTCATGAATGCGAAGCAGAAAGAATACTTCCGACGCCGCCTTCAGCGGTGGCGGGAAGAACTCTTCGCGGAATCCAGCCAGACCCTGCAGAGTTTGCAGGAAGTTTCCCTGCAGTCGCCTGACATCGCCGACAGGGCGTCCGCGGAAACGGACCGGGCGGTGGAGTTGAGGACACGGGACCGGGGCCGCAAGCTGATCCAGAAAATCGATGAAGCGCTGGAACGCATCGAGGATGGCACCTACGGCTATTGTGAAGAGACCGGGGAACCGATCGGGTTACGTCGTCTGGAGGCCCGCCCCATTGCGATGCTTAGTCTTGAGGCCCAGGAACGGCACGAGCGTCGGGAACGCATTCACCGGGACGATTGAACCGGGCCGATAGAACCGGGCCGATTGAAAACGGCGACGGCCACGCCTCTGTGATGGTCGCCCTGTTCCGTCAGGACGCGACCGGTTTCTTTGTTGCCGGCGCGATCAGAACGGCCAGATAATGTCGTAAATCTGCTGACCGTAGCGAGGCTGCTGCAGATCGGAAATATGGCCCTTGCCGCCATAGGAGATACGCGCTTCGGCAATCTTGTCGGACGAAATCGTATTGCCGGCGGTAATGTCTTCCGGCCTGACGATACCGGCAATCTGAAGCTGGCGAACCTCAAAATTGACTCGGATCTCCTGGCGTCCGAGGACGACCAGATTTCCGTTCGGCAGTTTCTGGGTAATTACGGCGGCGATGCTCAGATTGATCTTTTCATCCCGCGTAATCGTACCGGTCCCGGTGTTTGCGGTGGAGCTGTCGATATCCACCAGGCTGCCGGGGTTTATCGTTTCCGGCAAGACGCGGCTTAGACTCGTTTCGTAGCCAAGAAAAGCGCCGATCGAGGAATCGGTCGCATTCGTCCGGTTGTGTGTCGTTGTGTTGTTGAGCGTGGCGTTCTCATCGATCGAAATCGTGATTGTAACCAGGTCGCCTACGCGCATTGCGCGCTGATCCTTGAAGAAGGCGCGGGCTCCGTGCCGCCACAGCGAATTCGGAGGGCGCGGCCGGGGTACTTCTGCGGGCATTGGAAGCGAAACCGGTGTGTAATGCGGTGCCTGGACCGGATTCTGGATCTGCGTCATCGGCGGTTCCTCGCCGACATGTGCGAGGCGATTGAATATCTGACAACCCGACCCGGCGATGGCTATGCCCAGAAGCAGCGCAACGCGAAGTCCCGCATTCCCCGTACGTTTCATTCGATCACCTGCAATTAATAAATCCGATGAAAAGCGAAATGGCATATCGTTACCTGTCCGCGATCAGTTTCTCGCGCGAGACAGGGACACGCGGTTCCTGCCTGCGACAGTCCCTTTTTGAGCAGCCGGTTCTCCAGCATCTGCTCGGCCAGCGCCTCCTTGAGGTTGCGCGTCTCGGCACGCAACGTCTTCACCTCATTGCTGGTGGCTTGGCGTGCGGTATCCCCGGCCAGACGC
>Ga0181579_10000239_pt1 | contig 42025 bp, 38 predicted proteins | sample 071ome_24_FD_132996 | JGI IMG/M metagenome (GOLD analysis project Ga0181579, IMG submission 132996) | Coastal salt marsh microbial communities from the Groves Creek Marsh, Skidaway Island, Georgia - 071402CT metaG (megahit assembly) | ecosystem: Environmental > Aquatic > Marine > Intertidal...
TCACAGGTGTTTCCGGATCCGGCAAGAGCAGTTTGGCTTTCGACACGATCTTCGCCGAAGGTCAACGGCGATACGTCGAGTCGCTTTCAGCGTACGCACGCCAGTTCCTCGGGCGGATGGAAAAGCCAGACGTAGATCACATTGAGGGTCTGAGTCCTTCCATTTCGATCGATCAGAAGGGTGTGTCGCGTAACCCTCGTTCAACGGTAGGGACCGTTACCGAGATATATGACTACTTACGTTTGCTGTTCTCACGAGCGGGTCGTCCTCACTGTCACAACTGCGGCAGACCGGTTCAGCGGCAAACTGTTCAACAAATAGTCGACTCGATGCTCTCGATGGAAGAGGGAACTCGACTGCAGGTGCTCGCGCCAATGGTCACCCACATGAAAGGTGAGCACGTTCAGATTTTTGAGTCGATCAGGCGAGATGGATTTGTTCGAGCACGTGTTGACGGTGAAACTCGTGATCTTGCCGATGAGATCAAACTGAGCAAGAACAAATGGCACGACATTGAGGTCGTAGTTGATCGAATAGTCATTCGTGAAGACACCGAAACAGGTCGACTAACCGAATCGGTCGAAACGGCGTTGCGCATTGCAGGTGGAAACTTGATAGCCCAAAAACTTGGGCGAGACGGTGCCAAGGACGAAGATGTTGTTTACTCGGAGCACTTTGCGTGTGTTCAGTGTGACATATCGATTGCAGAGCTTGAACCACGCAATTTCTCGTTCAACACGCCGTTCGGTGCGTGCCCGACTTGCACCGGTTTGGGATTCAAGCTTGAAGTCGACCCTGAACTTGTGATCCAAGACAAGTCGTTGAGCTTGAACGATGGAGCAATCACTCCGTGGGCGCGAGCCGGTTCGAACTCTCCCTGGTATCACTCGACTCTCGAATCGCTTTCATCGCATTTCGGATTCTCAATGGACACACCCGTCCGTGAGTTGGACCCAGCTCATATTTCGGTAATCCTGTACGGAACTGCCGGTAAGAAACTCGAGGTTTCACACAAGACGCAGAAAGGGCGTGTTTACAGTTGGAACACGGCGTTTGACGGCGTAATTCCGAACATGGAGCGTCGACACGTCGACACCGAAAGTGATTCCGTTCGTGAAGACATCGCTCGGTATATGACCCAACGGGCATGTGTTAGTTGTGGCGGTGCGCGCTTGAAGCCGGAAGTGCTGGCAGTGACCGTTCTTGGGATGAACATCATGGAAGTTACCGGGCTTTCAGTTGAGAACGCGCTGCGATGGGTGGCTGCGTGCAAGACAGGTGTTTGGCCTGGTGACGATGAGAAGGCGAAAGATCCTCTCAGTTCACGGGAACAGGCAATCGCTACTCAGATTTTGAAAGAAGTAGAGGCTCGGCTCGGATTCCTGTCGCGGGTTGGGCTCGATTACCTGACACTCGATCGTGCAGCATCGACGCTTTCAGGTGGTGAGGGCCAGCGAATCAGGCTTGCAACCCAGATTGGCTCAGGTTTGATGGGCGTGCTCTACGTTTGTGACGAGCCTTCTGTTGGACTTCACCCTGCTGACAACGACCGGTTGATTGGAACGCTTCAGAATCTACGTGACGTAGGCAACACGGTGTTGATCGTCGAGCACGACGAAGCCGTTATGCGAGCCGCGGACCATATTGTTGATCTTGGTCCCCGAGCGGGACAGCACGGTGGAAACGTCGTTGCCGAAGGCGCGATCGAAGTAATTCTTGAGTCGAAGAAATCGCTGACTGGTGATTATCTGAGCGGTCGCAAGTCAATTGCTGTTCCTGAGAAGCGTCGCAAAGGAAATGGGAACGAAATCGCCGTACTAGGTGCTCGTGCCAACAACCTGAAAAATGTTTCCGTGGCTGTTCCACTCGGAACACTCACCTGTGTGACTGGAGTTTCGGGCTCGGGTAAGAGCACGCTCATCAACGAGATCCTCTCGAAGAAACTGTCGCAACACTTCTATCGCTCCAAAGATCGACCAGGGGAGCACGATGAAGTAGTTGGTCTCGATAACGTCGATAAAGTCATCAATATCGACCAATCACCGATTGGCAGGACTCCACGGTCAAACCCCGCTACATACACAGGCGTGTTCACGAACATTCGAGAGATCTTCGCAACGATGCCCGAAGCCAAGGCACGCGGCTACAAAGCGGGTCGATTCTCGTTCAATGTCAAAGGTGGACGTTGCGAGGCCTGTTCAGGTGCCGGATACATTCAGATCGAAATGCAGTTCCTGCCGGATGTAACTGTGCCTTGCGAGGTTTGTCTGGGTGCTCGCTACAACCGTGAAGCACTTGAGATCAAGTTCAAAGGCAAGTCGATTGCTGAAGTTCTGGACATGACGGTTGCAGAAGCAGCCGAATTGTTCGAAAACATTCCTGCTATTGCCCGAAAGATGGAAACCCTGACCGATGTTGGCCTTGGGTACATACATTTGGGGCAGCCGGCAACAACGTTGTCAGGTGGTGAGGCGCAGAGAATCAAACTTGCGTCTGAGTTGTCGAAGCGATCAACCGGAAAAACCGTTTACATCCTCGACGAGCCAACTACCGGACTATCGTTTGATGATGTCGCCAAACTAATGCTTGTGCTGCACAGGCTGGTTGATGCCGGGAACACGATTGTTCTCATTGAGCATCACCTCGATGTGATCAAGAACTCGGACTGGTTGATTGACCTGGGTCCAATGGCTGGTGAACGTGGGGGAGAGCTCGTTGCCGAAGGTACACCCGAGTTTGTAGCGACCGTAAAGGGCAGCTCGACCGGTGTTTACCTGGCAGAAATGCCCGATATCAAAGCAAGTAAAAAAGCACCGGGAACAACCAAGCGCCGTAAGTTTGCTTCGGAAGCTCGTAAATCTGACGATGGCGAGTTCGTACTACCCGCACGTCCAGCAACCTCTGCAAATGGTGCTACCAAGTCTCGTAGGAACTCGCGTAGATACCGACGTCGCCGGCGGGGCGCGGCTGCTGCTTCGTAGTTTTCAGCCGAGACTTTCAGTTTGAGCGCGCCACAACTGGCTCATCGCGTGAGCCTGGTGGCTCATGACTGTGGGGGCGGGCTCACACACCGGTTGTGTAGCTAGCTTTGTGCCCTGTGCCCTCTGCAACTTCCAAAATGTTCTGCATCAGGTGCTTAGGCATCAGGAGACCTATGGTCTGGGCGGACCAATAGGATTCCGGGGCGAAACAAAAGGGCGAAACAATGACACTTATTAGCGTCAAAAACACATCTTCAGGTAACGCAATCATCCCAGCTCGTGGCGGACTCGGTGTAGTCGTCGCAGCAGGTGAGCAGGCAACGGTCTGCCCAGAAGGACTCCGAGCGCAAGGCGCTTTCTTTGACATGGTTTCTCGTGGTCACATCGAGGAAAAGGCTCGATCAGGCCGATCTGCACGAGTTGCAGGCCACGTGAACCCAACTACGGACGACTTCAACCAGGCAGCTTAGTCGCCTCACAAAATATGCCCTTAGAGACCCGCGAGTTTTCGCGGGTCTTTTTCGTGACCGGATATTTACCGTTTGAGCGAGATTCTGTTCGAACCAGTCAATAACTTGGAAGCATGAAAAAACAAATACTCATTCTCGGCGCAGGATTTGGTGGGCTTGAATTGGCAAGCCGACTCTCAGAGGCAGTCCCAGAACACGTCGAAGTCACTTTGATCGATAAGAATGAAGGCTTCATATTCGGATTTTCTAAGTTCGATCTCATGATCGGCAAAGCTTCCCGTCCAGATGTCACCTATTTCTACAAAGACATCGACAAGCCGTCGGTAACTTTCAAGCAGGAAACGGTTCTTTCGATTGATCCGGCCAACAAGCGAGTGGTAACGGATACCGGTGTGTACGAACCTGATGTTCTGGTAGTCGCTCTCGGTGCCGGATACGACGTGGATTCGACCCCAGGATTTGCTGAAGGCGGATTTGAGTATTATTCAGTTGAAGGTGCGATCGATCTTCACGAGAAGCTTGCTGATTTCAAGTCGGGCAAGCTGGTAATCGGGGTCATTGGTCAGCCATTCAAATGTCCACCTGCTCCGGCAGAAACGGCGATTGTGCTAGACGAGTGGTTCTCAGAGCGTGGAGTGCGTGACGACATCGAAATTTCGGTCGTTTCACAGTGGCCGGTGCCAATCCCGCCTTCACCAGATGGGACCAAGGCAATCCTTCGCAAGTTCCGAGAGCGAAATATGGAGTTCGTGACCGAGAAGATCATTGTCGAGATTGACCCCAAGACGAAAGAGGCAATTTGCGAGGACGGAGACAGGATTCCGTTCGACCTATTCCTTGGGATTCCAGTTCACCGAGTTCCTGATGTAGTTGAAGAAGCAGGACTATCGGAAAACGATTGGATTCCGGTTGATGACAAGAATCTTTCAACCAAATTCAAGGATGTATACGCAGTTGGAGATGTGACGAGCGCCCCTACTCCGAAGTCGGGTGTATTTGCAGAGAGCGCCGCACGGGCTGTGGCAAACCACCTGATTCACGAAATTGTTGGCGGCGATGAGCCTGAACGGTTTGACGGCAAGGGCTCGTGCTACGTCGAGTTTGGGAATCAGACGGTCGGCAGAATGGACGCGAATTTTCTTCCTGGATCGCGCCCAAGTGCACCGTTCTCGGGTCCATCATTGGAAATGGCTCAGGAGAAGCAATCGTTCGCAGAAGAACGATACCGCCGTTGGATCACGAGCGCTTAGGTTTGCGCGGTAGAGGCTATCGGTTGCCAGCCGCCAGTTTCTCTGACTCTGGCAATCGTCGTAGCCACAACATAGAAATTGTTCCGAATACTGGGCCCGCGGCGAGCATCATGAATGCCCAGCCCCAGCCGTGAGCTGACTCGATAACTGGTAACAGCCAAATGCTGATTGCGGTCAGCGCAAACCCCAGTCCCGTTTGGAATGTGAGCATCGTTCCGCGATAGAGCGGATCTGAAAGTTCCGTCATGCTCGTGGAGAACTGGGCGGAGTCTGCGATAACTGACGCCCCCCAAACCAGAGCGAGTATCACTATTAGCCACGATAGTTCTGTGGGTAAAAAGCCAATGAACAGCGCCGTTCCACCGCTAATAATCATGGCAATGCTCGTTACGGCTGTCCTGCCAATTTTTTCCGACCAAACCCCGGCGTAAGAACTGGCGAATGCCCCTGCGAGGAATATCGCGAATGTGACTGCGCTAGCGACACCAAGCGAACCATTGAATATGGTGCGGTCACCGAAAACGAACAGCATGTACGCACCAATCCACGCCCACATGGCGTAGAGCTCCCACATGTGTCCCAAATAACCGAACAGGGCGAGTCTTGGTCCACGTTCCGTAATTGCCGTTGCCAAATATCTTGGGTTGAACTTCGCACCCTTTACGTCGTGCGGTCCGTCTTTCACCAGGAATTGCATCGTCAGACCACCAACTACTGCCAGCACTGAGCTGCCAACGATCACGTATTCCCAGTTTTCGGTGAATATGGACCTGAGCAAGTGCGGCGAGCCAGAGCCGACCGTAAGAGCTCCGACCATCGTTCCAAGAGCAAATCCTCGACCTGAGGTGTACCAACCAGAAACGACTTTCATTGCAGGTGGATAGACGCCTCCAAGGAACGCACCTGCCAGGAACCGGCTGAGCAACAACAACTCGGTTGAGTCGACAAACAGCACGCTTAAATTAGCCAGCGCTGCGAGTGCCGAGGACACCGAGAAAAGTGTTCGAGCATTCACTAGGTCCGACAGGTTAGTTACTGCAATTACGAGTGTTCCAAATACGAACCCGAGTTGAACGGCGATTGTCAGAAACGAAATCGCTGACTCGCTTAAGGCTTTTTCCTGTTCAAGCGCGCCAGAAATGGCGTTCGTTGAGAACCAAACCGACAGGGCGAACAATGTCGCCAGGGAGACGAGCAGAAGGGTCTTGCCCCGATTGGATTCAGTTTGCGGTGAACTGTTCACGATGAGATTGGTGAAATTGCTAAGTGTTGGTAATCAGTAGATCGAACGCTTGGGCTCCAGGTTGGTGAAGAATATTCGGTATCGTATTGGCATCGAACTAGTTTTCGGGGCAAAACATGAGCCAGTTAGCGGCTGAACAAACGTATTTTCAAGACGGATTACACGGCAACCACTGTTACGGGTGCGGAGCATGGAACGATATGGGGTTGCAAATCAAGTCGTTCTGGGACGGTGACGAGTCTATGTGTGTGTATCAGCCTAAGTCGTACCACTCGGCAATGCCGCCTGACGTAATGAATGGCGGAACGATAGCTTCGATCATTGACTGCCACGGAGTATGCACGGCAATAGCTGAGGCTTATAAAACCGAGGGACGAGAGGTCGGTGAGGGCCAAAAAATCTGGTACGCCACGGCATCGCTAACGGTGAACTACAGAAAACCTACTCGAATCGATGGGCCGGTTACGGCAAGAGCGCGACTGATCACGAAGTCCGACAAAAAGACTGAGCACGCTATCGACTTCTTTTCACACGATGGGGTGCTGACTTGTGATGCAACTGTGCTGTCGGTTCGTGTACCTGACGAATGGGCTGACCCGACGGGATTTTTCAAGCACGTAGATGGATAAGCCAGAAGTTTTAGTTTTCTAAGAACGAGTTACGGAGTAACCAGTAATGAAACTCGCAATCGGTGGTGATCACGCCGGATTTCCGATGAAGGGACCCGTGGTTGAGTATTTGCGTTCGCAAGGTCACGAAATCGTGGATCACGGGACACATTCAGAAGATCCTGTCGATTTTCCAGACATTGCTCAACGAGTTACATCGGCGATTCTTTCTGGTGAGGCAGAGCGAGGCGTACTTGTTTGCTGCACCGGGGTTGGTGCTTCGATTGCCGGCAACAAAGTTCCGGGTATCAGGGCAATGCTGGCTCACGATACTCACTGCGCTCACCAGGGTGTGGAGCACGATGATGTGAACCTACTCTGCATTGGTGCCTGGATAATCGGGATTGAACTCGCCAAAGAAGTTCTCGATGCCTTCGTCAATGCGGAGTTTTCGACTGATCCTGACTTCAGGCGACGCGTCGAAAAGCTTGCAGAAATGGAACTTAAGTACGCGAAGGAACTCACTTCGTCCTAGATATTTCCTCACACGTCGTGTGTGAAGCACCGTGCTTGACTAAGCGGATAACTCGAATAACGTTGTGGCATGCTGCGGTTGCGTGGAACTTTGGCGGGAGATTTTGGTAGATAAAGCGAAACAAAACCGAGACCAGACGGTCATCGACCGACCGAACGAGGATGAGCTTCGTAAACTCACGGAGATCGGGCGTCTCATCGCAACCTCGCTCAGCACCGACGAAGCTTTTGAAGAGTTCGCCAGGCTCGCAAAATCACTCGTGCCACATGATCGCCTGGCACTCGCAGCCCTTACACCTGACTTCAATCACGTAGATAGTGTTTTTGTCTCTGGAATTGAAGTAGACCAACCAAACGCATCGCAGCGGGTGATTATCCCCCATGGTCGTATCAAGCACCAAATGTTCGTGGATTTTCAGCAATACCACGCTGTAGATGATGAACTCAACGAACTGACTGAATTAGTTGATGACGAAAAGTACCGTATCGCCGCTGGTCTCCGTTCGGTTCTTTCTACTCCTTTGATATGGAACGGAGAACCACAGGGAGTTATGACGCTAAGGTCGCTCGATCCTAAGGCATTCGGTCTTCGTCAACGAATGCTTGCTAACGAGATCGGGCGGCAAATAGCTGGTTCGGTGGCTATGGCGAGGCAAGCGAACGAGTTACGACGGCTTGCAGAAGAGCAGGTAGCAATCGCTGAGATCGGTCGGATTGTCAGCTCAACTCTCGTAATTGAAGAAGTACTCGCGTCGTTCGTCGAAGTGGTCCGAGGTCTCGTGCCGTTCGATCGGGTAGTTGTTACCGCTTTCGACGAAGATCTGAATGAAGTTACCGATGTATTGGTAGACGGGCTAAGTCTCGAGCAAGAAACCATTGGTATTTCGTACCCGCTACCCGAGAGCAAGATTCAACAGAATGTGATTCTGAATCAGCAAACCCTTGTCGCCAATAACTCGGTTTACCAGGAACTGGCGGCACGTAGTGTCGCCGAAGTCCAAAGATACAACATCGGATCGCGCTCGCTTCTCATGACTCCATTAGTGTGGCAAGGTCGCACCGTGGGCACGTTGAATTTGAGATCGAAGGATCCTCAAGCCTACGGTGAGCACCAGCGTGAACTAGCCGAGCAAATCGCAGCCCAAATTGCCGGTGCGATTGCTACGTCAAAACAATATGCTTTGCTGAAGAAAGAATCGGTCGAACGCGAGCGACTCAGCAAGCAAAACGACACGATTGCAGAGATTGGTCGAATTGTCAGTTCAACTTTCCGTTTGCAAGATGTCTACAGCCAGTTCGCTGAGAAAGCTCGCAAGCTAATTCCGTTCGACCGAATCGTGATTGCCACATTGAACCCCGATTGCACGATTGCAACGGATGTTCTCGTCGAAGGGGAAGGAACCAAAAACACAGTAGGAAAACAGTTCCCCGTACCCGGTAATGTCAGAGAACTCGCGCTGAGAAACCACGATCCGCTGATCCTCAATGAACCTGATTACTCCAAAGAAATCTTGCCGAAATATCCTTTAGAGCGCGATCAAATGTCCGCTGGGTTGCGCTCTGTGATGATCGTGCCACTCGTTTCACGAGGGGTGGTAGTTGGGACCATTCACTTCCGTTCCCGTGAAAATTCCCCTTATAACCAGGAAACCGCGAGCGTCGCTGCGCAGATCGGATCACAAATTGCAGGAGCTGTTGCCGCGTCGGAGCAGTTTGAGAGTCTTCGTCGTAGCGAGAAACTTCTGCGCACACAAGTCACAGTGTTCGAAACCTCTGCGGACTCAATCAATATATTGCGACCCGACGGATCCATCGAATCTGTGAACGATGCGTACTTAAAGGAAACTGGCTATACCCGTGAAGAAGCATTGAATCAGGGTCCAGGATTCCTAAGGCCACCCGGCCAAGATGCTGAATATGAAGAAGCCTGGGACACTCTTAGTTCTGGTAGGAGCTGGTTCGGGGTCTTGAAGTCGGTTCGAAAGAACGGAGAAACCTATCCAGTAGAGCACTCTGTAACACCAGTATTTGACGACGATGGCGAAATCGTCAGGTTTGTTGGTATCCGGCGTGATGTTTCGGACCGATTACAGGCTGAGGAGGACCGAGCTGCTCGAATGCGACTAGACGTTGAAAACCGCGAGTTGGCTGAGATCGCCAGACAACGAGAAGAGTTTTTCACGTCGGTATCTCACGAACTACGTACACCACTAACGGCAACCATGTCGTTTGCAGACATCTTGAGCAGAGACCGGCAAGGGACATTGACAGGACTTCAGCTTGAGCATCTCGATGTGATCAAGAGGAACAGTCGGAGTCTCAATGAGCTGGTCGAAGACATGCTCGACTTCTCAAGGCTCGGCACGGATAGGTTGAAGCTTGATCGCTCAGATGTCGAGGTTCACGCGTTGGTCGAATCCGTTGTTGAGTCGATGGAACCAACCATCCGAGCGAAGAGTCAACAAGTTGAAGTCGTCTCAGCACCAGTCCCCGTCTGGATCAATGCGGACTCAGGGCGGATCACTCAGGTGATATCCAACTTGATGGCTAATTCGAGTAAGTACTCCGAATCGGGCTCGAATATTCGGGTAGAGCTAGAACTGATCAATGACTACGCGCACATCAAGGTGGTTGATCAAGGTGTAGGGATTTCTGAAACTGAACAGGATGAAATATTTACGCCGTTCTTCAGGAGTAAGCGTGAAGATGTGCAAATTCAGCCTGGTACAGGACTTGGTCTTGCCATATCCAAGACGCTGATAGAACTGCATGATGGTCAAATCCAGGTTTCCAGTATCGAGAATGAGGGCTCGACTTTCGCGGTGATTCTGCCTGTGACAAGTCACAAGTAGGACCGAGGGTTCTCCGTTATGCCACTTTTGGCAGGGTGAAGCAGAACTGAGTGCCGTCATCCTCATCCGAGTAAACGTTCACTGAGCCGCCGTAGCTTTCGACAACCTGCTTGACCACGGTCAATCCAAGGCCTAAACCACGAACGCGGCGGTTTATCTCGGTGTCGGCCCTGTAGAACGGTGTGAACAGGAGTTCTTTCTCCTGCTCGGGGATTTCTATTTCACGGTTGACGATGCAGGTGACGATTTTGCCATCATCATCTGCAGTGAACACTCTCACGACACCCGGCTTATCGACGTTACGCCCCGCGTTAATTACCAGGTGACTTATCACCTTGGCGATTCCGCCAGGATAGATCTCGACCTCGTCGGTGCTGTGTTCGATTGACCATTCCAGTTTGATTTCACCCAGCTCGAGCTCATTTCGTATCGAGGTCAATGTTGTCTCTAGGAATTCTGAGTAGCGAACATTCTCACGGGGATATTCCGCAATCTTTCCTGCCTCAGAGGTTTGAATCATCAGGTCCACGAGATCGACCAAATGCCGGTTGTTCCGTTTGATGGCCTCCAACTGCCGGAGTTGTCTTTCGGTCAGGTTGCCTTCGCGGTTCCTAGAAAGAACATCCGTGAGTGCTGTAGTCACTGTGAGCGGGGTGTTTAGCTCGTGAGTTGCGGTGTCAATAAATCTGCGTTTCGCAGTTTCAACGTTCTCGACCTCTTCCGCGGCGCGTGACTTGAGGTCACTTCTTGATCTGACCGCCAACCGGTTCAAATAGAACCCGAATAAAACAGAGATCGAGACAACAAGTACCAGCGTACTCAGCAGAATATTCCTGCCACGTGCGCTCAACATCCCGTCAGCGTCGTTGGATGTGTCTACCAAAGGGAATTGCCTTGCAACAATTTCGACAGAACGGAGAAAGCGATCCATGTCCTGTTCGGTGGCAGCATCGGCCAGAGCCACTGACGCTACTGATATGAGGATCATTAGAACAGCGAATAAATACGGAAACTTCGTATTTGAAACTAACCGTTCACCTCGACCAGAATCTGGTTCGAGAACGGCAGGATTCACCCTGATTGGAATCGGGCGTGACCTGACGGCGATATCGGTGCCAGAGTTGTCAGGCGAGTTGTGCAAATTGAGTTCTCTGAATGGATGCAAACGACGGGCTTTATGAACGGTGACGATTCTGGCTATGGCTGGGTGGATACGCGTACGTGCTAGCACACATTTATGTAAATCCGCTATGGGCGGAACTACTTTCCTGCATCGAGTGTCAGCTAGTCAATGGCGGAAACGGCTTTGATTCCCCGGAAATCTAACTGCCGAAGTTGGGCTCTTCTTCCCGCTCAATCTTGTCGGGGTCTAGATCCATCGTCATTCCGGGGCCGGTCGGAGCGTTGATCGAGCCGTTTTCGGGTTTAACCGGATCCTTCAGGAAGTGCTGATGAATAACATTCCACTTGACCAGATATTCCTGGTACGGAGTGTGGATTGGCGACTGAGTAAGTGAGAAATGTATTCCAGCGTTGGTCGAGTGACCGTGTGGAATGGTAATCAGATCGGCAGTTGTGGCTACTGCTGCAATCTTCAGCGTCTCGGAGAGTCCGCCTGCCCAGTAAATATCTGGCTGCAATATGTCGAGAGCTTCAGCATCAATGAATTGCTTCATGCCCCAGCGAGTGTAGTGGTGCTCTGCGCCTGAGATCGGGATGTTGGTAGCTTCACGGATCTTGCGGTAAGAGTCGACACGATCCGGCATCGCAACCTCTTCGAGCCAGCGCGGGTGATACTCCTCAATCTGCTCGGCAAGTCGTATGACGTAGTTGACGTCCATCGATTGCCAGCAGTCGAGCATGATGTCATCGTCGTCACCGATGGTTTCACGCACGGTTCTCACGAGTTCGACGTTCTTCCTCAGACCTTCAGCACCTGACATTGGTCCGTGCCGGAAGAACCATTTCTGAGCCGTGAAGCCCATTTCCTTATGCTGTTGTGCACGTTCACGCACAAGTCCCATATCAAGCACGTTGTAACCGAGCATCGAGGCGTAAGCCGGAACCGATTCACGTGTTGGTCCACCGATCAAAGGAAAGACAGGTGTGTCGAAGTAGCGACCTTTCAGGTCCCAAAGTGCACAGTCAATCGCGCTAATTGCGATCATTGTGTTGCCCTGGCGACCGTGATCACTTGCGCGGTGCATGATGTCCCAGAGGAATTCGATAGCAAGTGGGTCTCGACCGATCAAATGGTGAGAGAGTTCGTTCTCGACGATAAATGCAACGGCTTTGTCCATCGGACCGCCGATACCAATTACGCCTTCATCTGTCTCAATTTGAACGAAGTACGCATCGTGAGCGAGCTGGTTTTCGGATCTCTGATCGCTCCAACCAACTCGCTTCGTTACGTCTCGAAACTCCGGGTAGACATCGAGAGGCATGACAAGACGTTCTTCCCAGAACGTACCGTCGGTCTCGATAGTGCCGAATACGTGTCGTAACCGTAGTTTCTCTATCTTCATAACTGGCTCTTCTGGATTCCAGGGTGGGTGGTTTGGAATTAGCTGTGAGGTGCTGTCTCTGGTTCTCGAATGTATGGGATGAGGCGCGGAGATTCAAACTGTTCTTCGCCCTTAATCGCCTCAAGCATCTCGAATGCAGACCTGACAACACTTTCTTCACCGGTCAGGCTAAGTACAACTGCACCTTCAGATCCGGCAACTCCGCCTGATGCAACGTGAGTAGCTTTAGCTCCGGTCAGAAGCTCGATTGCCTGAATTTCAGTTACTACCAGTGCGTTTACAACAGGCATTAGTCCGGCCGACTGACCCATTGTTAGGTCCCAAAGGTGATTTCCACACGTACGTGCAGCTTCAATGACCGAAGGAACGAGCCGCTCAAGACTCACAGGTGCCACCCAGTGGGCACCACGTGCTGTCAATGTGCCCCAAATGCCTCCGACTGTTCCGCCTGCACCGTCGGCGGCGAGAACGCCAATGTTTCCGTCAGGATCAACTGCGTTTGCCCCCTTGATCGAAACGTCGCTGGCCTTGAATTGACCAAGTGCTGCCGGTGCCGGGGTTTCGGAAAGCTTCCCGTCTTTGAATACCCAGGGTCCCAGTCGGTCTTCTTCGATAACACTGGCAAGGCGTCCGCTAGTTACGATACCGGCTGTGCTGTTCCCTTTGTCAGCCGCTTGCCCGGTTAGCTCTTCAAGCAAATAGGCAGGAGTAACTCCTCGTGACACGACGAACCAGCCGTCGTTGAGCACACGTTTTACTTCGGGAAGTTCCAAAACTGCCTTGGCGAGAAGACGCTTGGACTCTCGGGGTAGCAACATGACCAATGCGTTAAAGCGGTCGTCTCGAAGAGCTGGTGCTGGCTTAATAAAACTCGAAGTGTCGTAAAACATAATTCGTTCCGTACTGCTGGTATTGGTCGAAGACCGTAGCTAACAACGCAAACGTAACGACAATTCCGCCAAAGGGAATAACGGTTTTATGAGAAAAGCGTTCTTATTTCAGGGACTCGAGATGAGCTTTTGCCTGAAATGGCCAATCCACGGTGGTGCCAACAGCGCCGGATTTGAAAGCATTCTCAAGGTTTTCACGAGAATTTCCGACGCCCCAGGTTCGGACAGTGAAGCCTGCTTCTGCTAACTGCGAGATTTGATCAGGGGAAACGAGATCGGCACGTGGATAAATCCCGGATAGCTTTAGTTTGGCAGCCTTGCTGAGGATCTCATCATCCACTTTTTGCACAAGCCAACCGTGTGCGATTGACGGCATCACCTGGACCGACCGCTCAAGTTGCTCGTAATGAAATGACGAAATAGTCACACCGGGCGCGGTCGAATTACCGGTGTGCTGGTCCAACCAACCCCACGTTTCAAGTGATTTCTTTGAAGCTTCCGCGAGATCGGGTTGGCTGGATTTCAATTCGAGGTGAACATGGAGCTTGCCCGCGTAGCGTTCGCAAAATTCTTCGAGCGTCGGGACGAACGCTTCCGAATACACGAGTGGACCTTTTAGGCCGACGCTGTCATCAGGTCCTTCGAACCACATACCGGCATTCAGAGATTTGATCCTGGCGATGCCTGTTTCAGTAACAATTCCAGTGCCGTCCGTCGTTCGATCGAGTTTATCGTCGTGGATCAGCACGGCTCGACCATCGCTCGACAGTTGAACATCGGTTTCAACGTTATCGAAGCCGTTTTCCAGCGCGAGGTCGAAAGCTTCAAATGTGTTCTCAGGCGCGTCGTATGAGGAACCACGGTGAGCGATCAACGTGAAGTTTTCCGGGTTCGGCGAGTTGGTCAAGGCAGATTTCCTGATTAGCTTTGAAACGCCCAAAAGTTTATTCGACAGACGCTATGTACAACGTACAATCTCCGCCGTGCCAGTAAATAAATTAGTCAATACATTTAGCGATGCAGTTGCCGATATTCCGTCGGGTTCGTCGATCATGATCGGCGGATTTGGTGGCGCTGGCGGACAGCCAACTCGACTAATGCTCGCGCTGCGAGAACAGGGTGCCAAAAATCTCACGATCATTGGCAACGTTGCTGGCATCTCGAAAACCACCGGTTACGGATGGCCTGATCATCTTGATCCGATTGACCAGGGGATGTTTTTCGAAAGCGGACAGGCCGACAAAATAATTTGTTCATTTCCTGTACCGGGAACCACCAATCCCCTTTCTGATATCGAACAGGCTTGGCGAGAAGGTCGTGCTGAAGTCGATATAGTGCCGCAAGGAACACTTATCGAGAGAATCAGGGCAGCAGGTGCAGGAATTCCAGCTTTCTTCACGCCAACGGGTGTGGGTACTCCTGTTGCTGAAGGTAAGGAACACCGCGATTTTGACGGTCGAACTTACCTTCTAGAACACGCGTTACCCGCTGACTATGCCCTGATCAGAGCGGAAAAAGCCGACACCAGGGGCAACTTGCAGTACATCGGTACGTCCAGGGCGTTTAACCCAGCTATGGCAACTGCGGCCAAAGTAACGATTGTCGAAGTCGACGAACTGGTCGAGCCGGGTGGTATCGATCCCGAGAGAGTCGGAACGCTAAGTACGTACGTCGATCGAATCGTGGTTCGAAAGCCGGGGGATCAACTGCCGTGACGATGACAGATCCTGCACCGCGTCTTGATCGAGCCGGTATTGCTCGACGTGCTGCCCGTGACCTACAAAACGGTTGGACCGTGAACCTCGGCATCGGGATCCCTTCGATGTGCGCAGATTATCTTCCGGACGGGGTCGAACTTAGATACCACGCCGAAAATGGAATCCTAGGGTTTGAGGAACTTTCAGCGCCCGGAGAAGGCGATCCAAATCTGATGGACGCTGGCGGAAAATTTCCGAAGCGAGTGCCCGGAATGGCATTTTTCGATTCGGTTGAGTCGTTCAACCTCATCAGGGGCGGGCATATTGATGTGACCGTATTAGGTGCACTCCAGGTTTCACGCTCTGGCGATCTTTCTAACTGGATGATTCCCAAGCGAGGGATTGGCAGTATTGGCGGTGCCATGGACCTGGCAGCGAACGCAAAGAGGGTGATTGTCGCCATGGAACACAATGCCAAAGGTGATGTCGCGAAGATTGTTGAAAAGTGTGATTTTCCACTCACCGCACTAGGATGCGTAGACCAGATCGTTACCGACATTGCGGTTATAGATGTTGATCGATCCGCAGGAGAGCTCATCCTGAAAGAGGTTGCACCTGGCTGGTCTTTCGATGAGGTTCAAGCACGGACCCAGGTAAAACTTTTAGCAACCGACACATTGGGTGAGATGGCGTAACTCGAAAAAGAGCGAGGTGGTGTGAGTGTCTGAAGAAAGCTTGCATGAATTGACCAACGAGAGTTTCGACGATTACCGGCAGTCGTTTTCGTACGGTTCGAGGACCGACCTGCTGTTCAAGTTCCTGAAAAACGGGTCTATTGAAGAGGCTGACCAGCTAATCAGGCAGATTTTCGATCAAGCTGGTGACCTGATCGACACCGGCGATCCTTCGGAACTCATTCAGACGATTACGGAAGCTCAAAAATCTGCGTACGCCGGCGCGGGTCACTTTCAGTACGACGACAAGCCGTTCACCAAGTCGGCGAAGCCAGTTTCTGAACTAAATGTGGGACTACTTACGACCACAGGGCATTTCACGGAGGGTGATGATCCAGAGCCATTCGGAATGAAAGGGCTTACCCAGGACGATGTAGTGAAGATGACTTCGGAGTTCGGGAAGGCTGACCCGATTCTTTCGCGAATTCCGATCGACACACCAGCAGAAAAAACTCTCGTGCGTCATGGTGGGTACGACATTCGAGCTGTTGAACGTGACAGGAATGTCGGGTTGCCGATCGACCGTATGAGAGAGCTTGAAGCAGATGGTGTGATAGGCAAGTTCGCCGATCCGGCTTTTTCGTTCGTGGGCTTGGCATCCCAGTTGAAATTACGTAGTCGTTTGTGCTTCGAGTGGGCACAACGACTAAAGCAATCAGGCGCCGAAGCAATCGTCCTGGTGCCAATTTGACCTGTTTGTCACGTGTCCGTGGGGCACGTTGCTCGTACGTTCGAGGAAGAAGGCTTGCCAAACGTAATTATCATGTCCGAGGTATTTAAAGACCGAACAATTGCGATGAATCCTCCGCGTGTGTTGCTGACCAGACACCCAATGGGTCGTCCTCTTTCCGCACCAGGTGACAGGGAAAGGCAACTTGAGGTGCTGAAGGCCGGTCTTGAATTGTTGGATTCTGCATCAGAGGGCGGTACAGTGGTCACGTTCGATAAGCCGTTCAGGCATGGATCTAGCGCGCAATAATCCGACACCATGAATGACCCAACAGGCAGGGTTCAACCCCGCCGCAACATAGCCGAGAATCGACCCAGATCTCGTTGGAAACGGTACGAGGCTATCGTTTATTGGGCGGGTCTAACTGTGTCTCTTGCCTTGATCATCTGGTTTCTCGTTGCATCCGCTGGCAACTCGAGTGATGCCAAAGATGCAGAGCGCACCGTCGTGGCAACTCTTTTCGTCCCAGAAACTCAAACTGCCCAAGCTGAGGGCACACCAGAGTAATCGCGCGCCGGTAGTACCGTTCTCGCGGTAAACTCGAACTATGTTTGAGTCCCTTTCCGATAAGCTCGGCGGAGTTTTCAACAAGCTCACCAGTTCGGGCAAACTTTCTGAAAAAGATATTGATGCGGCTCTTCGCGAGGTACGTCTCGCGTTGCTCGAAGCTGACGTAGACTTCAAAGTCGCTCGATCATTCGTTAAAGCTGTAAAAGATCGCGCCGACGGCGAGAAAGTCTTCGCTTCTCTCACCCCCGGCCAATCCGTAATTCGAATTGTCCGAGATGAGCTTGCTCAAATTCTCGGTGGTGAAGCGGTTGAACTAGCGAGAGCCGAGCGACCACCGAGCGTGATCATGTTGGTGGGACTTCAGGGAGCAGGTAAAACCACACTTGCAGCCAAGCTCGCTTTGTCACTTCGCAAGGACAAGCACCCGGTAATGCTCGCTGCGTGTGACTTGCAGCGTCCGGCGGCTGTCGATCAGTTGAAACAGCTTGGTAAGCAGCTCAATATCGAGGTTTATTCCGAAGAGCCATCCAAGTCGACGCCCGTCCAGGTCGCTAAAGCGGCTGTTAAACAAGCTGCTGATGCTGGAACTCATTACCTGATCCTCGATACGGCAGGTCGGTTGGCAATCGATGACGACTTGATGTCGGAACTCGAAGAGATTCGAGACGCCACGTCACCAGTCGAAACCCTTCTCGTACTTGACGCCATGACTGGTCAGGACGCTGTTCGTTCCGGAAGCGAGTTCAACACACGCATTGGTGTGAGCGGCATGGTGCTCACCAAAATGGATGGTGATGCTCGTGGTGGTGCAGCACTTTCGATGAGATCGGTAACCGGTGTTCCAATCAAGTACATCGGTGTAGGTGAGCGGCCAGATCAGATCGAGGTTTACCACCCGGACAGAATCGCATCCCGAATTCTGGGGATGGGTGACGTTGAATCGCTGATCGAGCGTGCTGAGCAGGAGTTTGACGTTGAACAAACCCGGGAGCTCGAGCAGAAGATTCGGAAGAACCAGTTCGACTTGAACGACATGCTCCAGCAGTTCCAGACCATCAAGAAGATGGGATCAATGACGGATCTGCTCGGAATGATTCCTGGCATGGGTGCGCTTCGCGGCAAATTCAATCCAAAAGATCTCGATGAGCGACGCATGGCGCAGGTTGAGGCGATCATTCATTCCATGACGATGAAAGAGCGTGAGGACCCTTCGATCATCAACGGTTCGCGCCGCAAACGCATCGCCGACGGTTCCGGGACTTCACCTGCACAGGTAAACCAGCTTTTGAATCAATTCAAGCAAATGCAGAAGATGATGAAGAAGCTGTCGGGTCCCGGTGGTAAGCGCGCTCTCATGGGCATGCTCAACAACCGATAGATTTCGTCTTCTGGTTAGCTGCACTCGCAAGCTATAGACGATAGGTCTGTCGTGAGTAAACTCAGGTTTTGTTTGAATATGAACCGGAGTTTTTAAATGACCGTCGCACACCTTCGCACGTACACCATCAACAAAGGTCAACTCGACAGCTGGCTCGAGTTATTCCCGAAACTCGTCCCACTGATGGCAGAAGCTGGAATCAAAGTTGAAAGCACCTGGGTGAACGAGGAAAAGACCCAGTTCATCTGGATTCGGTCGTACGGAGACTCAGCTGACAACATCGAGAAGTGCGAAGCCGCCTTTTACGGCAGCGACTGGTGGGTAGCAAACGTCGACATGGTTCGCAGCCATATCGCACACCGCGAGATCGTTCAGATCGAAACTGCTTAAGAACCTAAAGTAACGCCATCGACTCTCGGGTATCCCCTGACAAAGTCGGTGGCGTTCAGCCGCGGCTTACCTGCCAACTGAAGCGATTGAATCTGCAGGGCAGCGGTTCCGGTTCCGACGTAAAGATTCCCTTCCTTAATGAAGGCTTGTCCAGGTTGCGAATCCACTGAAGTCTCATTCGCTTCGAGAATCTTGAGGTTGCTGCCCTCGAAGGTAGTGAACGTTCCTGGCCAAGGATTGAGTGCCCTAATCTTTCTGTCGATGACTTCTGCAGATTCTGACCAATCAATTTCTCCGTCGCCTTTTTCGATCAAGCGAGTGACAGTCGCAGCAGAGTCATCTTGGGCCGTCGCAGTCGCGGTCCCGTTTTCCAGGTCACCGAGTGTTGATGTAAGCATGCTCGCACCGACCGTGAACAACTTTCTCTGGAGCTCAGAGGCAAGCTCGTTGCCGGCAAGAGTGATCGGGCTGGACTGTGCAAGTACCGGTCCGGTATCCATTCCTTCATCCAGGAACATAATCGACACTCCGGTGCGATCAACGCCCTCTAATATGGCGCTGACAACAGGACTTGGTCCCCGAAACTTAGGCAGCAGCGATGGATGGATGTTGATGACGCCGAATTTCGGCAAATCGAGCAGCTCTTTCGGAAGTATTCGACCGTAAGAAACCACAACAAACGCGTCAGCGTTAAGTTCGGTCAGCCTAGAGACTTCTTCGTCATTTCCTTTGAGTCTGGTTGGACTGAACACAGGTATCCCGAGCTCTTCAGCTTGAATCTTGACTGCGGTGGGTAGCAGCTTCTTCCCTCGGCCAGCCTTTCTATCCGGTTGCGTGTAGCAAGCAAGTACGGAATGGCGCGAATTCGAGAGCGCGTCTAGCGCGGGCAAAGAGTCGTCGGGTGATCCAAAAAAAACGATTCGCATTTATCTACTTTATAAGCCTCTCGGCTGTGGTGCGCACCGGAAAACCGTGGCGCGTCCTGCAGCGCGCCGGTGCTGATTTAAGATCGAATTAAGGTCTCGTAAACTTGGTCGTGAATATCGTCACAAAAAAAGCTGGGAAATTCGTGGAAAATTTGGTCCAAAAAGCCCGTTTCAGGGCTTGCATACCCCAGCCGAGCACATGGTACGGTTGCCGTCAGGCCGACACCACCACAGGCAACGTCCAGCTGCCGAAATTGTTGGTCTGAGTGTTCCACATATCTGTTCGATTTTTTTCAAACCGGCGTGTCCGGTTCGGGTGCGCTTGCGCCCAAAAAAAGCGAGGGTTTGGTTACGGAAAGCGCACGGCAAATATGGGCAGCTGCTCTAGGTCAACTCCAGCTGGAGATCCCGAGGCCAAACTACGAAACGTGGTTGCGCCCAACATCAGCAGTTGAACTGGAAAATGAAATCCTCACGATTTCTACTCCCAGTCCATTTGCCGCAGAAATGCTCGAAAAACGACTTTCCGGAACTATTCACCGAACCGTCTCAAAGGTTGCGGGTCGAAAAATCCAAATAGTGTTTAGTGTCCGTGGCGCGAACGGCAACGAACCTGAGCCAACCAAGGCTGGCGAAGTACAAACGGTCAACAAGCACAGCAACCTGTACGAAAAGACCGGTGAGCACATCTTTGAAGGCGCTGATCCCGATTTCTACACCAACACGTACTCACTTAAAGATGACTTTTCGTTTGACAAGTTTGTGGTTGCTCCCTCAAACCGTCTCGCCCAGGCTGCGGCGGCGAAAGTCTCCGAGTCTCCGGGCAGTATCTACAACCCGCTTTATATTTATTCAGAAGTCGGCCTAGGCAAAACACACCTACTCCACGCAATCGGGCACGAGCTTTCTCTTCGCGGTCTGAAAGTTATTTACGTTAGTAGCGAGCGATTCACTAATGAGTACATTGCTTCGATTCGTAACGGGACGACAGAAGATTTTCGTGAGCGATACAGAGGTGCAGACGCGCTTTTAATCGATGACATTCAGTTCATAACGACCAAGCCGCAAACTCAGGAAGGTTTCTTCCATACGTTTAACGAGTTGCACATGGCTGGAAAGCAGATTGTGGTGACTGGTGACGAGCCGGCGACCAAGAGTTTGCTTCAAGAGCGAATTCAGTCTCGATTGGCCGGTGGTCTAGAAGTCGACATTCAGGCTCCAGATTATGAGTCTCGATACGCAATCTTGCAGAGTAAGGCCCCGGACTGCGATGCCGAGGTGCTAGACAGGATCGCTCGACTTTCACACCAGAACGTCCGTGAGCTTGAAGGCGCCTTGAACCGGGTAGTTGCTTACTCTCAACTTGTTGGAGAGCCGGTTTCCAGTGAAATTGCCGAGGTTGCACTGAAAAGTCTTGTACCTGATGGTTCTGACGATGAAGTGACGGCAGACCAAGTACTCCAGGCGGTAGCAGATTACACCGGTGTAGATGTCGAAGCGATGATGAGCAAGAAGCGAGACAAATCGACTTCTGAGGCTCGTCGCATGGCGATGTATTTGCTTCGTGAAGACGCGCATTTGACCTCAAACAGGGTCGGCAAAGCCCTGGGTGGTAAAGATCATTCGACAGTTCTGTATGCCCAAAAAAGGTTCGAACAGTTGCTTGAAACTGATACATCCCTACGCGGTCAACTCTCATCTGTTAGAGACATCATGCAGCGCTCAAAGCGCACGTCGACTATCTCTAACTAACTCTGAACGTCATATCAATCACTCTTCAGCAAAGTGTTTGCGCGGGCTGAATATCGTGAACCAGACTTAAGCACGCGATTCATCACTCATGGATAAATCCGTAGTGCCGGTGGAAAGCCAGGAATATTCCGAAGATTAACTCGGCTTAGATTCTGAAGTGTCGTGGAAAAGGTGAATCTTTAACCACACTTTTTTCATCCACAAACCTGTGTGGAAAAACATCTTCCACAAACACTCAAAGTTCTCTTTGATTACCAACTATTCGAAGGTCTTCGACAACCAAGTTTCCACAAGAGATTTATACTCAAACAACGAAGGGTTTCCACATTTCCACACCGGTTGTTGTTCTAACGATTAATTAATTATTGAAGAATTACTGATCCGGTTTTCCACATGCTTGATTCAGCAGTAATAGAAGTAAGAGCCGGCAACGGCGGTTCTGGAATGGTCTCTTTTATTAGAGAGGCTCTTCTTCCGCGCGGGGGCCCCGGTGGTGGGGATGGCGGTCATGGGGGCGATGTCGTTCTAATTGCTGATCCCGACATAAACACCCTTACAAAGTTTCACTGGCAACCGCATTTCATCGCCAAAAACGGTGGTAAAGGCGAAGCTCACAACAGGCATGGAGCGAATGGCGACTCTGTAGAGGTCACGGTTCCTGTTGGGACAGAGGTGTGGGAGTGGGAAGACAAGCAAGACAAGCGTCTAATTGGAGATCTTGCTGAACCTGGGCAAAGGATGGTTATAGCCGCTGGTGGTCGAGGTGGATTTGGTAATGCTCACTTCGTAAGTGCCACTCAACGAGAGCCAATGCTTGCCGAAGCTGGTGAACCCGGAGAAATTCGGCGTGTTCGACTGAATCTGAAGTTGTTGGCGGATGTCGGGTTGATCGGTATGCCCAACGCCGGTAAATCAAGTTTGCTTACAGCTATAAGTGCTGCCCGCCCAAAAATAGCCGACTACCCGTTCACAACACTTGAACCGGTACTTGGAGTCGTCGAAGTTGCACCTCAGGCGTTCGTAGCTGTTGATATTCCTGGACTGATCGAAGGTGCCCACGAAGGTGTTGGACTTGGGGATGAGTTCCTCAAGCATGTCCAAAGAACTCGCGTCCTGGTTCATGTGGTAGACGGCAGTGAGAACAACATCATTGATCGTATCCAGTCGATTAATGACGAAATATCATCCTTTGATCCCGAATTGGCGAAGAAGCCGCAAATACTTGCAATCAACAAACTCGATCTTGATGACGTGTCGGTTTTGATCGACGAGATCAAGGCAGAACTAGAGAATTTCGAGGGACTTCATTCCGAGGTCCATTTTGTTTCAGCCGCGACTTATGAAGGTCTGGATGAGTTGAAAACTTCGATGTTCAACATGCTGAGGCTAACTCCAACAACTGTTGAACATAGCTCAGACTCCGACACCGAGGAGTTGCCAGTGATTCGGCCGCTGCTAGCGGAAGACCACCAGGTGCTTGAACTTGAAGAAGAGGGCGTGTTCCGGATCGTTCACCAGAAAGCGGTTCGCCTCGCGAAGGGAAGTAACCTTGGACTTCAGGAAGCACGAATCCAGTACCACAAGCGACTGGATCAACTAAAGGTTACAAAGGCCCTCGTAGACGCAGGTATCGAAGCCGGAGACACCTTGCTGGTCGGAGACTGGGAGTTCGAGTGGGACTAAGCGGTTCCTCCTCAATCGGCAGACGAATCGGTGTTTTCGGTGGAACATTCGATCCGGCTCACAACGGTCATATCGCTGTTGCACTCTTCGCACTCACCGCCTTTTCTTTAGACGAAGTTCTCATGGTCGTTGCTTCTGACCAGTGGTTGCGAGAAAAAGCTCCAATGGCTTCAGCAGAGCATCGATTGAAGATGGTTCGCCTCGCTGTCGCAGACGAGGAGAATATTTCGGGCTCAGATGTGGATCTGAGAAGGAGCGGACCGACTTACACGGTCGATACCTTGAAGGATTTGCGAAATAAGTACTCAAACGCTTCTCTGGTTTTGATTTCGGGGTTAGATTCGGCGCTAAGCATGGATCGATGGGACCGTGGTGACCAACTCACACAGCTTGCAGAAATAGCAGTGGTCGGTCGACCAGGTGAGACGCTTGATCTGGACTCGCTCGCTGATACTCATCCCGCGAAAGACGCGAACTACCTCGAAGGACCAATGGTGGATGTGTCGGCGACGCTGGTGCGTGAGAGAATCGAGTCAGGTGAAGGAATAGACGACCTGGTTCCAGGCGTGGTCGCCGAATATATAAACGAGCACGGTCTTTACGGCCAAGAGGAGAATGCATGAGCGAATCATTTGATCTCAGGGCAATAGCGCAGCGACTTTACGATCGAGCAGTAGAGCTCGATTCACTCAAGTTCGGAGAGTTCGTTCTTTCGTCAGGGCAGACGAGCACCTACTACTTCGACGGACGAATGCTGTCGACTGATCCCGAAGGTGCTGACCTGATTTCAAAGGCTTTCAGTTATGCATTGGACGAGTACGGGGCCGATGCGTTCGGCGGTCCAACTGTCGCTGCGGTTCCAATCGTTGGTGCGTTGGCAGTGCGATCTCAGCTTGACGGTAAGAATCGAACCGGTTTTTTCGTACGCCCTGAGAAGAAAGAACACGGAGCCGGTAAACAAATTGAAGGCAACCTTCAGCCAGGAATGAAAGTGGTTGCGTTCGACGACACTATCTCGACCGGTGGAAGCTTGCTGAACGCGTTGGACGCCGTTGAAGAGTTCGGTTGCGAGGTGGTTGCGGTGCTATGTGTGCTGGATCGGCATCAGGGTGGTGGCGATGAGCTGGAACGTCGGGGGATTCCCCTCTTCAAGCTCTGGGAGTCGACACCAGAAGGTGAAGTAACTCTCGCTGTTTAACCAGCCAGCTGGATTCTCACTTTTTGTGAGTGTGACCTGACCGACTGCGACTACTCTTGTTGTTTATGAGCAACTATGACCTGTCCCCTGAAGCACTTCGCGCTAGATGGGGCTCTACCAGTGAACGCAAAGGCTGGGACTTCAGTCGAATTCGTGTTCGGAAAGGTCCAGAGCGATGGATCTACGAGGACGTAGTTCGGAACTGTGTCCCGCGCGGAACTCGTGTTGCAGACATTGGTACCGGTGGTGGCGAGCGCCTGCTGGGCCTCGCCCCTCATTTCGACCATGCTATTGGTATAGATCTAGACCCAGAAATGGTTGACACCGCCTACCACAATCTTTCTTCTCACCGAGCGCAAAACCGACCAGAAATTAGTGTTGAGTTCATGGTGGGTAGTGCCGATGAAACTGACTTGCCTGAGTGCTCATTCGATGCGGTTCTAAACAGACACTCTGTCGCTATTCCGACTGAAGTTGATCGAAACTTGAGACCGGGTGGGGTTTTCGTGACTCAACAAGTCGGCAGGCGCAACCTAACGAAGTTGCTTTCGAGATTTGGTGGGCAAGACTTCGGAGACGACCAACTCCCCGAGTCGATCAAAGAAGAGTTCGTTGGTCTTAGTTACGAAGTATTGAGGTTCGAAGAAGCCGATTACGAGTACCGATACTTGGACTTGGATTCCGCGTTGTTCCAGTTGAAGGCGATCGAACACTATCTAGTCAAAACTAGCGAAACACCAAATTTTTTCGAGTTACTTTCGGAAATGTTGATAGACGTTCGGATTGACGATCAATTTGTTTCAAACGAGCATCGACACTTGATCGTGGTTCGTAAGCCCGTGTGAATACAGGAGGTAATGGATGACTTTGGTCCGGACCGCGCTCGAAATCGTTGATCCCTCCACTGCGGTCGGGATGACAACGAGCCAGATGTGGTTCTCAGGCTCCGATGTAAAACCTGGTATTCGTTGATCCTGAAATCCCACGGCAGGCTCAGGACAGGCTAGTTCAGGATGACGATAAAAGAAAAGCCCTGCCATTTCCGGCAGGGCTTTTTTGTTGATTAGTATGTGGAACTAAACGTCGAGGTTTTTTACTTCTAGAGCGTTTGCTCGGATGAAGTCTCGGCGTGGTTCCACTTCGTCACCCATCAGCGTTCGGAACATGTCGTCCGCTGCCATCGCGTCGTCTGCCGTTACTCGCAGCATTACCCGCTCGTCTGGATCCATGGTGGTCTCCCAGAGCTGGTCAGGGTTCATTTCACCGAGACCTTTGTAGCGCTGGACGTTCACACCTGCTCGGTCAGAGTTGTTGTCCAAGGTCGTTGGCAACTCGTTCCACGGTACGTTGGCACCAATAACGTTGTCGGACTTGGTGACGGTGATGGTCTCTGCGTCAACAAGCTGCTGGATGATCGGGAAGATCGCCTTGAGTCGCTGAATCGCCGGGTTGTTGTAGATGTCCTTAGTCAGTGTGTAACCCTTGATCTCGAACGTTCGGTCTGGGAGTACAACTGGCTCTGGCTCTTCGACTTCTACTGTTTCAACTTCTTCTATTGCTTCTTCAACACTGTCAGAAGGTTCGTCGAACAGTGAAGCCTGACCTACGCCTGATGGTTCTTCAGGTTCTGGTCGTTCAGGTCGGAAGTCTAGTGCGGCGTATTCTGGATTGCGTACTAGCTCTTCAACGACTTCGTCGGGGACGTTGAGGACACGTGCGACTTCGAGCGACTCAAGGTAGTCACGCAGTGGCGTGAGTACACGACCCAGGCTGGCTTTCTTAAGCGACAGCGCCGCATCGTTCTCGGAGGAAACAACGATGTTTCCGTAGAGACGATCGGCGGTCCATTCGTCGAGTTCTGATTCGGAGTACAGCCATCTTGCTGACCGACCCTTGGAGGCTCGGTACAGTGGTGGCTGAGCAATGTAGAGATGCCCGTTTCCGATGAGCTGGGGCATGTTTCGGAAGAAGAACGTCAGCAACAGAGTGCGGATGTGCGCTCCGTCGACGTCAGCGTCCGTCATGATGATCACACGGTGGTAGCGAAGCTTCTCTTCGTCGTAGTCCTCACCGAGTCCAGCACCGAGCGCCGTGATAAGAGCGGCGATTTCTTCGTGCGCCAGCATCTTTTCCGGTCGAGCCTTCTCAACGTTCAGGATCTTTCCGCGAAGCGGGAGGATTGCTTGGAACTGACGGTCACGACCTTGCTTGGCAGAGCCGCCGGCTGATTCACCCTCAACGATGTAAATCTCGGATGATGCCGGGTCTTTCTCAGAACAGTCGGCAAGCTTTCCTGGGAGCGAACCGCCGTCCATCGCGTTTTTGCGAATGACGAGGTCACGTGCCTTCTTAGCAGCTTCTCGAGCACGAGCGGCTGTGGTTGCCTTGTTGATGATGGAGTTTCCATCGCTCGGGTTGTCTTCGAGGAACTCGGAAAGACGACGACCAACTACCTGCTCGACGGCACCTTTTACTTCCGGGTTACCAAGCCGACCCTTGGTTTGACCTTCGAACTGAGGGTCTTTCACTTTGACGGAGATAACCGCCATTAGACCTTCACGAACGTCTTCACCGGACAAGCTCTTGATGTCGTCCTTGCCTGTGCCCAACAAGTTGTTCTTGCGAGCGAAGTCATTGAGAACACGAGTAAGCGCGCTACGGAAACCGGTCACGTGCGAACCACCGTCACCTGTGCGGATAACGTTGGCGAACGAGAGGCAGTTCTCGATAAATGAGTCGTTGTACTGGAGCGCTACTTCGACAACGACGTCGTCGATAGTTTCCTGTGCATACATAACGCTGTCGTGAACGGATCCACGGCGGCGGTTGAGGGAACGGACGAAGCTCTGGACTCCACCGTCGAACATGTAAGTGACATCGTTGAACGGCCAGAGGGAGTCATGCCACTCGGACCGCAAGTGGATCGTGAGCCCCTGGTTCAGGTACGCCATTTCCTTGAACCGAGCTGAGATCGTCTCCCAGTCGTAGTCGATTTCGGGGAATATTTGGTTGTCAGGCATCCAGCGCACAGTTGTGCCGGTGCCTGGGATGTCATCTTCGGTCGGCTTGCGGACGTCCATGTCGCCGATGGTCTTGCCGCGTTCGTATCGCTGGGTGTGAACATTACCCTGTCGGCGAACTTCTACTTCAGTCCATTCGGAAAGAGCGTTTACTACGGAAGCACCAACTCCGTGAAGACCACCTGAAACCTGGTATCCCTTGCCGCCGAACTTTCCTCCGGCGTGAAGGGTGGTCATGACCGTTTCAAGTGCGGACATACCGGTCTTCTTATGTTTGTCGACCGGGATTCCTCGTCCGTCGTCTACAACAGTGACCGAACCATCTTTGTGGATAGTGATATCGATTCGGCTGGCAAATCCGGCCATTGCTTCGTCAACAGAGTTGTCGACGATTTCACGGATGAGGTGGAAAACTCCGTCCAGGCCGGTTGTACCGATGTACATACCTGGGCGTTTTCGAACCGCCTCGAGTCCTTCCATGACCGTGATGTCATCAGCACTGTATTCGGCCGATCCACCGGTCACGCTGGAGTTTCCGTTTTTTCGCTTTGCCATTAGTGGTCCTTACTAGATGGGCTGCACTGTTTGCTCACCGATTTCCTGAGTTTGTTTGGTCTAAGAAAATCTGCCTGTTTTCAGGCACAACTCAAACTTTTGTTGGCGTTTCAAAAACTGGGACAAAAATCAGTCGGTTCACAGTCGTCTGCGTCGCCCGCAAACGAGGGCTAGATTCTACCATTATTTGTCCTGCTCCGCTAAGTTTGTTTCAAGTTCGGGAGGCACCGCCTCCGCTGAGGAAAATCACGCGCTTTTCAAAGACAGGCCTAGTAATGGAAATTTCGATCCAACAAATTGCCCTCGCAACTGGCGCCTATGTCATCGCTGTGAACATCGGATCGGCGATCGCACTCTGGCTTGATAAGCGTCGTGCTGCGACGGGCCAGCGGAGGATAAGTGAACAAGCACTTCTAGTTTGGGCTCTAGTTGGAGGTTGGCCCCTGGGAATATGGGTCATGCGCCGAATTCGCCACAAAACCTCGAAGCGGTCTTTCCAGGTCCAGTACGTCACAGCCATCGTTTTGAACGTCGCGGGAGTAGTCGCAATTGTGTTCTTTACCGTTCAGAAGTAATTCACCTTATTGCGCCCACCCACAGGGTGAACTGGCGGTCTATAATCCCGCAGTCAATTGGAGCGCGCTGTTCCCCTGAACTGCGAATTTCCCAATATTTATTAGTTTGTTCGAGTTGGAGAGATAGGACCTAGCGAGGGACTTCTTTTCGGCTCAATTCCCGAGAGGTTTGAATTGGATATCGACCGCGATTTGTTGTTGTTGATGTTGCGCCGAATGTGGATGATTCGAAACTTCGAGTTGAAGGTCATGGAAGTTCACTCTGCTGGTGAATTCACCGGTGCAGCTCACCCTTATATCGGTGAAGAGGCTGTAGCGGTCGGTGCATGCGCTGCTCTAGAAGATACGGACTACATTGCCGGTAACCACCGGTCACACGGTCACCCGATTGCGAAAGGCGGTCGCGTAGACAAGGCGATGGCCGAGCTCTATGGTCGAGTCGACGGGTATTGCAAAGGCAAGGGTGGTTCAATGCACCTTGCTGACTTCTCGGTTGGAATTCTCGGTGAGTCGGGAATTCTTGGTTCTTCCGTTCCCGTCGCGGTCGGTGCAGCACTGGCAGCACACATCAAGGGCGAAGAGTTCGTGTCGCTGGTTTTCTTTGGCGATGGTGCTTCGAACCAGGGTGCGTTGCACGAGTCGATGAACCTCGCTTCAGTCTGGAAACTCCCGGTTATTTTCGTTTGTGAGAACAACCAGTACGCAGTGACGACTTCATACGACGACACGGTTGCTGTCGAGCACGTTTCTGATCGAGCTTCGGCATACAACATGCCGGGACTGCTCGTGGATGGTCAGGATGCCATCGCCATGTACGAGGCGACTGCTGAAGCTGTACGGCGAGCACGCGCAGGTGAAGGACCAACGCTGATCGAAGGTCTTACCTACCGATATGAAGAGCACTCACTAGGTCTGGGTCGAGTGCGACGAGGTGAGTACCGCGAGCAGTCCGAAATTGACGAGTGGCGCAAGCGCGATCCCCTCGACATTCTCGAGAACACAATCATTTCTCAGGGAATCGCAACTCGTGAAGAGTGTGATGCCATCAACGCTGAAACACAGGAAGAGGTTGAGAAAGCGACCGAGTTCGCTCGAAACAGCCCATTCCCGGAAGAGTCAGAGCTGTTCGAAGACATGTGGGCCAACCCGATTCCATTCCCGTAAGTCCGAAGTCAGTCGAAGAAAGAATTTTCACAGGTAAGTAAAGCAATGGCTCAAACAGTATTTGTAGAAGCAATAAACGAGGCAATCAAAGAAGAGATGCGTCGCGATGAGAACGTTTTCATCATGGGTGAAGACATTCGTCGAGCGGTGTATGGCGCAACTGCCGATCTACTAGACGAGTTCGGTGGCAAGCGAGTTCTCGACACACCACTCTCTGAGAACGGCTTCTTTGGGGCTGCAGTTGGTGCGTCTCTCGTGGGTATGCGCCCTATCGTTGAAACTCTGACCAGTTTCATGTGGGTTGGAATGGATCAGCTCATCAGCCAGGCCGCAAAGATGCGGTACATGTTCGGTGGACAGGCAACACTGCCAGTGGTGTACCGGGCAACTATGTTCTATGGCGGTGGTTCGGCAGCTCACCACTCGGACCGCTCGTATCCGATGTTCATGAACATGCCCGGAATCAAGGTAGTAGTACCTTCAAACCCGGCTGACATGAAGGGTCTCCTCAAGGCTGCGGTTCGCGACGACGATCCTACTATCGTTTTCGAAGATGGAACCCTCTTTGGAATGCGTGGCGAAATACCCGAAAACGACACGCTCGCCCAGGGCGAGCTGGTTGTACCGTTCGGTGAGGCCAAGGTTGTGCGCGAAGGAACGGACTGCACAATCGTAGGTATTGGTGGATCTGTGAATCACGCTGCTGCGGTTGCTGACCAACTTGCGGGTGAAGGCATCTCGGTTGAGGTTATTGATCCTCGAACGTTGGTTCCGCTCGACAAGCAGGCCATTCTGAACTCTGTCGAGAAAACGGGTCGGCTCGTTGTTGCTGATCCTGCTCACAAGGTTTGCAGTGCAGCTTCTGAGATTGCTTCGATTGTGGCAGAAGAGGGATTCTGGTCGCTCCAGGCACCGATTCAGAAGGTAGCTTCGGAGCAGGTTCACATTCCTTACACTCCGTCGCTTGAAAAGCACGTTTACCCGAACGTAGAGAAGATCGCGGACGCGGTTCGCAGGACGCTGGACTAAAGGCGTTAGCTCCGGGCGTCCCGATTTATCGGGACTTAGTCGCGGAAGCGCAGCGGCCACCCTCTAACTCCCTCCGAGTCCCGGAGGGAGAACCAGCTCTCTCCGTTCCGTGGGGAGAGGACGGTTGATCTAACTAGGGACGAAAGCCCCGGTTCGCCGGGGTTTTTGTTTGTCGCTCGGTAACGAATCAGCGAGTAGGCTAGTTCGGTACGTATCTGGCTACGTTGTAAACGTTGAAAGGAAGAAACAGTGGACTCTGTGTTCGAGGACTGCAAAGCGCTAACTTTTGACCTATTTGGGACCGTTCTCGACCTTGGTGGTTCGCTTACTCCACATCTGAAGATTTTCCTGGACACACGCGGATCAGATATTGACCCCGCTGCCATGTGGCAGCAGCTTCGGTACCGTCAGCGAATCGAGCAGTATCAGGACACGCTTGTTGAACTCGGTCACTCCGGATATCTCGAAACTGTTCAGAAGGCTTTTGTTTACGTCGCACGAGCAAACAAACTCGACCCAACTCCTGAACAGGTCGATACGTTCATGTCGGGATGGCAGGAGCTTTCGCCGTTCCCTGAGTGTGTTGCTGCGCTGGACAGACTCGGCGAGAGATACAAGCTGGTTGCGCTTTCGAACGGGAACCCTTGGTTTCTCGATCACCTGGTCAAGAACCGAATCAAATATGACTTCGACGGGGTGATTTCCGTTGAAGAAGCCGGCTACTTCAAGCCAAAGCCCGGTGTTTATCGTCGTGCCGCACGAAATCTTGGGATGGAGCCGGGCGAGTTAATCATGGTTTCGGCAAATTCGTTTGATGTCATGGGCGCGAGAACCTGCGGGCTGCGTGGTGCGTATGTGAACAGGTACGACCTGCCGTTCGAGGACACGTACGAGATATATGAACCTGACGTGACGGTAACCAACTTCACAGAATTGGCCGATGCCCTTCTCCCGTAACTCTGAAAGAACTCGAGGGTTTACCTTGAACCTTCGACAAGCTCAGGATGAGGTAAACCGAACTTGACCCTTCCCGTTCGATTCCGCTCAGGGCAGGCTGCTCAGGATGAAGTTATCCAGATTCGAACTCGACTGTTGCTGCTGTTTACAGCAACAGTTTTCGCGTTAGTGATTGGTTGTTCCGGCAGCGATCTGGAACCAACAGCTGAACCAACTCCGGAGTCGCCCTCGCTTGATGAAGTGCTAAGTTCAATTGAGCGCGGAATTGAAGAAATTCGAGGTATCGACACTCCACCGCCGGTTCACTACCGGTTTGTTGATGAGCAAGGCATGCGGGACCGACTGGCTCAAGAGTTCAAGGATCCCGAAATTGTTTCGCAGATCGATCACGAGTCAACGCTGCTCAAACTACTCGGCGTGATTCCTCAAGATTCTGATCTGGCTGAGACATACGACGAAATACTCGGTAGCCAGGTACTCGGGTTGTATGACCCGGAAAAAGAAGAATTCTTTGTTCTTGGTGATGTTTCGACCGAGCTTGATGGCGAAGCCCAACTGACTTATGCACACGAGTACGTTCACAGGTTGCAGGACGCTGCGTTCGATCTGGAGTCGATCGAAGAGCTGGCAAATAACGACGACATGTCGATTGCCATTTCTGCGCTAATTGAAGGTGACGCGACAACCGCTCAAACACAGTACATGCTCGCTAATTTTGATTTTGCAGAGTTGTCAGCGATACTCCAGCAGGCGCTTGAAGCCCAGGGAGAGCTGCCCGAATCCCCATACTTCCTTCAGCAAAGTCTTGAGTTCCCCTACACGGAAGGGGCGAAGTTCGTAGCTGCGTTGATCGCTGGTGGTGATTTCTCGCCAGTTGATGACGCTTTCGGAAGACTGCCCCTCAGTACGGAGCAAATCCTTCATCCAGAAAAGTACCTGCAGAACGAGGAACCACTCGAAGTCGACGTACCTGATGATCTTGCAGATGGTTGGACGGTCGATTCAGAAAACGTTCTAGGTGAGTTCTTTTTGAAGACCTGGCTCGAAGCTATCGGAAGCGACAACGCCGGAGTTGCTGCTGCCGGTTGGGGCGGTGATGCCTACGCGATATTCGAATCTGAAAACGAAGAGCAAGCCCTGGTCGTGTTTACCGAGTGGGACACCTCGGACGATGCTCGTGAGTTCATGTTTGAGATGTCACAAACGTTCGGCGAAAACCAGGAGATAGTGTCGGAAAGTAGCGGATTGCCCGGGATTCTCGAAGCGTGGAGTGGTCCGGGTGGTTACATGGTCATCAGTCGGTGGGAATTCGAAGAAAGTGCCGAGCAAGTACGAATAGTCGTTGCACCAGACGGCGCCACCGCTCACATGTTGAGCCATGTACTCGTACCGGCTAAGTAGTATCTTGCGCCCAATCAGGCGGTGAACTGCCGCTGATCTGCGCTAAGATATCCGGCGGCGCGAACCGTTCATGAGTATTTGAGGGTTCGAGTTATCCGATTCGAACAAACCGAATTACACCGCGCCTGTGATTCGGATCGAGAGAAGGTCTATGTCTACACCAATCATCCTGCCTCAGTGGGGCATGGGGATGAACGATGGCCAGGTTGTTAAGTGGCTGAAAGCAGTTGGGGACCCTGTTGCCAAAGGTGACCAACTGGTTGAGATTGAGTCATCGAAGGTAAACGCCGAGGTAGAAGCAACTGCAGACGGCACACTCGGACGAATCGATGTTGAAGAAGGTCGAGTCGTAGACGTAGGAACCGTTCTTGGATATGTCCTCGCAGCTGGCGAATCTGAATCTCATCTGCCAGAAGCTAAGCCGGCCGGTGGCTCGGCATCAACCCCAGCTGCTGCACCAGCTGCAGTACGGGCAGCGACTCCAGCACGAGGCGGTGGCAAGCAGGTTGTAACCCCACGAGCACGTCGACTCGCCAAAGAAATGGGTGTTGACCTCGCTGGTGTTGTTGGAACCGGTCCTAGCGGTCGAGTGACCGAGGACGATGTGCGAGCGGCGGCATCTGGTGGTGGTGCACCTGCAGCAGACGCTGCCCCTGAATCAATCGTTCCTGTCAAAGAGACGATCAAACTCTCTGGATTGCGTGGCACGATCGCCCGCCGGATGACTGAGAGTGCGGCGATACCTAGTGTCACGCTGTCCACAAAAGTAGATATCACTGAGACCGTCGCTTTCCAGCGAGAACTGGTTGGCGAGTGGCGACAGCACAAGATCCGCCCGCAGTACCAGGATCTTGTAATTGCAGCAGTAGCGCGAGCATTGAGCGAGTCTTCCGTTGCTAACGCTCATCTTGTTGGCGATGAAATTCGAATTCTTGATGAAGTTCACGTTGGAGTCGCCATGGCGATCCCCGAGGGACTTCTTGTTCCTGTGATCAAGAACGCCGACAAGAAGTCGTTGCTTGAGATCGCGCAGGAAATTCGTGACCTAGCTCGCAAGGCGAAGTCGAACTCCCTGTCGATCGACGAAATGACTGGCAGCACCTTCTCGATCACTAACCTGAGCAACTACAACGTCGACACCTTCGACCCACTTCTCAATCCACCTGAAATCGGAATTCTCGGTGTCGGCACGGTCGAGGAAGTCCCTGCGGTTGTCGATGGCGAAGTTGCCGTGAGGACGATTGGGCATCTGAGTCTCGCGTTCGATCACCGCGCATGGGACGGTGCTCCGGCATCAGAATTCCTCCAGGCGATCTCGAAGTACATCGGTGACGCCAGCTGGATGAAGTCGTAGCGAATTCCTCGAATGACAACTGTAGGAATCATTGCCAACCCGTCAGCGGGTAAGGACATTCGCCGACTGGTAGCTCACGGTCGAGTCGTTTCGAACCAGGAGAAGGCGAACATCCTGCGTCGTGTGTTCGCGGGAATCGTTTCTACCGGTGCTGAACGCATCTTGATCATGCCTGATCACTCGGGATTGGCGCGACCGGCATCGGGTGACGTCGAAGGGCAAGTTGCAATTGAGTTTGTCGACATGCCGGTTGCTGACAACCAGATCGCTTCGACGCGAGCTGCTCAGCAAATGGCAGACGAAGGCGCCGAGTGTATTGTGACCCTGGGCGGAGACGGCACAAACCGAGTTGTCGCCAAAGGTTCTAGAGAGGTTCCGCTCGTACCGATTTCGACAGGTACTAATAACGTGTTCCCGGCAAATACAGAGGGAACACTTGCTGGAATTGCAGCGGGATTGGTTGCCACAGGCCAAATTTCACGTGATGTTGCATGCCGTCGATCAAAGCGAATCGATATTGTGGTTGAGGGTAAAAAGCGTGATGACGCACTCGTCGATGTAGCTGTATCCAACCAAATGTTTGTTGGCGCACGTGCCGTTTGGAACACAGACACGCTGCACGAGTTATTCCTGACCCGAGCAGAACCGGCGAGTATTGGACTTTCATCTATCGGCTCGCGAGTTACCCCGTTGGCGATCGACGACGAGCATGGTTTGTGGATTCGGCTCAACGGCGAGCCAGCTGACAACGCTATGACCGTCAAGGCTCCGATTGCTCCGGGAACCGTTTCGGAAGTCGAGATAAAAGAGTGGAAGCTAATGTCGGTCGGTGAAAAGTTCCCGATCAAGCTCCACCCGGGTACGATTGCCCTTGACGGCGAACGCGAGGTCGAACTTCTTCAAGATGGCAATGTTTACGCTCAACTTGAAGCTGACGGACCGTGGGTGGTTGATGTTCCACGCACGATGATGGCAATGGCTGGCGGTTAGCCCGGGACATTCTTTGCGTTGGAGGATGCTTCACGTTGAGTGTTGGTCGGTTGAACATAGTTCTCGTCGGTGCAGCCGGAAAAGTTGCGGCACCAGCCCACTTGAATGGCCTCGAAATGATTGCCAATGCGAACATTTACGGTGTTTGCGACGTTGATCTTGGCCAAGTGTCGGATCTTGGAAAAAAGTACGGCGCAAAGCCGTTCACCGATTTTGACGAAGTCCTCGCTGATCCAAATGTTGATGCGGTCGACCTGGTAACTCCACCGTTCCTGCATGCAGAACAAACTATTGCTGCTGCGAGAGCCGGAAAACACGTTTACTGCGAAAAACCGATGACCCGATCGCTCGTTGAGGCCGATTCGATGGTCGCGGCTCATAAATCCAGTGGCACGACGCTTATGGTCGGAGAAAGCTACGTCTTTCATCATCCAAACGTCGCCGCTCGAAGCGTTATTCATAGCGGTGATATTGGAGATTTGCTGCACATTCGAGAAACCAAAGGCGCGTGGGTGATCAAGCCAGAAGAATCACAGCGGTTGAGCGGACTGAGCCACGAAGCAAACGCCCCGTGGCGGGTTGATCCCAAGCTGTCAGGTGGTGGTCAATTCCCGTGGATCATGGATCACGCGCCCCACTTCTTTGCGACTGCCCGTTACTTTGCTGGTGGGTCGAGTGTTAGAGGAGTTACCGCGCACTCCAAGCAGATGACCACTGACAGCGACGCGACATCAGGGACTGGTGCTCCAACGGGTCAGGCGATTACTTAGGTTTCGTGGGATTTTGAGAATGGAATCGATGCGACGTGGAACCAGAACGAAAGCGATCCAAACCAGGTTGAAGAGGTTGGGTTCGTCACTCGCGTGTACGGAACACGAGGGAGCCTGGTTGTATACGGCGAGGGTGGTGGAGCTGGAACTGGAATGAAGCAGCCTCCGGCAGTCGTGCTTGTGAAGGATGGTCGGACAAGGGTTATCGACGAAGGAACATCCGCCGATCGTGTGTGGGTTTCGAACAACAACTACTACGACGCGTCTCACCAGGCTGCGTTGCAGCACTGGGTAGATTCGATTCAGACAGGAAATCCTGTTCGATACTCCGGTGAGGATGGTCGAGAAGAACTTGCGGCAACGCTAGCGACGCTCAAGAGCGCTCTGGAAACCCAGAGCGTTTCGCCGGATGACGTGCCGACTAATTGGACTGCGTACTAATCAGGGGAATCTACGTGGCGAACGAAAAATACCTTCATGGACACAGTATGTCGGTTGTTGCTGCTCACTCAGTCAGAACTGCTGCTGAAGCGGCGGCATTTGTCCTTCCAGAGCTAAGTTCACCAATGCGATTGCTTGATTTTGGATGTGGTCCGGGATCAATAACTCTTGATCTTGCAGAGCATGTACTCCCTGAGGGGTCAGTCGTTGGCATCGACAGTTCAGAAGCGGTGATCGAACAAGCGCGTGGTTCTGCGGCAGATCGTGGAATTACAAATGTCGAGTTTGAAGTCGGCAGTATTTATGACACTGAATTGCCCAGCGAATCCTTTGACGGAGTCTATGCCCACCAGGTGTTGCAGCATCTGGCAGATCCAGTAAGTGCGCTAATTGAAGCTCGCCGAGTGATGAAATCGGACGGTTTGTGTGCTGTGCGCGAAGTCGATTGGGGCACCGCGGCAATTCATCCATTCAACGATGATCTTGGTGATTTTCTGCGTGTGTATTCCGAGGTTGCACGCCGAAATGGTGGCGAGCCTGATGCCGGAAGGTTCCTAAAGGGCTGGTTCGTAGATGCAGGATTTACCGATACGCAAACAACCACCTCTACATGGACATTCTCTGATGAGGCAGGGCTCAATTGGTGGGGCGATCAGTGGGCAGACCGAATAAAGACGTCATCGATCGCAACCAGTGCTATCGAGTATGGAATCGCCGACGAAGCAGACCTGGAGCGAATATCTCAGGCGTGGATCGAGTGGAAAAGCCAGCCGGGGGCTTTCTTTGTGTTTACGCAGACCGAAGTGATCGGGCGAGGTTAGTCAGCTATCTCGAATATGTCGGTCGTGTGAGTTTCGGCGAGAAGTGGGTAGATCTGTTCGAAGATCGATGTGATTGACTCGGTTTTCCTCACCGCAGAACGAGATGCTTCGTAGTTGGCAATTGAGTCCCAGAGTTGCTCGGTCTGAAGCGCCCCGTGAAGTCCGTGCCAACCCTTGTATACCGTGGGTTTCTTGTATCCGGCAGCTTCCATTGCGTCAGCTGCGTCTTTGACGAGCCTCATTAACTTGCCGCCAGTACCGGGTTTTGGAAGATATGTACGTCGAACTGCGATCAATGTAGACCTCCAGAAGTTTTAGATTCTGAACGAACGCCAGTCTCTCTCGAAACGTTCTTTGGCTTTCATACCGGATACCGTTGGGTCGCTGAGAACGGTGTCAGGTCCGCCATCAGTGAGGAATTCTCCACCAACTGTTGCTGAGCGACCACCTGAGTACGCCATGAAGCACCAGCCTACGCCGTCATACGGTTCAGGCTCGTTTGATCCATTGATGCGACTTGCAATGACTTGGCCCACCTTTGTTCCCTGGCCTGAAGCGAATACTCCAGCCTTTGGGATCGCGAACTCGCCGGAAGGCACGACGTTCACGTCTCCAATTGCAAACACGTTTGGAGTAGATGTTTCCAGGGTTCCTCGATCAACAGGGACCCATGGCTTGTCGTTGTTGATTCCTGACGCTGCAACAACATCAGGCAATTTGTGAACCGGTACTGTTGCGATTACATCGGCCTTCACCGATGAACCATCCATGAACGATGCTTCTCGACCCGAAGGAGCAACCTCGGTTACACCTGCTGCGGTAACAAGCTCAATCCCACGGGTATCGAGGGCGCTTCGTACTCGTTGAGAGGCTTCTTTTCCGGCAACTCCCAGCGGTCCTGGCTCAGGGATGTAAACGGAAATATCAAGATCCTTGCGAATCCCCTTCTTTCGCCCCCACCAGTTGATCATCATTGCTGTCTCCATCGGTGCCGGAGGGCACTTGTAGGGAGGCTTCGATGCTGCAAGTACGATCTTTCCACGCTTCAGGCGACTCAGACGCCGACGAAGGTCGCGAGCGTAATCGAAGTCGTAAAAAGAGTAGGCGTCTTTTGCACCGGGCACGGCGTCCCAGTCATAAGCCGCTCCCAACGCAACTACGAGGTAGTCGTAATCGAGAGTGCCGGCTGATGTTTCGACCTTCTGGTTTTTGACATCAATCTCGTTGATATTCGCTTCAACGAAGTTGATCCCGCGGTTGGCGAGGCGTCCAAGTGATCTGCCTGTCTTACCGGGTTCTCGTTCACCGACGATAAGCATTGGGTTCATTCCGCAAAGGTGAGGGACACGATTCCGGTCGACGATGGTTACATCATGTGACGAATCAAGTTCGGCACGAGCCGTAATTGCAGCTTGTACGCCGCCGAAACCACCGCCTAGAACTAGGACACGTTTACCCGCCATGAATGAAAGAACTCCAGAAATTCGGAAGTAGAAATAAGACCGTCAACTGAGGATTGCGGCGACAGATTACCTATTTTTCAGTCGTGTGGGGTGTGAATCCGGTGCTTTTAGCTCTTTTTACGCGGATAACTTGTGCTCTGGTAGCAAGCAGTTAGTAGGAATAAGATGCTGCGATATTCCAAATCTGGTTCGTTCAGGAGTGTTATTCCGTGCTAAATCCCAATCATCAGAAGTGGACCGAGTCGTGCGACACGATGGTTGCCTTAAGTGGTGCGACAAGCGACGGGAACACGGTCTTTGCTAAGAACAGCGATCGTCCTGAAGACGAGGCACAGCCGCTGATCATGGTCGACGGAGCGGATCACTCCGGTGGATTTTCCGGCACGCAATTCGTCGACGTTCCGCAAGTCGCCCATACTTATAGACACGTGGGCTCGAAGCCATACTGGTGCGCCGGATACGAACACGGGTTCAACGAACACCAGGTTGTAATCGGTAATGAAGCACTCCCATCCAAACTGCCAGAGTCATCAGATCCGAAGCTTGTTGGTATGGAAGTTTTGAGACTCGCACTTGAGCGCGCTGCATCAGCTGAAGAAGCGGTTGATGTGATCACTTCGCTAGTGGGCGAGTTCGGCCAAGGTAAATTCGCAAACAACGCTGGGGTGAGGACTTACGACAATATTTACCTCGCCGCCGATCCAACATCTGCTTACGTGATCGAATGTGTCGGGCACGACTGGGCGGTTCATGAGGTTGACCGGTATCGTTCGATTTCCAACGTGGGGCAGCTTGGTCGGTTAGGCAAAGATGTTCACCGGATGTCGGACGAAGCCAAGTCAACTGCGACCCAGCATGGCCTGTTCGAGATGGGTTTTGGCGAGTCGTTCGATTTTGCGAATGCTTTCGCCGATCCTGCAAATTCTGCAAGTGGAACAGCGCGGCAGTGCAGAAGTGACGCAATGATCGGAGCTGTTTCCGGGGCAGTTGATGCTCGATCGATGATGCAGGTACTGACCGATCACTCAGACGGATCGAATCCGAGCGAGCCGCACGTTGTAGACGTGGCGGGTGACACTTCTATTTGTGTCCACAGGCATGAAGGCGAGTCACGAGGTGCTTCCACTGCAAGTCTGGTAGCCGATCTTGATGCAACCGGTACGCGGCTGCCGATCTACTGGACGGGCATGTATTCACCTTGCATGACGGTATTCATGCCGATGTTCATCGAAGGTATGTTGCCCGCTGACCTTGCGATTGGTGGTGAAAAGGAGTCGACTGACAGCCCGTGGTGGGATTTCTACCGACTGACTCACAGTGGACTACGTGCAGGCGCGGAGCGTCGTTCAGAAATTCGCGGTGAACTGAGCGGGTTGCAGGAAGAGTTCTTCCAGTCAGCGCCTGACATCGCGATAACGGCACGAGGAATGATTCAGGACGGTGATGTTTCAAGAGCTGAAGCGCTGTTGACCGGCTACATGCAGGAAAACTTTGATCGCGTGATTTCAAAGGTGAGGTCACTCGCGAAAGTTGGAGTACCCGTAGCGTAAGCTCAGTTTTAGTTTGACGAGGTTGGTTTTCGAACGTAGTCTCGGCTGTCGAAAAATTACCCTTTTGTTAGAAGGACACTGGCAAGATGCCGTTCAACGTAAATCACATCCACCTGAAGTCGAGCGATCCTGAATCGACTGCGAACTGGTTCGTAAAAGCTTTCAACGTAGAGATCGTTTCAGACAACGTTCGACCTGTTGGAGACCGATTCATCGTGACCAAGACCGAAGGTGGTCTTGCGATCAACATTTCGTCAGAGCGAACTGGTGAAACTCTCGGACCAGCCGATGCAGACCCTCACTACGGCCTTGAGCATTTCGGGTTCGATACCGATGACATGGACGCCGATCTTGCTCGCTTGCAGGAACTCGGAGCCGAACTCAAGGAAGGTCCGATCAACAACGGTGGAGGTGTGACCATTGCGTTTATTTCCGCTCCTGGCGATATTCGAATCGAGCTGATTCACCGAGCTTAGTTCTCACAGAATTGATGAAAACGCCCGGATCAATCGATCTGGGCTTTTTTGTACTCAATAATCGCGAGGCTGGGTATCGCACGTAAGCACAAAATAACCTCATGAAATTCAGAGACGTTCTGAACAGAAAGATTCCACCAGAACCGTGGGTTGAGGGTGAAAAGATTCCATGGCATGAGCCGCGATTCAGCCGGAGGATGCTGGAATATCACTTATCGCAGGATAGTGATGCAGCGAGTCGGCGTGCCGAGATCATCGATTTGCACGTCGCGTGGATAGGAGACTTGCTCGGAGAGGATGGGTGCAAAAAGATTCTGGATCTTGCCTGCGGTCCCGGTTTATACGCTCATCGACTTTCACGGAAAGGGCACACGGTCAAGGGCATCGATTTTTCGCCGGCATCGATTGAGTGGGCGAGAAATACAGCCAATAGAGATTCGCTGGATATCGAATTCACCCAATCAGACGTTCGATCGGCGGAATACGGACACAATTTCGATCTGGCGATGTTGTTGTTCGGCGAAATTGACGTGTTTTCGAAGTCAGACGTACAAACGATTCTCCGCAAGGCATACGAGTCGTTGAACGACGGTGGGTTTCTACTGCTTGAACCACACGAAGAGGGCGTAGTGCAGGCAAACTTCGCGACGGATCCTCGTTGGAGCACTCACGAATCGAGTCTGTTTAGTGAAAGTCCACACATGCTGCTAGAGGAAGGATTTTGGATTGATGCCGCGAAAGCTGCAGTGAAGCGTTGGTACGTCGTTGAATCTAAATCAGGTGTGGTTGAGCGGTATTCGCAAACTGTGCAGGCATATTCGAAATCTGAGTTCACGGAACTAGTCGAATCGTGCGGTTTTGAAGTTCAAGACCCACCTGCTGGGTGGATTACAGGCAAGGAAGGCACTCAGGGAGAGTTTTACCCTCTGGTCGCCATCAAAAAGAGACAACAGACGGCAATATGACGGTGAGACTGGCTGTAGCTGGCGGAAATCGCGGATCTAGATTCGACCAGGTACTGAGTGGACTTCAAGATCAAATTGAACTCGTTGCGGTTTGTGATCCATCAGATGCCGTGCGTACCGCGTGGACAGAGGGCCGCCCTGAA